>Ga0315274_10011700_pt1 | contig 12567 bp, 30 predicted proteins | sample YL17G02_20_MG_FD_203700 | JGI IMG/M metagenome (GOLD analysis project Ga0315274, IMG submission 203700) | Sediment microbial communities from Yellowstone Lake, YNP, Wyoming, USA - YL17G02_20 | ecosystem: Environmental > Aquatic > Freshwater > Lake > Sediment | place: USA: Wyoming | collected... | reverse complement strand
AGTTCCTCCACCCTTTCCATTTTCGCTTGGTCCCGCTTGCTTCCTTCCATGTTCCCCCCTATTGTTAGTTGCAAAATCGAGCTCATCTATATGTATGCCATACTGTCCGAATACTGAACGCCATCCTATAACCCGTGTCGGGGAAGGGGTGGAAGGAAAACCCATATGGGCTTACCGTTGAACGGTATGGTAACAGAGTAGGACAAGTTGCCCCGCTCCATCCCCTTCCCTCCCCCGACATTCCACAGTCCCGCGCCATCCCAATCCCACCTTCACCTAATATCTTACTACACCCAAGTCATTTTGTCAAGGGGGTAAACCCCCACATTCCATTACGTTTTAGGATCCGTCAGTTTGACACTTTACAGGTCCAGCCAAGGACGCGCTATATCGGCCCATTTTGCATACTTGTTATACAGCCGTGGTTTATCGCCTTCATTCGCACGCAGGGCGCGATTGAAGTAGCGGTCCCGTATCCCGCACAGTATCCACCTGACTATCCCTTTGAACATTGTTGCCATGGTTACTTACCCTCCGATTTGGCTATGGCGGCATTAATCTGGTCGAGCAATCCTCCCGTGTCGGAAATACCCCGGAAACGAAGCTCGCACGCCTTGAGCGCGACCAGCAGGTCAGGTGCGGCGGCGATTAGACGGGCGTTAGCGGTGTCCTCTTTATCCCGTTCCCCAGTGCGCCCCGTGTCCCAATCTGAGCCGCAGTAGGCTACATGGCGGTAGTGGGTTTGCGAGTCATCTTCGAAGTGCATGACGCGATTCGAATCCGCGCGCTCAATCGACCACGGCCCCGGCGTGTGGCCGGTTTTTATTTCAGCGTTGTTCATTTTCATCCTCCGTGCCTTTCGGCTGTTTTATCTACCGTCCATCCCCGCCCCGGCCTGTATGGCGCGATTGGGGCGGGGACTCGGTGTTATTTGCCCTCCGCTTTGGCTATAATCCCGCCAATCAGACACAGAGTTCCACCCACATATAGCACCGCGTTCAATCCTATTTCCCCGTATATCACGGTCAGTATCATCCCCGTTCCAACTACCCACAGAGTCGCGCTTATTTTGCCCATGGTATCCCCCTTGTGTTATTTATGCCCGTCCATAGGGGACCGGGGTTTGTTCCCCGGTCCCCGTTTTCAAGTTACGCTATTTCCCTGCCACAGTCAGAGCAGGTGTCGCCACTAAACTCGGTATCATCCTCGCACTTTTCGCAGGTGCAGTAGTCCTCATCGATGTCCTCATCGCAGGTGTCCTCGGGTTCAGGCTCAGGGGTTATCGCCGCCGCCCCTATCACCACCACGTCCTCGGCCACCACGCCAATGACCCGCGCCAGTTGCTCGGGGTTCGCCGCCAGATACCTGACCACCTCCGCCTTCGCCCTGTCGGCCGTGACACCTTCCCCGGCCACGACCACATCCTCCACCACCTTAACCTTCCATGCGTTCATACGGTTCCTCCCCTGTTCATGTCAAGCCAGCGGCTTGATGTTGCAATCCTCCAGCCATGCCTGCGCCTCAACGCCTTCAGTAGTTCATTCAATCCTGCCCTGTCGATGGCGTAGTCGGTGGACCTTATCCTGCCCCAATCGTCCACCACCTTGACCACCCACCGCCTTGACCACCTGTCGAACCCGCCGCTTATCTTCACCGTATGGATATATTACCACGTGCCTTTATTTTGTCAAGGGGTCAAACCCCTTGTCAATCAAGCGTTTATGCACGCGAGCCTGACCGTCAAACATTGACACCACTCATTTTTATAATCATAAAGCATTGGTAACAAAGGTTATCAGAGTGTAATTAAATCATACACCACCCTGACACCTTGACAGTTAACTGCACATTATAATCAACACTTGCTCAAGGCAGGAATCGTGCCCACACAAACAACAACAACGTGGTATAGTTAATGCACAGGAACATAGGCACTAACCATGGCATACATGCACAGTTTTTTGGGCAGAGCACAAGACCTTGGGCATAGCCTCAGCCCTACTGCACAGGTCCTTGGGCATACCCCCCCACCCCCCCTGCCGGGGGTGCCCACTCCCTTGGGCACTACCCCCCCCCGTCCTGCCCACCCCCCTGTGCACCCCCCCCGGTGACCTTCGGAGCTCCCCCTACCCCTCCCCCTCCAAAAAATTCGAGTTTTGATTTAGTAATTTATTACTACTGATTATTGTGATGTCCGGACCCTTGACACATCCGTCGACCCCTGTTATCTTAATCGTGCGGGGGTGGTGTGCGGAAAACTCTCTCTCCTTGGATACCCTCCAAAAACCCCACCACTGCCCGCGTGCATTCGTAAGGCGAACCCGGACTTCCCCCGTCCGGGTTTCGTCATTTGACAGCCCCCGCGCCCCATGCTAAAATCTTCATGCGGATGGGGGTCGGTGCACATCTAAAGTGGTGCATCGTCCTTTTCAGGGTCCCCATCCGCTTGGACTTGTTTCCGGAGGACGCATCCTGCGCAAACCGTCCTCCCGCTACGCGGACATTTTGGACGAGGGCGGCCCACGCAGAGGCTCGGGCTTGTCCGTACCGGGCTGGGGATTTTCCCGCCTCTCGTCCCTTGGCTTGATTGCCGAATCCGTCGGATTGAACAGACTGCCTGCCCTGCGGCAGGTGGGCCGCAAATAAACGCCAAACGCGGACGGCGGGAACGGCAGGTGCGGCGACAGCCGCGAAGGGAAAGCGCCATTAAGGGCGAAGGAGGGTATGTGGAAAAAGACACTATACTGGTCAGCAGGGCCGTCTACGACGATCTCGTCGAATTCGAGAGGGAGACAAAAAGTCGCCTGAGGGAGTTCGACTTCTACCTGATGGATGCGCCGAAGGCGGTTCAGGAGTGGTGGGACATGCTGGAGGAGAGGGAGTTCAAGTTCAAATTCTCCTACCTGAGGCAGCGCGACATATGAGTATCTATGGTGCGCTGGTGGTCGGACAGCTGATGGCATTCACCGCCTTTGTCAAGGCGGTTCCAGCCGACACTCCTTGGTATTGGTATGCGCTGCTGTGCGTGGGATTGCTGGTGACAGCGCTTGGAGGCTATGCGAACGGATTTGATGAGGGGTTTGAGAAGGGGATGGGCGGATTGAGGAAGACTCGAGGGAAGGACAATGGATGACATGGACCTACTTCAACGTATCAGGTTTGTATTTACGGTGGCGATATCACTGATGTTGTTTGCCGTCATATGTGGGCTTACCCTCCCAAAGAAGACCGCACTTGTCCTGCTGGAACGCCTGTATGACCTTGGGAAAGCCCTTTCCGCAAATGCTTTCTGGTCGAAGTTCTTCATGAGGATGGGGTGGTTAAGGGGGTGGTTTGGGAGGGTGGACGCCCGGTTGGAGGGGAAATTAAGGGGAAAGAAGCCCGAACCACCCGCTTCAGGAGGTTTGGTTTAAAATGCCTGATACCTCCCTTGTACGCATACTTGAGTCGATTTTGAAGGCTTTGGAGCTCCTAGATGACAGAATCTCGGCATTGGAAGATGAATCGAAGAGGGATTGGAGGGTTGAGGAGGGACATTGAAGACATTAAGGATGGTGGGAATTGTTATGGTGACGTTTGTGGCGGGACTCTGGTGTGGACACAAGAAAGCCATTGACGATGACTACCATTTCGGTGTCAGGCATGCCATCATTCAACATGCTGCCCTGATGAATCTAGGGGACAAGCCCGTATACGGCAAACACTACTGGAGGGATTTTGAGTGTGACCACAGACGCGATTGGTATGCCGTTATCAGGATACCTTGCCCAGATTGTGCCATGATTGGCGGAGCTTATATTTGTACACATTGTGGGGCTATCATCCCCTATGGGAAGGGACAATGAAACGTTATTGCCGTTCAGAGAGGGTTAGACCGCTTTCATGGGTAACTTTCTTTATATCGCTAGGAGTATTTTTGTATATCGCAAGGGACACTTATAAACGTGAGTTTTGCAAACCATCAGAATCCAGTCCTCAACTTGCTTATGCGGTCAACGGACAGGTTAAACTGTATTGGCTTACGGCACGATACTACCAAGGGCAAGGGTGGTATTTCTCTGTTCACGAAACACGAAAAGAGGCAGAGATACGCAATAAAAAAACGACCAGCGAACCAGAAGTGGGAGTAGTAATATTGCGTAAGTTGATCGTCCCCATCCTTCTTCCTTATGAGGAGCGTCTAGGGGGTCACGAAAGTGGCGGCAGATTAAAGCCATGAAACATTCTCGCGTTCAGGATCCCGGCTCCATGCCATTAGTGATATTTGTTACGTTCATCGGAACGATCCTGTTTTTCTGCATAGTAGGAACATGCGGATACAGGAGCAATCCCCCACCCCCTCCTCCCCATCAAATTAACAGGTCTCTGGCCAAGCATTGGTGGTGCAGATGGCGGGGGGATTGTGATGATCCGTCCCTGTATCGGGCAGCTGAACAAGAATTAAAATGGAGATATTGGGGGCGTGGCGGCAAGGACGATGGGTACAGCATAAATTATGATGCTGACATAACAAAGTATGGGTGTGAAATCACGGTTACGCACATTAAGGGTAACTGGGCAATATTGGAAATGTATATCCCGGCTGGCGATCCCGGAACATGGTGGATGCATAAATGCAAGAGTGGGTGGCATCTGGTAACTGGCGGAACTGAATTCTCAGACTGGTCCGGAAGACGTGGCGACCACAACATCCCCAAGGATTTGTGGCCAGAGAATATGTGGAGGCAAAAATGAAACGTATGACAGTTAGAAAGGTTAAGGGTGGAATTTTTGTGGCGGCAATAATGTTGCTCACCATGTTATTCACCCATATGGTGGACGTGAAGATATATGGGAAGGACAGCTTGAACCACGTATTCTATAAAGCGCGTTGGCAGGCTTACCAGATGTTCCTGCGGGACAAGTGTCCAACCGCTTATAAGGCTTTCGATGATGGATATCGTGCGGGATTGTATTTGAATGAAAAACAAAGGGAGATTATGCGGAAAAGGTATAAGGTATGAGGATGCGAATGACCAATATTTGGCCGACCAGAAAGCATTTGCGGACCTCATGAAGAACTTCGACAAGGATCATTCAGAGAAGGCCAAGCAGGACGCCATCAGGGATGGCAAGGACAAGGATTTCGACAAATGAAACCCATCAAGATATCCGTAAAGATGGACAAATTAATGGATCATTATAGTCGTGTCTGCAAAAGGAATCTGCGTGCCAAGTGCAAATGCTGCGCCAAGTGCCCCTTTACAGAGGCGATAAGGATCGCTATAGTATTGGGCAAGGAAGAGAAGAAATGAATATCGATGTTCATCCGGTAACCTATGGTGCCATGCTTACATCCGTAGTCAGGCATCCCAAGTTATTCGGCAACGTTGTGCCAATAGACGGTACCAGTGCCGACGTAACGATTGATTTGGCAGGAATGAAGGTCAACATACGCATAGACACCAATAGTCCAAGGGATGGTGTTGTGGTTATGCGGTGCACTCCTGAAGAATTTGAAACTCTTTTGTCGAGTACGTTGATACAATGATATATCATGTTGGACCAATTATTATTGCTACGATTGTAAAGCGCAGGCAGAAACTTATGGAAGAGATTAAATCGGTTATATGTGGCCACTGTATTACCACTTATGGGTACGGTTTGTGCAATCATGGAAAAACAGAGGGCTGTGCGCTATTTGAAGTGACTAAGTTGATAGACGATATGTGGCAAGAAGATGCAGCGGAACAAGATGCTTTGGACGATGTCGATCAGGATCCTGATTGGGAGCGTGAAAATGACTGAATCCGATTCTCCACAGTTCGTCGATGAAAGGCATCGGGCCCACGTTAATCGTTTGCATACTGTTGCGCAAGCCTTGGTGGATAAGCTGGACAAGATGGGAGCGTCCAAGGATTTTGAGGGGGTGTTTACGTGGGCCTTTGTGCATGGTTATGTTTATAAGGGCGAGAATTGGTCCAAGGAGCTCGAGGAATTGAGAAAGGTTTTACAGGAAATAAAATGAAGTGTGCGATGTCCGGATGTAATAATGATACTGACAACAAGGTTTATTTGGGGAAATTCGAGATCGCTTTTATTTGTAGGGACTGTATAGAGATGATGTGGAGCAAGGTAAATCCTCATATCATCAATACACCGATCCCAAAGGAAGATCGTTCGTCCGTTGGATTTTCAGTGATGGGTAGAGTTCGTTGTGTCTGCGATTCATCCCTGCCCAATGGAACCGTTAAGTTCGTTGAACATATTGCTCCGGATAGAATTGTAATACATCAAATTAATAATGTTGGAAGCGGTGTCATAGACACAAATCAAACTAAGGATGTCGGGGCGGAAAACGTTTTGGCATCCGAAGGAAAAACAAATGAAGTTGATACTGTTCACTTTAGGCAGTGAAGATAAGGGGTTTATCCCGAGCAAGAGAATGTTTAAGGAGTTTAGGGTGATGATTCAGGATTGTGTGGACAGTAAGCGCGATATCAATATGCTGCTATCACATCCCTTCGTCACTATTAAAGAGTTGGAAATTCCCAACAATGCCAGCATTGGTATATTCGGAGAAGGATCGAAAAAAGATGGGGACGACAAGGAGTGGAAAGAAGAGTTTGACAAATGGAAGAAAGAATACGAAGAGTGGAAGAATGAGCGATCTGTATCTTGGTGGAAAAGATTGTTAAGGAGATTGGCGAAATAAAATGAATTGTCCTGAGTGCGGTTCCGAACTCGTCTTGAGGAATGGCAGGAATGGGAAGTTCTATGGCTGCGGCAATTTTCCACAATGCAGGCATACCGAATCAGCCAATACCACCGTCTCCACTTCCAAGCCAGCCCGTGATTCCGCACTCAGGGCTTTTAACCAGTTCGTTGCTTCGAAGGGATGGACTCAGTCACAGGGATCCAAGTGGATTCAGCAAACGCTCGGCCTTAACTGGGACGAGGCAAAGATAGAAACGTTTGATGAAAAGAGATGCGAGACCCTTGTGGCATACATAAAGCTGGAAGGAGTTTCTGGAGGACAAAGCGACATTGCCCTTGCCTTCGAAAGGGCGAAACAAAGGAGAAAGAAATGAGCACAGGAGATCATCCAAGCCACAACGTTGGAAATCCGTATCCGTATGAATATTATGTTGGGGATCCACCGCCGTTCCAATGGCCATCGTATTGGCCGCATTATGTGCCGACAACTCCTTACTACTACTCTGCTCCCATGAGAATGGGATGGGTATGCCCGAAATGTGGCTGCGTATATTCTCCTGATTGGACTTATTGCACGAGGTGCAATACGCAGTTTGGGGTAACTTACACAACGTCAGCTGAAACCCCCAAGGACAGGGTAACCGTGGCCGAAACCCCTAAGGATTCTAGAACCGTAGGTGGGTCGGGCAACCCTTGATTTTTTATGCCTATTATGCTATAGTTAATGCATGAGTAATGCGGAAAGGATCACCGTTCGGGAACTTGGTCAAAAGCTGGGTTGGCCTGTCTGGAAGGTCAGGAAATGGGCGTGGAAGGCAGACCTGAAACCAGTCGAATTCAGGCAGGTGGACAGCGTTACCCCCAAGGGACTTAGACGTTATTTGGTGTCCTATTATGACTCCTCTGTAATTGCTAAATTGAAGGCGGTTTTTGATAAATCAAGGACAGCGAATGAAAAGGCATGAGAAGAAGATTCTCTGGATGCGGGGTGCCAAATTCGGGTTGGCGGCATTGAAAAAGTCCGGGGGTGACAGGAAGACCGAGGCAAGGGGATTGCTTGATATACCGGGAATGACAAGATACGACAGCGATGATTATTGGGTAAGGGGATTTGTGGCAATGCTTAAAAGACAGGTGACAAAAGACAGGAGGATCCGGGATGTACGATGACTGGCATTGGTTCGAGCTTGTTGGCGGAATATTGATAGGCATTGTCATTGGATTCATACTCAGATGAGTATATTCAATCTTGGTATCGCCTGTGGAAGTGCGGGAGACTCCACCAGCTTCTATAGAGCCATCGGGCCGTTTGGACACCTTCGCAAGATAACCAAGGCATTGAATATTTCCCTTCTTAGGGAGGTTAACTGGGCTACCCTGAAACAGGTGGACGGGGTATTTATGCATCGTCCATTTACGCAGGAGCACCTTTCCCTTTGCAGGATGGTGAAGAATTTCAGGCGGCCACTATGGCTTGACCATGACGATAACCTGTTTGAAGTTGGATTGGATAATCCGACATTTGCTACGTATGGATCTAATGTCGTCAAGGAAGCCGTTGCGTCCATGCTTGAGCTGGCAGACGTGATTACCGTCAGCACTCCCTACCTTGCCAGCGTCTATAAGCGTTTTACCGATAAGCCCATCATTGTCATTCCCAACGCCCTTGACGACGACATCATCAATGTCGATACCTCCCTACCGACATTAAAGCAGACGGTGTTCTGGCGCGGCAGCAATACCCATTACAAGGACTGGGCATTCGCTTCCAGTGAATTCCTTAAATCGGCGATCGCGAATCATGGCAAGGGATGGAAGTATATTTTCATGGGTGCGCAGCCTTGGGATGTCATGGAGAAGCTGATCAAGGATATTGGAATGGAAAATCTGATGAGTCTCGAGGGAACTGACGTGATGCGGTATTTTTCAGTCATAAGGGACCTGTCCCCAAAGATATCCATCGTGCCCCTGTTTCCGTCTCACTTCAACCTCTCCAAGTCCAATGTGGCTTGGCTTGAAGCGACTTTTGCCGGTGCCGTCGTGCTTGGACCGAACTGGGAGGAATGGATGAAACCGGGGATAACCAATTATGTTGCCAGCGGGGATAAGCCGACAGATTTTGGCGACAGGCTGAACGACCTGCTGAACATGTCTGACGACGAACGTGCAAAGCTCAGGAGTGCCAGCTGGAACTATATCAAGAACAACCTGTTGTTGAGTCGGGTTAATTATCAGCGCAGGGGAATTTTCGAAAAGTATATGGACAAATAAAAATGGGGGACGATCTCGTCCCCCAAATTTATTCTGTTGTCTTGGGTTATGCCGCTACAAGATCGCCCTGAACCCTCAAGAATCCTGTTCCCGTTGTCTTGACTTGGGTGCTTGCTTTCTTGGTCACATAAAACATCCAGTCCATCACCGTATTTCCGTCGCTTGCTAGATCGGCGATCGTAGTCCATGTGTCACCGTCATCGTCGCTAATCTCCACCTTATAGGCATCCGCTGTTGACGCACAGACAAGGCATACCGGCATCTGTGATTTTACCGTGGCGGAAGATATCCATGTGTCGGCGTCCTTTATTGTTGTAACTCCGGCGGTCCAAAATCCTGCAATCATTTGATCTCCTTTTAAATTCCCGGCAACCCAACAAATATTCTGCTGGCGTTCACCGAAACGTTTCCTTCGTATGTTATCCAAATGAAACCCAATGTTGATTTGACGTCCTTGATGTTCTGACTTGAATAGGGCACGAACGTCTGCAATGTGTTTCCATCGGTGTCACACTTGTAAAGGGTATCCCCCGATGCTATCCACAGGTTGAGTCCGTCATAATCCATGGCCGTTCCCGTGAATCCGAGCGGCATTGCGCTTGATATCGTGTCATGGACATCATCTATTTCGTACAGGTTGCTTCCGGCAAGCACCATCATGTTTGTGCCTGCTGAAAGTATTTTGGTCGGCATATCCGTAAGTGTATATGTCTTGAGCCATCCAGTGGCCGGAATGGAGCTATACTTGCGTACCTGATATTGGCTCTCATATGCTACATAAATGTAATTGTTGGTACTTATGGCCATGCTGATGTCACCTGTGGCCACTATCCCGCTGTTCATTGTGCCCACCACTTCAATTGGATCTGCCTGTATTTTAATGATGTGGTCCACGTAAGATCCGTCTTGAACGTATGCATAGACGTGGCTTCCGGTGCCTATGATGGCGGCCACATTGGCAAACGGATTACTGTCAACCTCAAAATACCCGTTACTGACCATGCCATTGGTGCTAAAGCGGCTTATCCTGTTTGAATACATCAGTCCGCTTGCTGGGTCTTGGTATCCAACGGCCCAGATTTCATCTCCAATTATGGTCATCGGAGGATCCTGTGGAACCACTCCGGTGACGCTTCCTGTTGCCCCCATGGACATGTCGATGGCAACATAGTCGGCGATTTCCAGTCCATCGCTTGCCTTGCTGTATCCATAGACGAACACGTTGTTGGACATCGGAAGAATTTGAATGGTGTCGTAATGGTTGAGCGTGAAATCGCTTTGCGACGCTATCGCAGACCCCAGATAATTCATGAACCCCTTTAGTTCGTTGGACATGCTGTCAATGCCCAGCTGTCCATCCAGTTGTTTTGCAGTGACCACTGGACTCATGTTGATGCTTTGGCGTAGCAACTCGAATGACCGGTCTATGTCTGCCGGATCCAGCGTCTCCCCGTTTTCGTGTGACAATGTGTGGCTCATTCGATCACTTCCGCCTGCATTCCGACAAGCAAGGTGCTGAGTTGTGCATCGGTATATGGAAATGCGGCCCGAGTGGCGACCACCCTGTTCAGGTGCTCTATGATACGGGCGCTGGCAAGGGATTTGGACAGCACGTCTATTGGCAGGATAATATTGTCGGTTTCGATGAGTGTTCCGTCATCGGTATAAACCTTTACGGTCATGTCGACGGTCCTGTCGGCCACGTTTCTTATTGCTGCGGTTACTTCTCCACGCATGTCAGTATTCTACCATGGTTGGGGTTTATGGGGCAATTTTTTCTTCGTTTATCGGATCCCATCCGGGCTTGAATGCATCCCCCGCAAATTGGTGTACCGCCATATACCATGCATGCGCACGCGCACCAATCGTTGCGTGGATCCATTGCGCCTTTGCCCTGCTTTGGAGTGCGTCAAACCAGCCCTGTGTTTTGGCGAGATCCTCCAGTCGTTTTGCTAGTATGTTCCCATCCTCGATCAGGCACCGTTCCAGAAGGCGGTCGAATTTATCACGGTATTCCGGGCCTATCATGCCTGCCCGTCCAAACTGGTATCCACCATCATGGTTATGCGCTGGCCGCATTGTGTCTGGCGTGTCAATGGTCGGGCCACTTGCGCCGTCAGTGCAATATCCGTGACGCTGGTAAAGCATTCCGTCCATCGTCCATCGCATCACCACCTCACCAGATTTGTTCTTAATCTCCAGATCTTTTGGTGGAACGATCCCGATGTTTTCCAGCCGGTCCTGTGTGGTCCGGTATTTCCAATGTTTTAATTCTTGATAGCATACTCGGCCCGGATTTACCACTATGGGGTCTGTCATTTACTTGCTCCTTTTCCAGTCGGTTTTGATTGCCACAAACGCCGTTATTCCTGCGATTATTCCAAGAAGAAACTGAAATCCAAAGATGAAGTTTATTGCCGCCACTATCAATGGATTGACACATACGATTGTTGCAATGATCCAGAATTCCCTTGTCGACCATATTTTGTTTGTCAAAAGTTTTTCAATCATGCCATCCACCTTATTTGTCGTAATGGAAACCTATTGTTGTGTTGTAGCCCTCGGCCCATCCCGCCGTATGTCCCATATTGTATCCGACTAAAAAGGGGGCCACTATCCCCATTAAGAAGAATATTATCCAGAAAATTACCGGACGGTCTGCCTGTTCTACTGCCCACCAAAAACATTTAATTGACTGTTTGCATATCAGGTTGGCAACATATACGAAATCGCTCCATTCCATTAAATGTTGTCTCCATTAAAACATAGACAACCGTCATAAAATCCCATTTGTGTTATTGCACACCTTACCGTATCCAACTTACGCATGAAATATCCATACTGTTCACACGCCTTTATATTGCCATGATAGTTGTCCAATAGCGTGGCATATTTAGCTGTGCCATATTTATAACACATTAGCCCCGCCATGATATCTCCCTTGCATTCTCCCGCATAGGATTCCCAAGCCCTCAGTGCTATTGTGGCGGCCCATGACAGGTCGTTTTGCAGTTTCTCGACGATGTCCGCGTCGTATTTGGGGCACGCCATGTGATGCACATAACACACTCCTCGAGCCTCGGTTATGCTTACGCAGCAAAATCCATATGTCTTTTCCTTTGGTTTTGACGTATTGTGGCTTTTGCCCCCTGATTCCGTCATCATCAGTGTAAACATGTAATAGGGCCTCCACTCCGGTCCCGGAGCGCCCTTGTAGGGAACCCATGTGCCGACCTCTGGCTTTATTTGGCAGGCCGTCCATAATGCGTCGGTTATTTTTATAGTGCGATTTTTGGACGGTACATAGCCGATCTGTTTGCAATTATCCGCCTTGCGATAGTATTCCAGCGCAAAATCCTGAAAGAACACGCTGGAAGACAGCTTGGCTGCAAGGAATATGCTGGAGGACATCGATGTGCCGACGTTTTCCATTGGAACAACGGACTGTGCTTGGCTATTACACGGAGCTACAATCAGCAAAAAAGTTGTCAGTATACATCCCATAATTCTCCTACCTTGTTAAGGTTTCCCACGGATATCGTTCGTGGGTTTGACGGGCATTGAAATTAACCAACATTACGCTCTTCATGCAAAATCGGC
>Ga0315274_10011698_pt1 | contig 12569 bp, 4 predicted proteins | sample YL17G02_20_MG_FD_203700 | JGI IMG/M metagenome (GOLD analysis project Ga0315274, IMG submission 203700) | Sediment microbial communities from Yellowstone Lake, YNP, Wyoming, USA - YL17G02_20 | ecosystem: Environmental > Aquatic > Freshwater > Lake > Sediment | place: USA: Wyoming | collected... | reverse complement strand
AACGGGAGGAGTACTACCACTGCCTGCTGGTTCCGGTGGTGCTGGCGTGGCTACTCAGTCGGCGGTGGGCGGAGCTGCGGGCCCTGCCCTGCTACCCCTATCCCCGCGGGCTCTGGCTGCTGGGAGTCGGCCTCCTGCTCTACATGGTGGCCGTACGGGTGGACATACGGGTGGTCATCGGCGTCTCCTTCCCCGTAGTGCTCTGTGGCCTGATCCTCACGGCGGCCGGAGCGCAAGTGTTCCGTCTGGTCGGTCCCATTGCCGCGCTCGGCTTCTTCCTGGTGCCGGTACCCATTCACATCCTGGCTCATGTGGGCATGCCGCTGCAGCGCGTCTGCACCCTCGTGGGCGGCGTTGGTGGCAACCTCCTGGGCCTGCAGGTGATCCACGAAGGCGTGACGCTGGCTCTGGACGGCCATTCCTTCGTCGTGGCCCAGGCCTGCAGTGGGCTCAACTCCCTGCTGGCCCTGATGTTCACGTGCTGCGTGGTTATCGTGTTCGTGCGCATGCCGCTGCTGCGGGCCACCGTGGTCCTGGGGCTGCTGCTGCCCATCGTCATCCTGGCCAACAGCCTGCGCCTGGTGCTGGTGCTGCTCTTTGCCAGGTTCGGGGGGGCGGAGTTCGCGCTGGGGGCGCTCACGCATGGCGGGTCCGATGCCGTCATCTACATCGCGACCCTGGGCGGTGTGCTGCTGCTGGTCAACCTGTTGAGCCGCGGGGCGCTGTTGCCGCCGGACGGCGGTGACGGGGACGACGACGCCGGCCCGAGTTCCTGCACGGCGGGCACTCCGGAGTGTGGCTTCGCCGCCGATGGCGGCCACTAGGGAGAGGGAGAAGCCAAGGTCCATGACCATCCGCAAAGCGGTCATCCCGGCAGCCGGCAGGGGCACGCGACTGTACCCGCTGACCAAGTCGCAGCCCAAGGAGATGCTGCCGCTGGGCCGCAAGCCGACCATCCAGCATGTGGCCGAGGAGGTGGCGGCGAGCGGCTGCGACCGCATTGTGATCGTGACCGGACGCAACAAGCGCGCTATCGAGGACCATTTCGACCGCGCCCAGCACAGCGACAACCACCCCGAGCACAACGGGCTCTATGAGCTGTACAGCCGCGGGGTCAGCTTCTTCTACACGCGCCAGGCGGAGCCCCAGGGGCTGGGCGCGGCCGTGCTCACCGCCCGCGGGTTCACCGCCGACGAGCCGTTCGTGGTGGCGCTGGGCGATGTGGTCATGCAGGGCGCGCTCGGCCAGGAGCCGCTGCTAGCGCGGATGGTGCGGACCTTTGCGGAGCGCGAAGCGGTGGCGGTCGTGGCGGTGCGCGAGGTCGCGCCCGAGACCGTCTCCCGCTATGGCATCGTCTGCCCGGCTACGCCGGTAGGGGCCTGCTTCCGGATCGGCGACCTGGTGGAGAAGCCCGCGCCGGAGGCCGCGCCGAGCAACCTGGCCATTACGGCGCGCTACGTATTCGCCCCGCAGATCCATGACTATCTGGCACGTACACCCCAGGGGCTGGGCGGCGAGGTGCAGCTCACCGATGCCATCCAACTGATGGCCCAGGAGGGGCTCTCCGTCTGGGGTGTGCGGCTGGAGCCTGGGGAGCGGCGCCATGATGTAGGCGACATCGGCCAGTACATCCGGGCCTTCCTGGATGTCTGCCTGGCTGACGAGGAACTGGGGGCCGAGCTGCAAGCGTATGTCAGCGGACTGGCTTGCCCCGCGGCGCTGGGCGAGGAGCGCCAGGGGGTCTCGCAGCCTCCAGCAACCACAGAGAAGGGGGGTGAGGCGACTCCACCGACCACGACTTGACCTTGTTGGTCTTGTCCGAGGAAGCAACTAAGCGTCATGACGCGAGATACACGCCTTGGGACGCCAAGGCAGGTTGGCAAGAAGAAGGAGGAGGAGATGAGAGGACCGGTTGTTCTAGCTCTGGCAGTGCTGCTGACCGTCAGCGCTGCTACGAGTGCGTTGGGAGCTGTTCCCGACAACCTGACTGCTTGGGGCGTTGACCCCACCAGCAACGACTGGGATCCGGATGCGCTGAACGCCATCACCGGTATCCAGGCCTGGCATGTTTCGGATAGCTGGTTCGGGCTGGACGCGCAGGCCGCCGGTGCCGCCTGGCGCCACGCCGGCAGCGGGGACAAGAGCCCGGTGGGCGCGCCTAACCCGAACTGGATCAAGACGGGCTTCAAGTGGGACGTCGCGACCAGTCCCACTGGTAGCCCCTACACGGACCTGGCGAATAACTTCAACCACGCAGGCCAGGGGACCGCGCCGATGGCCAGCAGCCTTTCTGGTGGCGAGAAGTACGACATCGAGGGTCTGTACCTGGACCTGCGCCGGATAGACACCGACGCCAATCTCGTCGCGGACACGTTCTTCCTCGACTGGGCGTTTGTCGACGGCTGGGATGGCAGCATCGAGTCCGGCTACTACGCGGACACGAACCGCGATGGGGTAGCAGACGGCACCCCAGCGCGGGACTTCTACCGGCACATCCCGGTGGTCGGGCTGCAGTTGGGGGGTACGCTGCCGACTGAGGAGGCAGGTCTGGGCGGCCGTTATGACTACGCCCTGGCTCTCTCCCTTGACGCTGGCGACCAGATGGCGATCGATGCCGACAATCTCGTGAGTGGCCGCTTCGCCACGAGTGCCGGCGACCACCTTGAGAGGGCTGGCCTCTTCGCCGTGGACGGCGCCGATAACCCCGATGACGGCGACCCGAGCACGCTCGAGGACATTCATCCCGGCGACTGGGTATCTAGCGATGACGGCCCGCGCTGGAAGGGTGCTCTCGGCACGTCGGGCGACAAGTTCGTCACCATCAGCCGGGACTACGACGACGCTGCGCTGGCCGCCACCGACGAAGCCGGCTTCGAGTACCTAGCGGCCGCCGATGGCGACAGCAACTGGGTGTGGCAAGGCACCCTCGATCTCACCGGCATCAGCGTGGCGGATGACCCGTTCCTCTACGACTGGCTCCGTGGGTCGGGCGACCGTTTCTACGCCGCACACTACACGTACTGGTGCTCCAACGACCGCCTCGGTAGCGGGGCCGGCTTCGGCATCCCGGAGGTCCCGGAGCTGGGCCCGTGGGCTCTGACGCTGCTGGGCCTCGCGCCGTTCGCGGCCACGGCCCTTCGCCGTCGTCGCAAGAGCTAGCTCTCGCGATTGCGGCCCGAACGTGAGCGGCCTCGGGAGTCACTCCCGAGGCCGCTTCACCTCCCCCGCCTGATCACCCCCCCGCCCGAGAACCCCTGCACCGTTACTTCGGAGGCCGCTGTCCGGTCACCGGTCCGGTAGGCGCACGGATGGCTGAAGCCATGCTGGCGGTGGGTTACCGCGTCCGGTTTGGCCACGACACTCTGGCGGCACAAAGGCCGCTTTTCCGATACAGCCGCCCCCCCTCTCGTTATGTCTCCTAGCCTTGAAGGCGCGGTAAAGGGGCAGTAACAGCAGTTATCACGTCTCCAGGTGACGTTCACTATGAGCCGCCTGACGCCTCGCCATGCTCTGGCCGCGCTTCTGCTCTTCTGCGCAAGTGCAGCGGCGCTAAGCCAGGGCCTCATCCCCTCCACCGACGAGGAGAAGAGTCAGTTTCCCGGGCTGAACCTCTCGGGCCGCCTGGGAGCAGCACTGGCGGGGTCAGCGGACCTCTCCCCCCTCATGCCCCCCGTCGGGAGCCAGGGCAGCAACTACTCCTGTGCCGCCTGGGCCGCGGCCTACTACCTCAAGGGCCACCACGAAAACCGCGAGCACGGCTGGGACCCCACCACCAACGACCATCGCTTCAGCCCGATGTTCATCTACGACCTCGGCTGCGGCGGGGTCGATGGGGGGATGTCGTTCGCGGGCGTGTTCTCGTTGCTCCAGTACAAGGGAGTCGCGCCCTTGAGTGTCTTCCCGTACCTCTCGGGCGACTACCTCGTCTGGCCGGACATCGCGCAGTTCGAGGCGGGTATGCCGTATCGGGCCGAGACAGCCGCCTGCTTGGGCAATGGGATCAGTCACGATGGTCTGGATATAGTCAAGAGCCTGCTGCTCGGCGGCGAGCCGGTAGTGTTCGGGGCCTGCGTCTTCACCGACTTCTACCCGAGCGCCCCCGACTACTTCTACCCCGGCCCTTCGCCTACAGCCCGTAACCGGGGCGGCCACGCCATGACCATCGTTGGCTTTGACGACAGCAAGGGCGGCGTGGGCGCCTTCAAGATCGTCAACTCCTGGGGTACGGGTTGGGGGAACCGAGGGTATGCCTGGGTCGCCTATGACTACGTAGTGGAGCAGACCGTCGAAGCCTGGACGATGACCGACAGGATCGCCTATCAACCCCGCGCAATGGCGCGGGTAGACATCCGCCACAACCGGCGAGGGGACCTGGTCGTGGCAGTGGGGGTCGGTGATCCTGCGCACCCGCTGTTCACCCGAGTCCTGCACTCGTCTCAGGGCGGCTCGGGCGACGACATCCACAGTTCCCTGGACATCACGGAGGCCCTGGCGTACCTGCCGCCCTCGGCCTCCCACCCCTGGTATCTGCGCGTCTGGGATCGCGTCCCTAGTGAGGCGGGCACCGTAGAGCGGTTCTCGGTGCTGGTGGATGGAGCGGAGACGTTCTGCACCAGCGTGCCCTACGCCATCCCCGATGACAATGCTTCGCACTATCTCACCATAGACAGCGGCGATGGTCCGACCAACCATCCACCGACGCAGCCCACGGTAACCATTAGCCCCAGCAGCCCCAAGACTGCCGAGGACCTGGTCGCCTCCGCGAGCGGCTCGACGGACGCCGATGGGGACACGATCACCTACCGGTATGCCTGGTACAAGGGCGGCACGCTGCAGAGCAGCCTGACCACCAACCGGGTGGCCGCCGACCAGACGGCCAAGGGGGAGATCTGGCGCTGCGTGGTCACGCCGAACGACGGGCATGAGGATGGTCCGAGCGGTCAGGCCGAGGTGCCGATCGGCAACACCTTGCCGGCGGCGCCCAGTGTCAGCCTCAGCCCCAGTACCCCGGACACCACCAGCGATCTGGTGGCCACCGCCACCGCCACCGATGCCGACGGTGACGCGCTCACCTACCGGTACGCCTGGTACAAGGACGGCGCCCTGCAGAGCAGCCTGATCACCGCCACGGTCACGGCTGACCAGACGACCAAGGGGCAGGCCTGGAAGTGCGTGGTGACCCCCAACGATGGTACGGGCGACGGAGCGACCGGCGAGGCCCAGGTCGTCATCGGCAACGCCCCGCCCACGGCCCCCACGGTCAGCCTCAGCCCCAGCAGCCCCAGGACGGCCGATAACCTGGTGGCGACCGTTAGCGGCGCGACGGATGCTGACGGCGACACCATCACCTACCGCTACGCCTGGTACAAGGACGGCGCGCTGCAAAGCAGCCTGACCACGGATCGGGTCACGGCCGACAAGACGGCTAAGAACCAGGTCTGGAAGTGCGTGGTCACCCCGAACGACGGGACGGCCGACGGGGCGACCGGCGAGGCGCAGAAGACCATCGCCAACACCGTGCCCACGGCTCCCACGGTCAGCCTCAGCCCGACCAACCCGAAGACAGCTGACGATCTGGTCGTTTCAGCCAGTGCCTCGACGGACGCCGATGAGGATGCGATCACCTACAAGTACGCCTGGTACAAGGACGGCACGCTGCAGAGCAGCTTGACCACCAACCGGGTGACGGCCGACCAGACGGCCAAGGGGCAGGTCTGGAAGTGCAGCGTTAGGGCCTACGACGGCGCCGGGTACAGCGTGACCGTCTCCAAGCAGGTGACCATTGACAACTCCCTGCCCACGACTCCCACGGTCAGCATCAGCCCGGCCGGCCCGCGGGATGAGGATGTGCTGGTGGTCAGTGCCGGCGGCTCCACCGACGCGGATGGTGACTCGCTCACCTACCAGTACGCCTGGTACCAGGACGGCGCCCTGCAGGGCGACCTGACGACCGACCGCGTGCCGCCTGACCGTACCACCCTCGGCGAACAGTGGCGGTGCGTGGTCACCCCGAACGACGGCACGGGCGACGGGACCAGCGGCGAAGCGGAGGTGGTGATCGGCGCCGGGAACCAGCCCCCCACGGCCCCCACGGTCAGCATCAGTCCCGGCTTCGCGCAGACGAACAGCCACCTAGTCGCCACGGCCAGTGGCTCCACGGACCCTGAAGGCGACCCGATCACGTACCGCTATGCCTGGTACAAGGACGGCACGCTGCAAAGCAGCCTGACCACCAACCGCGTCACCGCCGACCAGACAGTCAAGGGCCAGACCTGGAAGTGTGTGGTCATACCAACAGACGGCCGCACAGATGGCCCCACCGGCGAGGCGCAGACGGTCATCCGGAACACGCCTCCCGTGCTGAGCAGCGTGGCCATCAACCCCAGCGCCCCGAGCACCAACGACAACCTCGTCGTTGTGGCCACCGCCACGGACGCCGATGGCGACCAGATCGGGTACCACTACACCTGGTACCAGGACAATGCTCTGCAGAGCGACCTGACCACCGCCACGGTGTCGGCAACACGCACGGAGCCGGGACAGGTCTGGCGGTGTGTGGTGGCTCCGGATGACCGCACCAACCGCGGACGTACCCAGGAGGCCCAGGTCACCATCGGCAACTCGGCGCCGAGCGCCGCCACGGTGAGCATCACCCCGGCCCGTCCGCGGACGAGCGACAACCTGCTCGCCACCGCCGGGGCCACCGACCCCGACGCGGACCCGCTGACCTATCGTTACGCGTGGTACCGCGACGGCCTCCCGCAGAGCGACCTGACCACTGGCACCGTGCCGGCTGGCCGGCTGGCCAAGGGGCAGGTGTGGAAGTGCGTGGTCGTGGCCAACGACGGTTGCGCAGATGGCCCGGCAGGCGAGGCCCAGGTCACGATCGGGAACACGCCGCCGCCGGCGGCCAAGCTGGCCGTTACCCCCGGCGCCCCTGCCAGCGTGGACCCGCTGGTCGCCACCGCAGATCCGGTCACCGACCCAGACGGCGACTCTGTGCAGTACGGCTTCAGGTGGCTGCTGGATGGCGTCGAGAAGCGCCGGTCCGTGGGGACCGCTACCTCCGACACGCTGCCGGCAGGGCACACGCAGCGCGGGCAGGTCTGGACCTGCGCCGTGCGGGTGACCGATGGCGAGGGGACCAGCGCTCCGGTGGAGGTCGAGGTGCAGATCGGCAACGGCGCCCCCTCGGCGCCGAAGTTGACCCTGGCGCCGACCGTTCCCACCTCCACCGACAACATTCGGGTCAGGGTCAGCGGCTGTACCGACCCTGACGGCGACGACCTGTGCTATGCCTACCGGTGGTTCGTGTGGGATGCCCGCCGGAGCACGTGGGCAGAGAGACAGGCCACCAACACGCGCAGTGCGAACAACGTACTGTCGGCCGCGCTGACGGCGAAGGGCGAGATCTGGAAGTGCTCCGTGCGGGCCGGCGATGGGATGGAGGTCAGCGGCTGGACCGAGGTGAAGTTCCGCATCGACAATACCTCACCGCCTGCTCCCAGGCTCAGCATCACCCCCTCCGCACCGCGAAGCACCGATGGTGTCGTCGCCAGCGTTCAGCCGGTGGCCGATGCCGACGGTGATGTGGTCCGGTACGGGTTCCGCTGGTTGCTGGGCGGCAAGACCCGGCGGAGTGCGGCCGGCTCCCGTCCGTCCGACACACTGCCCGCCGACTACACCGGCAGGGGTCAGGTGTGGGTCTGCCAGGCCTGGACGGGGGACGGTAATGCACTCAGCGAGACCGTCGCGGTCGAGGTAACCATCGGCAACAGCCCGCCACCGGCGCCTTCCGTGGCGATCACCCCTGCCCAACCGGGCGTCGGGGTGGCGATCAAGGTGATGGCCCGCCCGGTGGCGGACCCGGACCGCGATGCGGTGGTCTACGGCTACCGCTGGATGCTCAACGGGGTGACCAAGCGCGTCAAGGTAACGACCGCCACCTCCGATACGCTCCCGGCGGGGATGACCCGCCGGGGCCAGGTCTGGACGCTGGTGGTGCGGGCTGGTGACGGCCGGAGCAGCGGCGAGCCCACAGAGGTCCAGTTCCGCATCGGTGCGGCCTCGCCGGCCTCGTTGGCCTCCGCGGCCACGATCACTTGTGTCAGCTCCCTCTCGGCCGTGCCGACGGCTGCGGGGGCGCAAATCGTGTTCACGCTCTCGGCGCCGGCGAGCGTGCAGGCCGAGGTGCTGAACATCGCCGGGCGCCCGGTGAAGCTGATCACTCCGGGCACCCAGTTCGAGGCCGGCACGCAGACCATGATCTGGACCGGCCAGACCGACGCCGGGCTCCAGACCCCCAGTGGCCGCTACCTAATCCGCCTCACCGCCCGCGGCGAGGACGGCACCAGCACTCAAGCGCTGGGCACGGTGCTGATCCAACGGTAGGGGACGGCCACTCGCCCGGCCCGGCATCCGGAACCGAGCGACAGACGCCATGGGCCCGTCCCCGCCCCAAGGCGGCGAGGTTGGTCGAGAAGAGAGGCCAGCCAGGCAGTGGTGCCGGACGACGACCGGACAACCGAGGCAGGACAGCGTCTCGAGGTCATCGTGGATGAGATGCCCAGCACGGCGGGTAGCAACCTCGGCGTGACCATCCGCGGGCGCTACCGCGAGGAGGCGTGATGCTCGCCCTACTCTACGCGACGGCGGTCTGGGGCGCCACCTACCACCTGGCCCCGAACGGCAACGATGCCGCGGCCGGGACCGAGGCGGCGCCCTGGAAGACATTCGCCAAGGTCAACGCGCTGCAGCCCGGCGACACCCTCCTCGTCCACGAGGGGACCTACACGCAGACCGCGGGCGTCGCGATCTCCGTGGACGGCACGGAGGGCGCTCCGATCACAGTGCAGGGTGTGGGCGCGGTCACCATCACGGGCAGCGCCGCGCGCATCTTCGTCTGTGGCGCCGACCTGCAGCCCGTCAACTGGCTGACCTTCCGCAACCTGCGGTTCTATGAGGTCACCTGGCCGGTGCGGTTTTACGAGGGGGCCAACCACGTCACCTTCGAGGACATCGAGGTCGCGCGCTGCTTCCGGGGCCTGCAGGTGTTCGGCGGCGGCGACCTCACCTTCCGCCGGGTGTGGATACATGACAGCGGCGCCGGGATCGGCTTGGGCGAGAAGGAGGTCCCGGAGCATGGCGTCAACGGGGCGCTGGTAGAGGACTGCTGGGCGGAGCGCAACCGGCAGGACCTCATCGCGCCGCCCTTGCCGAACGGCTGGGTCGTCTCTAACGACACGCACCTGCTGGTGGTGGAGGACTTCTGCTCGGAAATCGTGGTGCGGCGGTGCAAGGCCAGCGGGCACGCGGACGCGGGGTTCGACCTCAAGTCCCCGTGCCTGGTGGACTCGTGCTTCTCGACCGGCTCTCCGAACGGCTACAAGCTCTGGGGCCGGGGTGGCCCGGCGGTACTGCGGAACAGCATCGCGGTCAACAACCTGGACACGGGCGTGACGTTCGGAGCGGGCGTCATCGAGAACTGCACGTTGGCGAACAACGGGCGCTGTGCGCTGCGGCCGAACGGGCCGCTCGCCGGGATCGCGGTACGGAACTCGATCCTGGCGGGGGCGGCCAACGGCGAGGTCCTGGTGCGCCTGTACCGCGCCAAGACGAGCGGCGTCAAGGGCGAGGTCTTCCAGGGCGACCACAACCTGTACTGGTCGCCGCAGCCGACCGACCTGGCTTGGTACTGCCACGACGCCGACCGAGAGTCGCACAGCCTGGCCGGCCTCGCCGCGGGGGAGCTGCCGCTAGGTGCGGGATGCCTGTTCGCGGATCCGCTCTTCGCAAATGCCCTGGCGGGCGACCTGCACCTCCGGCCAGGCAGCCCGGCGATCGGCGCTGGGGTGGCCCTGGCCGGTGTGGGCAGCGACTATGATGGCACGCCGCGGCCGGGCCAGGGCCCTGTGACCATCGGCGCCTTCGAGGTGCCAACCGCCAACGCGCCGCCCACGCAGCCGGACGTGACCATCACCCCTGGCCGGCCCCTTACCGACGATACCCTGGTCGCCGCGGCCGACGGCTCCATCGACCCGGACGGTGACCCGCTCACGTACCGGTTCGCCTGGTACCAGGACAGCGCCCTGCAGCGCGACCTGACCACCGCCACCGTTCCCGCCGAGCGCACCGCCCGGGGGCAAGAGTGGACCTGTGTGGTCACGCCGTTCGATGGGCGCGCCGAAGGCCCCAGCGGTGAGGGCTCGGTGCAGATCGCCAATGCCGCTCCCAGCCGACCCACGATGACACTAAAGCCCTCGCCACCCACCTCGGCGAGCAATGTGGTCTGCTCCCTCCGCGGGGCCCTGGACCCGGATGGGGACCCCTTGCGCTACGGGTACCGGTGGTCGCTGTGGGAGGGGAGCGGATGGGTGCAACGGCGGGTGCTGGTGACGGACCAGAGCACCGACACGCTCACGGTTTCGCTCATCCGCAAGGGGCAGTTGTGGAAGTGCTATGCGCGGGCGACGGATGGGGAGGTGATGGGCGCACCCGCCACCGCGCGCTTCCTCATCGCCAACGCGCCCCCTAGCCGGCCCACCCTCACGCTCACTCCAGCCGCGCCCGGGCCCGGGGACAACGTCACTGCCCGTGTGACCGGCTGCGTGGACGCGGACGGTGACCCGCTGCGCTACACCTTCGGTTGGGCTGTCGCGGTCGGGCGCCAGTGGGTGCAGAAGCGGGGCCGCATCGCCACGCGGGCCTACGACGCACTGCCCAGCAGCCTGACGGCCTCCGGCCAGGCCTGGAAGTGCTATGTGACCGCCACGGACGGCACCGACCGCAGCCCCCTCGTCGAGCAACGCTTCACCATCGGTGCGACCGCGAGCGTCGCCTCGGCGAGTGTGTGCGTCAGCTCCCTCTCGGTCGTGCCGACAGCCGCTGGGGCGCAGATCGTGTTCGCCCTCTCGGCACCGGCGAGCGTGCAGGCCGAGGTGCTGAACATCGCCGGGCGCCCGGTGAAGTTGATCACCCCGAGCACTCAGTTTGGGACCGGCACACAGACCATGATCTGGACCGGCCAGACCGACGCCGGGCTCCCCGCCCCCAATGGTAACTACCTAGTCCGTCTCACCGCTCGGGGCGAGGACGGCACCGGCAGCCAGACGTTGGGGACGGTGTGGATCGAGCGCTGAGCCACATCACGGGCGGATTCCCCCCCGGGAGGCGCGGACCCGCACGGAGGAGGCGGTGCGGCAACGCGTCGAGACCGTCCACAGCCTACGGTGGTAGGTAGGTGCTTCGGCGCAGCTCTTGGGGGGGCTTGGTGGCCGGGCCATGCTCGGCGGAGCTGGTCCGGTTGGGGCCTGCCGTTGACGCTCCAAGGGCGATGTGCTATCATCCGGGCAGATCAGCAGAGTGTCCACGGACGCAGCTAGCGACACCGAACCACGGCAGGCGACTCGCGTGGGGCAAGCCTGTACTCGCAGACACAATCGGGGTAGGTGCATCTCTGCGATTGCGTTCCCACCCGCGCGACCATCACTCTCGCGGCAGTCTGGCCCGTGCACTCCGGGGATCGGCCGCGGCGAGAGCCTTCCCGTCCTGCCTGTTCGTGTCCCATCGGTAGCTGCAGCCTAACGGCAGCACAGCGGTGCTGCCGGTAGCGCTGTCTGGCACAGCGTCGGGAGGAGGGCGGCGGCCGCAGGCCGAAAGCACGACCGCAGCCTGCGGACATGGGCCGAGCGGCACACGACTTACAGCACTTGGCCGCGACCTCCGCCCAACAGGGACGAGCTGAAGCTCGCAGGGAGCACCGTCCGCCACCATGGAGTTGCTCGACTACTGGCGACTCATCCGCCGCTACCTCTGGCTAGTACTTGCGCTCGCGGTGCTGGTCCCTGCCCTGACGGTCGCCGCTTTCTACCTACTGCCGCGCGAGACCAAGCAGGCGACCGGGCGGCTCCTGGTCACCCGGGGCGCGATGATGGAGACGGTGGCCGGTCCGCAGGGCACGGAAACCATCAGCGTCGATCCCGGCGCCTTCATCTTCGCCTTGATCGCCATGATCGAGGGCCGCGAAGTCGGCGATGCGGTGGTGCAGCGGCTCAAGACCGAGGGCACTAACCTCAACGCGCCTCCGACGATCACCGCCCAGAAAGTGGCTAAGGCCAACCTGATTGACATCATGGCGCGGGGCCAAACGCCGCGTCAGGCCACAGCCATCGTGGAGGCGGCGATGAACGAGTTCATCCGCATCTGGGAGGACGGCAACCGCGAGAACGCCACGCAGACCAAGACCGCTCTGGTGAGTCGTCGGGACGAGGCCGTCGCCCGCCTCAATCAAGTTGATCAGCGCATCCAGAGGTTCCAGAGCAAGTACGGCATTATCGATCCTGTCACTGAGCTAGGGGCGCTACAGGCCACGCTCGGCCCGTTGGAGCAGACCCAGGCCGAGGTGACGGCCGCCCTCACCGATGCGCAAGTGAAGGCGCGCCAGTACGGGGAGGAGGCGAAGCGCCAGCCTCCCTACAGCCGCCCCGGGATCACGGTTCTGGGCAATGCCCGGCGCGAGGCCCTGCGGTCGCAGCTCTGGGAGCTGCAGCTCCAGCGGACGCGACTGCTGG
>Ga0315274_10011697_pt1 | contig 12569 bp, 9 predicted proteins | sample YL17G02_20_MG_FD_203700 | JGI IMG/M metagenome (GOLD analysis project Ga0315274, IMG submission 203700) | Sediment microbial communities from Yellowstone Lake, YNP, Wyoming, USA - YL17G02_20 | ecosystem: Environmental > Aquatic > Freshwater > Lake > Sediment | place: USA: Wyoming | collected... | reverse complement strand
CGAGCTTCGGGAATTCGGCCGATTCCGGCCCGCCCCATCGCGGGTCGAACGCGACCTGCCAGCCGCCCCCGATTTCCTGGACGGAGACGAGCCGGGGGAAATTGCGCGGCGCCGTTCCCGACGCTTCGGCGGCGATCGGTTTTCGGAAAACGACGAAAAACGATTGCATCGGCGCGAAGTCCAGGGGGACGATGGTCCGGCCGCCGTCTGGGCGGAAAGCGGCGGCGTCGCGAATTTCTCCAAGGACCGGGTCCCAGATCTCCGGCCGTTTCCCGGTGACGCGAAAGGCGCAGTCCGTGGAGAGGGGATAGCCTTTCCGGTTGGAAACGAAATAGATCTCCGTCCCCGCGGATGTGCGATGGATGAAGTCCAAACCGGCCGGTTTGGCGCCGCCGGCGGATGCTTCGAAATCCGGCGGCACGCCGTCCCCCGCCAGGATCTCGCGCGGGGTCTTGCCCCAGATCACCCGGCCTTGGCCGTAGCGATGTTCGGTGCGGGTTTTTCCGTCGCAGTCCCCCCAAACCTCGTCGGCGATGGCGCGGACTTCGTCGTCGCAGCGCGGATAGTCCTTCAGTCCGGACGCCTTCTCCGGCTTGGGCCCGACGACCGTCGCGCCGGCGCGGACGAGATCGCGGATCTTACGGACCGCTTCGAGAGGCATCGACCTGGAGGGAATGGGCGATACGGACAGAGAAAGCGCGCCGCCGATCATCTTGGCCGTCTCAGGGGAAGTGGTCGTGCAATTCTGAAGGACGAGGAGCCGGTAGCTCAGGCCGTCGGGAAGAACGATCCGGCCGCCTTCGACCGACATGCGGGTCAGGAGGGCTTCGGTGTTGGCATAGTCGAAATCATAGCCGGGGCCGAGCGCCGGGTCCTCGGCTTTGGGCGGAGCGATGACCGGAGGCCGGTCGCCGAGGTAATAGCAGACATCGCCGGCGAAGACTCCCTGTTGGAGCATATACTGGCAGCGCGCAAGATAGGCGAAGAAGGCCGGCGATTGCTCCCACCAAGTGCTGTTGGCGTTCCAATGCTGGCCGGCGCAGAATTCATAGCCGGGCTTGCCGTCCGAGGGCGGCTGGCAGGTGGCCTGGTGCAGCATGATGGAGTTGATCCCTTCGCCGAAGGCGGCGTCGACGTAGGGCTTGAGGTCGGACGGCGCCAGCGACCAGTGCGTTCGATCGCGCTCCTGCTGGGTGAACGACTCGGCCATGGCCTGGGGCCTGCCGTAAATATGGGCGGCCGAGGCGGTCTGCTTGAGATTGAGCCGCATATAAGGATCCGCGTTGTAACCGCCGGGAAATTTGAAATGGCCGTTGACCCAGAATTCGCCGGCCGGCAAATCGCAGCGGCCCTCGTTTTTCAGCGAATCCATGGGCGGCAGATTGCCCGGGCCAGCCGCCTCGCTGCCCATGCGAATTCCACGCTGGTGGCAGAGCTCGGCGAAATGGCCATAGAAATTTTCGGCCAGACAATCCTCTATCGTGCGGTCGAAATCCTCCTTAAACCGCGCCGTGATTTCGGCGTTGACGACGGTCCGGCCGGCGAGCGCCGGCAGATACGGTTTCAGGTCATAGCCGCGGAAACGGAGGAATTGGGCCGGAAAATCCCGGGTCCAGGTCAGCTTGCCGCATTCCCAGCTGTCCGACCAGAGGTAGTCCAACCGCCCTCCCGCCTTGGCGGCCTCGTCTAGGACCGTCTGGCCGAGATGGCGGAAATGGTCATTGAGCGCCGCGGGATTCAGGTAATCAATTTGATAGCCGGCTCCTTCGGCGAAGGTGTCGCCCTTCGGGTAAGGATCCCAGCGGCTTCCGGTCAGCGTATATCCGGTCCGTAAAATGATCCAAGCGCCGGCCGGGACGTCCCAGTCAAAACGGCCGTCCGCACTCATCCGGTCGGACACGTCGACGATCGTTCGGGGATCGACTGCCTTGTCAGGTTCTTCCGGGAAAGCCTGGACCCAGACGTCCTTGTAGTAGCCATCGACTACCGGGGGCGCGGGCAGAGCACCGTGGAATTTTCCCGGCCCGCGCACTTTGAGTTCGGACTGCACGACTTTCTTCATGGCGTTGTCCGGGGTGACCCAGGGGCCGATCATGACCCAGCCTCCGGCCAGGTTAAAGCCCATCTCGATCTTCAGCCGGGCCGCTTCCTTGACGGCGTGGCGGAAGAGCTCGCGCCATTCCGGGCCCAGGAATTTCACGCCAGGAAGAGGCGCCAGGCCTGCGTATCCGCCCGTACAGATCAGATTGACGCCGCTGATGCCCTTAGCCTTGAACTCCTCGAGATCGCGGGTGATCGCGGCTTTGTCGACGCGGTTGAACAGCCACCACCAATAAACGCGGGGCTTGGCCGAATCGGGCGGATGGAGGAAACCTTCGTCGAGCCCGGAGGCAGCCGGTTTACAGGCCGTCAGGCCGGCTACGAAAACCATGAAGGCAAGGGTCGATAGAAGACGGGCGCGGAGAAAGGATTGGAAGAACGGCCGGATCGGCAAGCGCGGCATGAAGAATTCTCCTCTGCGATTCGGAACGAACGGACTATAGCTCCCGGCTTCACGCCTTGTCAAGGCGCGATGGGGAGAGCGGGCAGAGAGAAATATCTCCTGCATCCTGAGCCGGAACTGGGAAGCGGAATCCTGGGGAGAACAGCCATGCCGCTGGGGTGCTCCTCTTCCGAAAGAGCCTTAAAAGCCCGCTGCGGATAAGGAAAATGTCCTAGATGAACTTCGCCAATCGCCCAGTGAAGGTAGCCGCCGCCGAAGCTATCCAGGTTGAAGATTTTTCCAATTTATTTTAAGGAAATTTGACCTTGTGTCTTCCAATAGAGTCAACTCAAGTTACTCCTTGAGCATCTTATTTCCCTTTCTCATCATATCTCTTGCGGCATCAGCCAGCCCGCCGCTTCTGAGACTCCCGTCCCGCGCCGGCCCTTACTGTAGGTACCTAAGTTTGGCCCTTTGACTCTTCTCCTTCCTTGCGGTCGAGGTTTCTAACCAGCATACCTAGCGGAAAAGTAGTTGGTACTAACGGCTCAATGGAATTAAATATTATCTCAAGAAAAACGACGAGCATCGCCAAAACGACGCGAAATTCTGTGCTGGGTAGAATTTTTCCCCCAGCTAGCAAGCCGTCTCTGAGCTTCTTATAGGAATCCATACTAACAAAAGGAGAAAAGAGCACTTTCAACCGGTCAAGATGCGCTCCTGAATTTAAACTACCTCCAGATGCTTCATGTGCAAAATCATTTCTGATCCGTCTTATCAAATGCAATGCTCGAGAACAAGAGGCATCAATTATGCCGAGCCTATATACAAGATTAATTTTTGCGCTTAAAGGTGAAAGAGGTCCTTCTCCCTCGAATAATTCATCATTTGACGTTGAGCATGGGAGCATATATTTTTGGAGAATTTGATAAAGAAGTATGTCCAGCTTGGAAGCACCAAGAATAACAGCTGCACGATCTGTCTCGGACCTAAGCTCGCCAAAAAAATCAACTAAAGCAGTTACTTGGGAACTTTTAATTGACATCCGGGGCTTTTTGTTTTCCATGTTGCTCTCCGAAATATTACTTGAGAGAAAATTTGCTCTTTTGCGCCGGCTATCCCCTATGAAGCGCGTTTCCGCCCCTAACTGCGTCCAGTTGATAAAGCTGGGAAGTCCATGCCTCTTCAAACCTCCGGCTCCCGATAATACTGCTAATCGAATATTATTTTGCCGGATGATTTATAATAAGAAGTTCCATTTTATAACAAAATCGCGATATTCAATATCTTTTTCTGAAAATTTAACTCTCAGCTCTCGAATTTTCAGAGTTGATTCGTAAAAGCTCGCTAAGAATTTTAATATCTTTATCATTTTAGAAATGTCTCTAACAGGGATTTGAAATTAATATGTAAGAAGAAGGCGATCATGAACCACTTCATCTTCCAGTGATTCTCCCAATTTTTGGAACCGACGAAGCATGCTACGACCGCAGTTGACAAACACCTGACGCTCAAATAGGCCTTCTGGAAATTTTAAATTACAATCAATTCGCCCAGATTTCTTCGTGCCATCAATGCTTAGAGCAACACGAGCGCCACGTTCTTTACAGTTTCCTATCGCAGTCATTAGTCGCCGCAATGAAAACTTTTGCCCTCCGTATAAGATCGACTGGCTATATACATAGGGCGGATCACAATAAACTAGATCGCGCTCCCTGGCTAACAACATTGATTCCTCAAAATCTAACTGCTCAAATCTTGCTCCAGCCGTACGTCGGTGCCATGTTTGGACGCGCAATGCAAATGAAGCTGGCTTAATTGGCGCGTGAACCCCGCAAGGCGTCGAAATAAATCCATCACTTTTTCGAAAACGCACTACACCTCCATAGCAACTGCGACAAAGAAAAAGAAGGTCAGCGGCATTTGGTTTTGCATTGTATCTAGCCTTGATTCGCTCATATCCAACAGATTTGCCGTACTTGTGATACTCATCGAAACGTCGAGAATACCACTGTACTAGAATTTCTGGATTATTGCTCAGAGTTCTCCATATCTCAATCAGTGGACCAAATATGTCTGACCCAAATGCAGACGGAGGTTGAAGGGCCGCAAGCACTGCCCCGCTGCCTAAAAAGGGTTCGTAGTATGTGCGAATATCTATTGGAAAGAACGAAGCTATTTCATGCGCAAACCGTTGCTTATTGCCAATCCATTTTAAGAGCTGAGTTCTAAAAGGAGCGACATGCCGGAACTCTGTCCCATAGAACAGATCAAGCGTATCTTCTTTCACTTTCATCTTAATCTATAATATCCTATTTTGGGATAATTGTCAAATTTATCCTATATTAGAATAAATGAAAAGAGACAGATACGCCTCTAATGAAGAGCATCTTCGGCGATTGCTTCGAAAAAAACGCCTGGCCAAAAATCTACGGCAGGAGGAGCTAGCCGAGTTGCTGGGAGTGCCCCAATCTTTCATAAGTAAATACGAATCTGGAGAACGACTTCTTACATTTGTAGAAATTGTCAGCATCTGTCGAGCTCTCCAAATAGATCCAAGTTCATTGCTCAAGGAATATCTTCCTCATCATGACACCTGACAAGAGATTCGTCAATCTTCCAAAACAGTTTTGGGCTTGGATTCGTTTAATTGGACAAGGATGTGGATATACTAAAAAGGGACAGGTATTTATTCCACAGAGGGAACAGGTGGAGAGTGTACTCGATGTTCTAAAATTACGCAAAAATGGACTTGATACAATTTTGCCTGATGGCCGCAAAACATGGGATGTTCTATGCGAGTATTTTACTTACCGGTCTGAGATTCTCCACAAACAGGTTGAGCCTAACTTAATGAAAGCAAATGCAGCAAAAAATGAGTATCTAAAGTTGAGAAAGAAGCTAAAAGCTGCATGTCCGCTACCGATGAACAAGCAAAAAGGCACTAAGAAAGCGCCTGCTTATTTAACCTGTATCGTGAATATGATAATCGAGGCGAACGCAGGTGGCCATCCCTGTGATTTTGATCCTCGTGTTTTGACAACTGTAACAAGCAATGGTTCTCCACTTCGAACCTTCGCTCGTCGTATGGATGGCGCATTTCCTTCGGCAATCAATCCAATCGCGGTCTGGGAAGTAAAAGAGTATTATTACACAACGACTTTTGGCAGTAGGGTTGCGGATGGGGTATATGAGACCCTTCTTGATGGCATGGAGATAGAAGAACTCGCCGATTCAGAAAAAATCAATGTATTGCATTATCTAATAATCGACGCTCGTTATACATGGTGGGATTGCGGCAAGTCCTATCTTTGTAGAATCATTGACATGCTTCACATGGGATATGTTGATGAGGTGCTCGTTGGGAGAGAGGTCATCTCACGATTGCCTTTGATTGTCAAAGAATGGGTAAGTATATTAGCGAGATAAAAATATTTGAGTGACTTCTTTTCGTACGAAAAGGGGAAGGATGAAATAATGCGAAACTATAGCACAAGCATGAATGGCAGGGCTTTCAATGAAAGTACAATTGAGGCAGCTTGGCAGAAAGGAACTCCAGAAGAAGGCCTAGCGAGCTTCCGCAAAGATGCGTGCGGGGCAAGCATGGAGAGACAAATCTATGGCATACAAGAAAAATGGGGATGGGAAATTGATTACGTTACGCCTGTATCGAAGGCGCAACGGATGATTTGAGAAACTTAATCTATTAAGATTTCGTAAACTAATAATGGAGAAAGAGGATATGGTAGGTCGGCTTAGAAAAGGAAGAAGACTTAATAAGAAAATTCAGAGAAGTTGGGGCAAAGAAGTGCAAGGAAAAGTCAAACCTGAGAAGCCATGTATTAAACCAAGTGGCAAGAAAGGAAGGATGGACATTCATGTTGAGGTTAAAGAAGAAAATAAATTAGTCTCTTGCGTCGAAGTCAAGAATACAGATTGGAATCGAATGACAGAACAATCGATTATACGAAATGTCAAAAGGCAAATTAATCAAGTTTGGAATTATATTGACTCCGAGCTCACACGCGGGAAAGAGATATCTCCTGGGATCATATTTCCCAAAAAGCCAAGGGGTAAGTCTAAATTAAATCTAGTTGAAAGGTTGTTCGAAGAGAAGGGGATTCCTGTTGTTTGGAATGATGAATCAATTAAAGAAAGAACAAATATTTAGCGCTTTAATTATCTCAAAGAAATTTAGCTCGGATCCTAGCTAGCGTGTAAAATGGTGTCTAATTGACTTCATGTTTCTTCTCTAGTAATAAAAATATCGAATGTTAAATGAATAAAATAGTCCTAAACGAAGAAACAGTTAAGAATAGAATTATTATTCCTTACTTCCAAAAACTTGGGTTTATAGATGAAGAGATCGGTTTCGAAATTGGATTCGAAATTAATTTGGGGCTTTCGAAACAAAAAATATCAAAGACTATAGAAGAGCGAAAAAGAGGCTTTTTAGATTTGCTTTTTAAGAAAGATAATCAGCCCCTTTTCGTAGTTGAGACCAAAAGTTCAGATCATTCATTAACCGATAAAGATAGGGATCAAGCTATTTCTTATGCACGTTTGCTTGATATGATTGCCCCTTTTTCAATTGTAAGCAACGGAATAGATACAAAGATTTACGATACGATTACCAAAGAATGTTTGAATGAAACCGATCTAAAAGAGTCATCATTTGTAAAGGGTGGATACACCATCTCCTTGAGCGAAGAGCTAAGATATGAAGCTCAAAAAGATCTATTTGGCCATAACTTTCCAAATTTAATAGAGTTTTCAAAATGTCAAATAAGCGCAAGGATGAATTCTTTAAGAGGCTCCCTAAAGGATTTATCAAAAAAGTACATTCCTGAATTGTATATTCCAAATCGTGAAGTTGAAGAAGAATTCCGTAAGTATCTTGATTCTAATAAGATTGTTTTTGCACTAATCGGTGAGTCAGGGATCGGAAAGACAAATTATTTATGCAACCTAGCAACTAAGCTGGTTAATGAATTCCCCGTAATGTTCTTCAATTGCAGTTTGCTGGCACACGGAATATTTCAAGCTATCTCAGAAGATTTTAATTGGACTTTTTCTATAGAAAAATCACATATCCAAATCATAAAGCGAGTAGAAGATATAGTTAAGAATCACAATAAACCACTGTTTATCATAATAGATGCAATTGATGAATGGACAATTCCTAACGTTAATAAAGATTTAAACGATTTTCTTATGAGGATAAAAAATAACAAAATTAGATTAATCATATCATGCAAAGACTCAGATTGGCCGAGATTCTTGGAAATATCTGCGTTGCCTAGCGAATTGGCTGAAAATACGTACACGCCTTCGGATGCAAAAGGAAATAAAACAGTTCGGTTTCCGGGGATTAAAATAAATAGATTTAATGATAACGAGCAAAAAGAAGCCATAGAAAAATACAAAAAAGCATATAACTTCTCAAGCCCATTAAGAGGTGCCACGTTAACGGAAAGTAGGCTACCTCTCATGCTTCGAGCGATTTCCGAAATATTCGAAAAAACTAATAAAGAAATTGATCCAGACCTAAATTCCGTTGAATTATTGAAAAAATATCTTGATATGAAATTGAAAAAGATCATAAATTCTAATGCCGCAAAAGATATTCTTAGAAAAATTGGAAATGAGATGTATTTGTTAAACAAAACAGAAATTGAAGAATCAATAATATCCGACAAGCTTGGCGTATATATCGGCTCGGAAGAATATCGTTCCTTATTCTCGCATAACATACTAGAAGCTAAATCAGAGATAGTCGGAAAAAGAATCATATGCTATTATTTCGAGAAAATTAGAGATTTTATAATTGTGTTTTATTCACAAGATTGGAATATATTAGATAAAAATCAATTTAAAGGAAATTTAAATGGAATCCTTTCGAAGTCCTTTGGACAAAGTCTATTGGGGCTTTATTTAGGCGGAGCTAGTCAATCTCATTTAGACTCATTCCAAGAACATAATATAGAGAGTTTAGAAAAGTGTATAGATGAATACGAACTCATAATTCAAAATGAATTCCCAGCACTTAAGGATATATTATTTCCTTATGGAAGAGAAAATCTTGGCATGATTTGCTTAGTAAACAATAAAATTAAATCAATCGAAGCGTTCGGATTCCGTGAAACTGATGATAATCATCGTGAAAAAGTTGCTATTTTGGATATTCCCTTTAATGAAATCATTTTTGGGCGCAGCGAAATATCAAATAAATTATTTATTGAATATAAGGTAAATCATATAGTTAGCAATTATGGCATTACAATTAATTCACAATCAACGGCCAGAAAATTTATTAAGAATCAAATATCAAATATATTGAAGAAAAAAAAATTAAAGGAAATAAACAATATTGGGTTTGCACTAGAAAAAGCGTATGACATGATTTATCAAAAAGGAACAGAGTTTGGATTAGGAGAAAGAACTCAAGATACAATCAAACAAATATCCAATCTATCGTGTGACGAAATAATTGAAAAATTAGAGCACTATAAAATTTACAATTATGCTGAAATATGTTATATAGAGCAATTGAGAAAAGAGGGGAAATTAAAAGAAGAAAAACGTGGCACGATAAACACCTATAGTTATAGTCCTACTCCACAAGATAGAAGTGAGATTCAAAAAATAGCCCTTGATTTGATTGAAAATAAAAGTTCTTGTCTTGATCTTAATGTTCCTTTGCCCAAGGAATATTATGAATTAAGAAATAGCGTTGACGTTATAAAAAGCGATCGCGAGTTCATAGGCAAACCTTTGTTACCTATCGGTGACCTTAAAAAACCGCTATACCAATTGAAATCAGAAGTTGCAGATTACACTGATGGTGGGATAACAGAATACGTGGAATCTTTTTTCAGGAACGTTTTTAATGAATATCAGATATTAGTAGAAACAAATTTCGATAAAATCAAAAATCAACTTCCCCTGTATCAGTCTTTTCCAATTCACTATTTTGCAGAAATATCGCGCCCTCGAAGATATGTATGGGGCAGTAAAGATCCAGACAGAGAAATTAACCATTCGTTTGTTAAATCCGATAAAGAAGATTATGAAATATATGTTAATGCGACGCAAGATAGATTCCAGAGAATGGATATTGAAACAATGACCATAGCTTCTAAAAGAGGTCCAATTAAAGCAAGCATTATTCGATCAACTCTTATATCTAATTTGATGAGAGGCAGATCTTCGGGTTTAGATCTAAATACTCCTGTCAGATGCTATGTTTATGAATTATTAATTGAAGAAATGGAAAAACTAAAAATAATTGAATAGACAATATAATTTATTGTGTGGGAAGACGGACTTAGGTTGACAGTTGAATAAAAAAGGTGGTCAACTACCTCCTGGATTGTTGGGTATACACTTAGCACCGATAATTTTATTTCGTTTCAAATATTGATTGTCAATTGCAATCTAGTATCGATAAAGCATGCTGTATATTAATAATTCGACGAAAAGGAAGACGAAATGATCATACCATCAAGTCGGAATCCCGCAGTCGCATCCAACAAGAATCCTTTTGTAAGCAACGGCCTGAATCCAAACGTGTCGAGTAGCCTCAACCCGAACGTTTCATCAAGCAAGAACCCTTTCGTCAGTTCCAGTCTGAATCCAAACGTGTCATCGAGCATCAATCCGAATGTCAGCAGCAGTTTGAATTATCGTGTGAGTAGTAACCTGAATCCAGCAGTATGTTCCAGGATCAACCCAAGAGTCAACTTATCCATCAATCCAAACATATCCAGCAGTATACCAGGGGTCTATATATTCGATCTGAACCTGGCCTCGGCAGGCTTTACCATTCCCGTAAACGACCGAGTGTTCCTGGTTTTTACTCCGGATTGCGAGTTCTCAGCAATTGGCATCAGCGCTAGAGAGGATTTCTGGAACATATTTGATCTCAACAACCAGTGGATCGGATTCTGGATTCATGCTCGTGACACAAATTTCCTCCGCTTCAATCTGAGAAACGAATGGATAGGCTTCACGACATGATCGTCGAACAAAGTGTTCAATAGCGATGGGGTAAACCGTGCGCGTGACCGCTAACGCTAGCCCAAAGGAAGAAACGAGATGGCAGACAACGAAATCAATGTCGTAAAGGCCTTCATCGCGGCCATCAACCGAAAAGACCTTTCTGAGCTCTCCCGCCTAATGGCGGAGGACCACACCTTCGTGGACTCTCTTGGCACAATCCAGTCGGGGCGCGATAATATGATGGTTGGATGGCAAGAATACTTTCACATGTTTCCCGACTACGAACTGCAGGTCGATCAAATACTCCAAGACAGAGATCTTGTGGCGGTGTTCGGATCAGCTTCCGGAACTTATAACCGCCAACGTGGGCTGGTTCCGGAAAACAGAATCGAAATGCCAGCCGCCTGGAAGGTCGTAGTGGAGAATGGAAAGATCAGGCTTTGGCAGGTCTATGCGGATTGGACCGAAGGCTGCAGAATAATTGATGAAGACAAAGGGATCGGCTAACAAATCGGTCCAGCCAACCGCTGCCCGCCTGGGAGTCAGCGGTGGCTGACCTCAGACGTTAGACCTCCGCAGAGAAGTCAATGAACGGAGCCATTCGCATCGTTATCGTCGGACCGTATCGCTGGAAAGCGTTTTCCGTTTTCAACGGCAACGCGTATCCGCCAAAGCTCCGCTCCGTCGTGGAAGCGTGTGGATCGCGTTTCGCACTCCTGCTGCTTAACACTTCCGATTTGCGTCATGCGCTCGAACGCGACATTACGGATTTCAAGAACGCGATCGAAAGTCAGCTTCCTTATCTGGAAACGGCGGTCAAGAGGAGGCCAGACCTCAGCTCCGTCGCGATCTATGATAGCATGGCCCTTCTCGCCGAGATGCACAACTGTTTCAATGCATTGAAGTCATTTCTAGATCTATACGCCCAGCTCATTGGCAAGCTCGTCAGTCCGCCGTTCGAAGGGAGTTTTGGCAAGGCGAATATCGACGGCCAGAAAGCGTCCGGCGGGCGTCTAGTTAACGCGCTGAGAAACAACGGGCAGTGCTCGTCCTCGCAGCGGCTGGCCGACCTAACCTTACGACACAGTCTCGCCTGGATAACAACGGCAGTCAAGTATCGGGATCAGTTGTCGCACCGGTCCGACCTTGACGACATACGGCCTTTGCAACTGCCGCTGCATCACAGTGCACCTCACATTAGTCTTGGCGAGCTGATGCGGCCTACGATGCCGAACGGTCAGGATCTCGAGGACTACTTCGTGGGATTACTAAACAATCTCGCTGAGTACGTGTGTGCTTCAGTGGCCATGCTCCCTGACGTTGACTTGAAGCTTCTCTCGCCAGAGAAACTGATGAAGGATTACGCGCACTGAGGTCTAACCATCGATTGCGGCGAACGTCGCCCGGCGGTCGTTTGCTTTTCGTAGCAGCGCCCCTTTTACGGCTTTATGCATTCTTCGTATATTAATGCAGCGATGCGTCGCCGCTGAACCGTTGCGTTGGGCGGCTACCTATTGGTTTCCATAGACGAAGGAGAAAAACGGTCCGTATCTGGCATGGATGGACAACCCATGGCAACGGGTGATAGGGGTGATAGTTTGCTTTTTCCGTATGCTTGAGTTCTATCCCCTATGATTCCCCTGACTATACTCCCGCGCACATAAAATTTTTTTCTCCGGCTGGTGATCGATGTCAAGAACAGGAAATGGCCGCGAAGAAGGCCGGTCAGGGGAGCGGATCGCCTTCGTAAACCTTGCGGATCGTCTCCAGCCATATCGATAGCCGACCTTTGCTCAGAGGAAGGATTAAAAACCGGCTGCCAGGCCATTGGCGCTGCGCGGGTCGGCGGCACCGAGGAGCAGATTCTTTTCGTGAGGGAGTGCGTACTCTATTGTATCCTAATACTCCGCCTCGACCTTGAGGGTGCCCTGTAAATCATGCAAGCGAATAACCTCTTTCCCGGGGTCGAAATCATTCCACGGTTGACCGTTGAGCTTGACGCGTTTTAGGGGCGCCGATTGGGGATGACGAAGCCGAAGCAGCACGGTCTTGGCTGGCCTGCGCGACGGCATCTCCACCGTGGCCG
>Ga0315274_10011693_pt1 | contig 12572 bp, 14 predicted proteins | sample YL17G02_20_MG_FD_203700 | JGI IMG/M metagenome (GOLD analysis project Ga0315274, IMG submission 203700) | Sediment microbial communities from Yellowstone Lake, YNP, Wyoming, USA - YL17G02_20 | ecosystem: Environmental > Aquatic > Freshwater > Lake > Sediment | place: USA: Wyoming | collected... | reverse complement strand
ACCTTGAGCTCGCCGTGGTTGTCGTTGAGGGGACCGCAGAAGACGTCCTCACCGCCCTCGATACTGGCCTTGGCCGCATCGACCGCAGCCTGCGCACCCTCGGCCGCCGACGGACCAACCTCGGTCAAAATGACCGTGCCTTCGGACATAGGCCGATAGATCATCTCGGGCTCCCAGGTGCCGTCCCGTACCGCTTCCACGAGGTCCACGTATATGGGGCCCCAATTCCAGCAGGGCGTGGTCAGACACTTGTCGGGAGCCGCGTCGCAACTCTCACAGCTGTCATAGCCGACCGACCACACACCCTGCTCATCGGCAGTCACCACAGGTACAGTGGTATCGGTGCCCGTGAAGATGACATCCACGCCAGCATCGACCATGGACTCCACAGCTGCGGTCTCCGCTGGAGGATCGAACCAGTTGCCGATCCACACCACTTCCATCTCCACGTCAGGATTGACCGACCGCGCCCCGAGGGTGACTCCGTTGATCAGCCTTATGATCTCAGGGATCTGGATCGGAGCCACGTAGCCGATCTTGTTGGTCTGCGTGGTCATGCCAGCCACGATTCCTGCCAGGTACTTGGCCTGGTACATACGGCCGAAGTAGGACCCCATATTCTCCGAGGTAAGGAACCCCGAGCAGTTCTCGAAGATGATGTCGGGATACTCTGGGGCCACCGCAGCCGTGGCATCGCGGAAGCTGGCGCTGGTGGTAAAGATGATGTCGTACCCTTGCTCCGCCAGGTCGCGGATCCTGGCCTCGGCATCGACGTCACTGACGCTCTCCAGGTACGTGGTCTCCACATTGGGGACATTGGCCTCCAGGTACTGGCGGCCTTGATCGTGGGCGAACGTCCATCCGTGGTCTCCGACAGGGCCCACATAAACGAACGCTGCTTTGATCACTTCCTCTTCTGGCGGTGGCGGTGGCACGGGCGTGCCGCAGGCCGTGAGCAACAGACCTAGCCCCATTACTACCACCATCAGAAACGCGACTTTACTAGTCATTTTCTCCTCCCCGTACGTATTCTCAGTAGTAGGATACTGTCCACTGCAACAATTGCCGTCCTTCCTATCTGCCCACCCCCTTTCCTTGCCAGAGAACTGCACCCTCACGCGCGAGATGTATCGATCCACTACATGCGCCACACATCCCTGCCTGCGCCACGACAGGTAGTACCAAGGCACAATCAGCTTATCATACAATACCTAGCAGAGCAAGCCCCTCAGACCGCCAAAACCTTAAAGTTTGCCTGGCCTCGACATCTGACCTCACGATGCCGGACCCGGAAGACAGGGCCGCGGCCAGGAACGCGACTAGGTGCAGGGTCGTACGACGGGGAGGTGGCGCTCGGACGCGTTGCCGACGTGGGTCAGCATTGGGGAAGGAGAGCCGGCGCAGCAGCGTCCGGCGCTCCAGTCGGTGTTCGAGCGCGTGGAGGTTAGTCCTGAGTCTGGTGACGTGGTGAAAGTCGTGCCCAGGCCGTGGTTCCAGGTGTTCTTCCGGGACCTGGCGAAGCTATTGGGCGCTGAGTGCGCCTGGAGGGATTCGAACCCGCGCCCACACAGATTCGAAGTCTGCGGCTCTATCCACTGAGCTACAGGCCGCAGAGTATGTCATGCAGGATTTCCGTCTGGTTTCCTCTTGCTCCACCTCTGTGGTCTAAGGTTGACGTTTCTTGGAGTGCTGCGCCCTCCACCGGAAGTCTAGCACCCTTCCGCTCAGACGGCAACCGGCCACTGCTCATGGGCCACAGTTCCCTGGCTATCTTGCAGCAATACCTGGCTCTCGCAGGGGAAGACATAGAGAGAGCGCACAAGATGCACTCACCCGTTGACAGTTTACTGTAGATTCCCCGCCCAAACAGAAAAGGGCCATCCTGCAAAAGGACAGCCCTTTTGTAGCTACGTTGTACGAGGCTTACCTTCTCGTCCTCCAGCGCAAAGCCCGGCCTGAGCGAAGTCGAAGGGTGGCGTAGCCTGCGAGTCCGAGCAGCCCGCTGCCCAAAAGGGCGATGGTACCAGGCTCAGGGACGAATTCGTACTGGGAGCAGTCCTGAGCTAACTCGATGGAGAATCTCGCCTCCAGATGCGAGCTCCTACCTTCAAACCTGAATGTCCAGTCTCCAAGCATCTCCGGAGAGCACCAGAGAGCGACGAGTTCTGGCTCGTTGAACTCCCCGTCGACAGCGTGACCCTGATCGGACAACGCGTCGGGAGGAGGACCCGATCCTGTCCAGTCTATCTCCTCGTTGTCCTGCCAGCCGGAGCTGAATACGCCAAGCCAATTGCGGTTCGACTCTCTTGGCGAGCATTCAAGGCACCGCTCCGGGTCCGTGGTCATGCTGATTCCCTGCGCCAATGCCACCCCGCCTGCCAGCAGCAGCGCCAAACTCACCCCCAACAGCACGCCTCTCAGCCAGTGCTTCTTCATCGGGCCTCTCCCTCCTTTTCTCCTACAATGAGTCCAATCCCAGTGCTCACCGTATAGCACTATTCTGAATCCGTGTCAACCCCTACGCGACATTCCTGAGCTGCATTGCCGATGATTCCCGCAAATGCTACAATTGTGATCAGGGCCCGCTCAGTCACCCATGGTTGACAAGCTGCGCACACTATTGGCGAGATTCATAGTCGACCACCTCACCCGTCCTCGGCCCCTCGTGGTCCAGGCATGGCTGTGGCTTGATGCCGATAGCCAAGGCGTTGAGAACAAGCGTCGCTCTCTGAATGCGATACTTGAGCTAGACCCGGAAAACGAACCGACATCGTTGGCTCTCCTCGTGCCGGATCAGGAGAGGCCGACCAGCTAAGAACCCAGTTAGGCGGCCAGGCTCCTCTAGATCCAGACATCCGAGCTACCAGGAGCTACCATGAGCACCAAAGACCTCGTCTCCCTACTCCACGCCCTTACAGGTGCTGGCGCAATCATCGCCAGTGTCATGGCAAAGGGTCAGATCGGCATTCCACAACAGCCCGTCAAGTCGCTCGGCCTCGGGATCTTCGTTGCCGGATCCTTACTTTTCGCTTGGTCGCTCCTACATCTCCGAGCGGCATTCAGGGGAAACGTGGATCCCGTCACTGACAGGCTTGTCACCACCGGACCTTACCGCATTGTTCGACATCCTGTCTACCTAGCTATGGTCGTGATGGCATTCGGTCTGGCCCTCGGGCTTAGGAGCGTCTTGGGGATAGCGCTCACCGCGTTGACATTCATACCATCAGGCATCTATCGGGCGATACTAGAAGAGCAGTCACTTGAAGAGAAATTCAGGGATGCTTGGACAGCCTACCGCTCCAGAACCCGATTCATTCTGCCGCTCATCTATTAGAACCGGCTGGCCGCCTGACGAGGCCGCTATCCCGATTGCCAGCCACAGTCCTCAATGCTAGAATACCGTCGAGGCCCTGCTGATTCAGTATGCCATCACCCACGATGGTTACCTTCTGGTACATTCTCCTCCTGAACCGCGGGGCCTCTTGGCGTTGTATGGAACGCAGCTTGCGCTCTCTTCACCTTAGTGGTACAATGGGTTGACTGCGCTCCCCTACTTTGTCAACCTGCTGACACACGTTACCTCGTCTTGGACAAAGCGGACGGGCTTGGGACTGACATCAGGCGAACTGTTGGGCGAGTGTTTATTGCCCACGGGAAATGGACAACAGTCCCTTCGAGCCACCCCTGTGAATACGTCGGAATCATCCTGGAATCGATGGTTAGGTTTTCCGCTGATGAAGGGAGGAGAATCATGTCATGGGTGCCGGCTTTTGGGATAGGCGTGTGGAATGCCTGGATGCTTGTGCTCTACTTTCCACTACACCCGCTCATCATGATACTGGTTGATAAGGCCGTGGGAACCGGTGAGATCATGAAGAAGATGGGGGATGTGCCATACGAGAAGAAGGAGAAGAGGGCCTTCATGACGGCTATGGTAATCTTGGTTTTCCTCATTCTCTACTCGATTTTCCTTCCGCTGAAGTTGGGCACGGTGTGGTTCTATGCAGGTCTTGCTATCTATCTGGTGGGCCTGGCGATGTTTATGACAGCTATCGTGAACATCGCTACTACTCCCCTGGGTCAGCCCTTTGCCAAAGGCATGTATCGCTATTCAAGACACCCCATGTTGTTCTCTAGCTTCATAACCTGGGTGGGGGTGAGTGTAGCCTCGGCTTCGTGGGTTTTCTTGTTGCTTTCGATTGCAGTTATGGGCCTGGAGGTGTTCGAAGCGATCGCTGAAGAACGGGGCTGCCTTAGAGCTTATGGGGACGAATATCGGGAATACCTGAATCTCACGCCCAGATGGATAGGCATACCGAAATCAAAGTGAGTGGGTTTTGTGGTCCAACACCGATGGGCCTGGCCACAGCGTCCGACACGGAGGTAGCACTGGGACGCGTTGCCGACGTGGGTCAGGTTATCAGGGAAGGAGGGCCCCCGCAGCAGCGTCGGGCGCTCCAGTCGGTGTTCGAGCGCGTGGAGGTTAGTCCTGAGCCTGGTGACGTGGTGAAACTCGTGCCCAGGCCGTGGTTCCGGGTGTTCTCCCGGAACCGGCCGGAGCTGTTGGGCGCTGAGTGCGCCTGGAGGGGTCCGGGCGCAGAGAGCGTGCCAAGGCTGGCGGAGTTGATCGCGTGAGGTGCGTTGGGGAGTGGTGCCCCTGATTATTGTGTGTCGTGACATCGTCGGCGCACTGGCGAGACTATGTGGAACGACTTGCACAGTCATTGCAGATCTGATAGAGTCCACCGTAGCGAAGTCGCGCTCGGTGGCTGCGTGCGTATTCGTAGTGGAGTGGCGACGGTCGCGACGTGAGAGATCACGGACTGATCGGTGGGTTCATGTCGCGAGGAGGTGGGGTTATGACAGGCAGGTGGACAGCACCGGAAGACACAGATCTGGGACTGGGAGCACCGAATAGTGGTTCTTGCGAGGTCGCTGAGCCTACCAGGAGCCCGAGTCCCTTCGCCGCTGAGCCTCAACCGCGGCCTACCCCGACGTCGGTTCCGGACCGTCCGCCTCCCGCGGTGGCGGACGACGCTGACGAGGTTGATGGCGGATTGTCTTGGGTTCCGGTGCCGGAGGTTTCGCAACCCAGTGGGTGGCCTGTCCCGGCAGTGCCGGGCCTTGGGTGCGGAGCGTCGCCCACCCCAATGAGCGGTGATTCCGTGTCCGTACCCTCCCCTACCCCAACACATGAGGCTGTCGGCCCTCACCGCGGGGTGCCATCAGAGTGGGTATTCGAGGCGGAGTTCGAGTTGGTGGGAGGACCGGTTCGGGTGGTGGTCTCGGGCTGGGACCAGGGGGCGCTGTGGTTCGTCTCGCGGTTGATCGCGATGCTGGGTACGGCGTGGGCCGTTGTGAAGCTGCTCCGGCACTACAACAAGAGGGTGGCGCTGATCCGTCTAGACAAGATTCTCCGGGACTGGTTGGGTAGTCAGCAAGCCGTGGGTGCAGTAGCTGATTCTGCCGTAGTGGTACTAACGCCCTCGACCGTCGGCCTGTCGACTCCGCAGAGGCGTCGTGAAGCGCTCGCTGCTCTGGGGTCGGGACTGCAAGGGTGGCTGAAGATCGACGGAGCCGAGATGGACGATTCTCTTGCGTCGGCAGTACAGAACCTGCTGGAGTTCGTGCCGTCAGCAAACGAACTTGAGCCGGCCTTGCTTGGGGTGAAGATATCGATGCTGGAGGCTGCAATGCTGCGAGCGGCCAGGGAAACGGACCTGCTCGAGGTGCTGGGGAGCCAGTTCGCCAGGCTGCGATTCGTGCTAGCGAGCCTCCGTTGAGACTCCGCAGCGGTACTAGGTAGAAGGAGGAGTGGGATGTCATGTTTCTTTGTTTTGAGACAGTCGACGTATGCCGTCATGCTCAGCGATAGTCTGGGCCTGAAACGGAACATGTCCGTCGCCTATCCTGACGGCAGCTTGAGCCAGTTCGGTGAGCTACCGGAGCGCGTGCCCAAGTTGCATCAGCTGCACCCGAACGTACACGTTGCGGCGGTGGGCCCATGGCCGGTCACAGGGCACTGCTTCGACACCTTCAGTAGGCAGGTCGTCGAGATGGTAGGTGAGTTGCCGCCGGAGGGTTTGGTTGCGAACCTGGGCGCCGGCTTGGTCCAGGCGCTTGAGGGCTGGCTGTCCTCGTCCGGCAGGGACGTGGAAACCGAGAGGAAACGCGTCGATATTCGCGTGTGTGTGTTGCTCACAGGCGAGCTGGTCACCGAGTCGGATCGGGAGAGGGGTTGGAACACTTCCTGCTATCTTCTTCAGACTTACGGGCAGTTGGAGCCGGAGCCTGTACAGGGCAGTGTCTTTTGGGCGAGCACGCCGGAGTTGTCAAAGGTGGTGGCGACGATTTTCGCGCTTCCCGCACTGGAAATGCTCGTGGCTCAGGGACCGTTCGCTGCGGCCCAAGTGGCGGAGGCCGTTCATTCGCTTGCGAGCAGACTCTCGCATCATATCTCGGAGGAATGCAACATCCTGTTGCTGGGCGGTGATCGGCCGACTGTGCTGAAGGGGACAGCCGTAACTTGGCCAGCGGATTACCTGAAGGACGCATAGGCCGGAAAGGGAAGCCTGAGGTGGGTGGAGGATTTTCGGCGTTTTGAGCACACGTTGTATGCCTGGAGCGAGGTCAGGCGCAAGTGAAGTCGCGTGCTCGGGCAGTGGGCAGACCAACCCGTGGTGACAGGGGGGCGGGTGATGTGTCCTCGGTGAGGTAATGGCGGCGACGATAAACGGGGGGGGGCGCAGCCGAGCAACTCCGTGGGCGCTGTGTGACTGTTCTGGCCTGAGTGCCTTCGGGCACGCAGGCCAGTTGGTTTCGCGAGGGATTCGGCGGTGTGCTGTAGGCCCGGCGGGTGCGTCTGCTCGTCCCGGGTGGCCGGGTGCCGCAATCCGGCCTGCACCGCGTCTAGGTTCGGCGGGGCTTGCCTGGGGTGCGGGCCTCGGTGGACATGAGGTCGAGGCTGCGCCGGATGTACTCCCGAAGATGGGAGCGGACGCGGGTCCGTTCTCGACGCAGCTGCTGGCATCTCTTGTGGCGGTTGACTCTCTGCAAGGCGTTCTCCACGTTGTTCCCCTTGTTGCCGATGTAGTCGCGCCGGCGCTGTCCGTCCTCCGTAGGGTAGATCAGGTACAGGTATTTGCCGTCTCGCCAGTGAGGGGAGGCGTTGCTGGTGCCCTCCAGTTCAAGGGCCATGATCTCCTGGTCGAGGGTGGCGAGATCCTGGCAAAGTTGGTCGATGCGGCTGGCGGCGGCCCCAAGGGCGTGTTTAGCCTGGTTGACGTGGTGCATGTAGGTCATTGGTCTGGTGTCTCCCTTCTGCGCCCCTGCTCTGCTAGACGGGCCTCAAGGTCAGCGGCCACGTGGGCCAGGGCCTGCAGGGCACCGTCGATGACGTCCGTGTTCTGGAATCCGTGGGCTGCGCCGTAGGCCGCAGCACCGACCCGCGCCTGGCGGTGTGGAGGTTCTGGCGACAGTTGATTCGGCCGTTCAAGTGGCTGGTGGCGCTTGTTCGTCGTTGGCTGGACAAGGTCAACAGGGTGCTGGTGGCAGGGTGTGTGCGGGCGCTGCAGTGGCTGCTGAAGAGCACTACGGGCGGGCAACTGCGAGTTGTGGTTTCGGGCGGAACGGTGGCTCCGGCCGCGAAAGTGGGGCCGGATTTCAAGACGTCGATTGCGGGTCTTAGCGATATAGGCTGCGAGGTGCTTCACAAAGCCTTGGCGGTGCACGACCGATCGAACATCCCGGGCATGTACATCAAGCCTGAGGAGGTGGGTTCCCTGGCGACGACGGTGGGCAAAGGGCGTCAGTTGCCGACAATGGAGCAAGCTTGCGAAGAACTGCGGGTGGCTGGCTATCTGGCGATGTGGGAGGAGTCAGGCGACATGATGGCGGTGTGGGTGCTACTGTCGGAGATGCTCTGGAACAAGAGTGCGGCCACGGAGGTGGTATACCTGCTGCAGGACGAGTTGGTGAACCGAGGTGTGTGGGACTTCTAGCCCGCATACTACTGAGGGGTGGAGAGACCTCAGGAGGCAGCTAGTACACCGTGAGTGCGCCTGGAGGGATTCGAACCCCCGCCCACACAGATTCGAAGTCTGCGGCTCTATCCACTGAGCTACAGGCTCAGCCTGAGGGAGGAACACCAGACTGCCCGCTCTCTATCTGCCACCGCCCAGGTCGCTCAGTCCTCGTGCCCGTCGATTCCTCAACTCACCGCAGCCTAGGTCCAGCAGACTCGGAAGGCGCAGAACAACAGAGTGCCGCTAGCAGCAAAGCTAGCGGCACCAACAACTGTCCGTCACAGGCGGCATCACTTGATCAGTTTCAGACGCCGCATGTCCTCTTCAGTCCAACCTATGTCGTCCAGCAACCCCTTGAGCAGACCGCGGTGGTACGTCTTCCGCGGGTGATAATGGATGGAGACTATCCTCCCATCCTCATGTCGATAGACCAACGCAGCTCCGACTCCGATATCTCGTACCCAGTCGTCCTTCTCCAGAGCTCTGATCAGTTCATCCGCGGTGATGCTCTTGAGCTGTTGCCAGACGTTTTTCGAGTACTTCATGCCACTTCGAGTGCGATTCTCTCAGTGTACTCCCGAGTCCTCTGCGAACCGCTCCCAAATGCGGCTTCGTCACTACGCGGAGTCATCGCCCCGACGGGGATGGGATCGCCGTGTTTTATCAGCGACAGGATATAGGCAGCCGCCGCGTCCTTGGCGTTCTCCAACGCCTCCTGCTCGGTCGCCCCTGGGGTATGCAAGCCCTTCAACGCTGGACAGAAGGCGTGGAATTCGCCCTCGTCCGGCTCCACGACAAAGACGAGTTGGAATTCTAGCTTCGCGTTTTCACCAAGCTTCGCGCACATTGGGCTGCCCTCCCTTGTATACGCTGCGCCCCCCTCCGCCACGACCGGAGGGGTACTCCCCCCCAGGCACCCGGGCGCCTTGTACTGGTGTCCGACACGAGCCAGGCCCCGCCAACGCGGGGCGTCACGGCGAGAACGGTTAACAGCGCCCTGACACAGACCAAGGTGCGCCTGGAGGGATTCGAACCCCCGCCCACACAGATTCGAAGTCTGCGGCTCTATCCACTGAGCTACAGGCGCACACTCCGCAGGAACTCGCGGCACGGCGAGTTCTTACCCTCAGTATACCACTGTCTAGGCTGCCTCGCAAGCCTTTCGCGCACTGTCCCTACTAAGCCTGGCTTGAACAGCCGCTGGACGCATCCTGAGTAGGCCGCAGGCCGTATCGAAGCCTGTCCTGAGCCTGGTCGAAGGGGAGCGGTCCAGCGGCACCATACGGACCCCCCTGTGCTTACTCCTCGCCGGCAGCGGGAGTGAGCAGTTGCCAGCTCCCCTGTGGAGGGAACAACACCTCCGGAGGGATGATCTCTCGCGTCCCGCCGGGCGGTGTCCAGTACAAATCGACGTGCATGTGGTGGGTTCGCGCCGCGTAGCGCAGCCGCAGGTCATGATACCCGGCTTTCAGGTCGAGGCCCGCCTGGTCGTACTCGTCACGCTGCCTGCTCGTCACCACCTCTGCCCCGTCGATGTACAGCACCGATTCGTCGATGGACTGGAGGGCGAAGACGTACTTGCCGCCCTCCGGGATCAAGAGGTGGCCTTCCCACTCTATGGTGTAGGGGGTGGGCAGAGGTGCGATGTGATAGTAGACGCCCAGCCGCCGATCGATACGAGCGAAGTCCAGGGGTGCCTGCCACTCTCCGTTGGGGTAGTACCTGCCCAGGAGACCATTTGGGGTCACCGGCGGCGCGTACAGTGCCCAGGAAGGAACAACCTGCTCCTCGCCTCCTGGCGGCTGCCAGGCCAGCTCGAAGTGGCCCTCCACACCGGCGGCGGTGATACGAAGGGCATGGTTGCCCTGCGCCAGGACCACCTGCGCCGAGGATGCGCCCTCTCCCCGCAGGAAAGGTACGCCATCGAGGTATAGCTCGGCTGATCCTGGGGAACGGATAATCAGCCGGTAGGAACCGTACTCGGCGGCACGAAGCACCCCTTCCCACTCCGCCAGAAATGGCATGGCGAGGGGAACGCCTTCACCCCAGTCAAAGCAGAGCGAAGCTTCCTGCCTGGTGAGCGCTGGTGCTGCTTTCCAATCGTCCCCGGGGCGGTAGCGGCCGATCAAGCCCTGGATGCTCGAGACTTCCGGTGGCGAGAGCCGGATAACGTACACGATCGGCGGACCGCCAAAGGGAGAGACGTACTGCTCGAAGGTCCCACGAGGATACCGCCGCTGCGCCTCTTCGAAGAGGTAGGTGCTCCCCCCATCCAGGATCATCACCACGTCCTGGCCCGTGGACTGCGGCAGCGGCAAGTCGTCGTGGGTTTCGATACGGTGGTAACCGCTGACCTGAGGCGCCAGAAAGCGCACCACGGGGTGGTCATGGTAGTAAGAGATGACGTAGAGGTCCACACCGTCTTCCAACTGGGCCATCAGTCGAGCGGTGATCGTCTCCGCCGTGGAGAAATCGCGCCAGGACTCGTAGCTCCTGACCTGCAAGACGAAGTAGGTGTAGAGGTTGGACCACCCTATCACAGCGAGCAGGAGGGCAGCGAAAAAGGAAAAGAGCACAGCGCGTCTCCGCGCGAATACCCGCTGCCATTCCTCCCCCAGGCCGTGGAGGGGCACGAGGGCCAGCAGGCAGGCGGCTGGCAAGGTGCCAATGGTGCGCAGTGCCTGAGGCGCTTCCCACTCCAGAGAGAGGACCCCCGGCAGGAGCATGACCATCAGCCACGTCAGCAAAAGGAGCGACCGGGGCCGCCGCCATCGCCATAGGCACAGTGTTGCGCCCAGCACCATCAGGGCCCCGCTGACAGGATCCAGCATGGGCTCTCGGGAGAGGTTGTGCCGACCGTAACGGTCCCCACGGAGGTTGAACATTTGCAGGTACTTGACCACGCTCCCTCCGATTGCGGGCAGCGCCTGCTCGAAGGTCTTCCCCCGGAACACCGAGGTCTTGGCCGTGCGTTCCCAGAAGTCTTCCCCCTGCCGCTGGGCATACTGGGCCACAGGTGCCACAGTGAGCACCAGCCCACATACGAGGATCAGCAGGCCTCTCCAGGAGCGACGCAGCAAGTTGCGCTCCGTCAGGGCCGTGTGCAAGAGGAACGCGACAAGTACAAGAGGAAACGCCAGGAACCCAACATAGAACACCATCCCCAAGCCCAGGCTTATACCCGACAGGGCGAAGTCCGCGTATCGACGGCGGCGCAGCCCTCGCAGCAGGAACCCCAGCGCCACCAACTCCAAGAGGGGCGTGGCGATGTTGTACATGCCAATGCGGCTGAAGTTGATGCTCCACCGGCAGACAGCCAGAAGGAAGGCCAGGGCCAGGCCCCAACGGCGGCCAAACAGCTCGCGCCCCACCAGATAGCCGGCCGCCACGGCCGCTGTCCCCAGCAGCGCGCTCACCGCCCTGAGGGCCAGTGTCGAGCTTCCCACAAGGCGCAGCGACCCGGCCAGGAGCAGCAGGTAGTGCCCGGCGGAGTTGACTCGCGGCTCGTATATGGGCAGGTAGCCAGGCTCCTCGAGGATCCGCAAGCCCACGAGGCCGTTCTCCGCCTCGTCGTACCACGTCCCATAGGGCAGCGTTTCCAGATCCCAGAGCCTGACCAGGGCCCCCAGGGCGAGGATGACCAGGAGCAGGCCCAACTCGCCGCGCGTCCAGGAGAGTTCGCCAGGCACACTTCCCCTCCCCGCGTCCAGCAGGCGGGCGCCCGCCAGCAGCACCACGATGCTTCCCCCGTACAGCAACCAGCCCGTCCAGGAGCCGGTGGAGGAGGCAAAACCGTGGAGAGAGAAAACGCCCAGCAGGCCCGCCAGACCGACCAGCGCCACGCCCAGGTAGCGGACCCGCCGTCGGCTGAGGGCGACCTCCGCGGAGTCAGGAGGTGTTAGGGGTCCCGCCTGTCTCCGGAGGCTGTAGATGGCCAGACAGGCCGCCCCGCAGTAGAGCAGGCCCGCTAACATGGTCTGACTGTGACCCAGGCACCACTGCGCGGCGACCCCCAGTGCCACTGCCAGGAAACCGCACAGCAGATAGGAACCCCTGCGGACGAAAACGCCTCCCAACAACCTGGCCTCCAGGATCATGGTGAACGACCGCGCAGTCCCACGCTCCACCCGGCCCACATTCCGCCAGCCCTTTCGTCGCCCCGCGTGCCATACGTGGGTCCCTTGCCCATCGCTCGAAGGGCCGGGGTCTCTATCGCAGATACTACCATTGCTTAGTAGCATTGTCAAGAGCATCTCCAGATAGCACCATGGAGCCGCCACATCAGCCAGGGCCAAAGAACGACGAGGCTGCCGTGCCTTGTATGGACGCGCTGGGGCTGCTACAATGGGTCCCGAACGCGCCTTCCCGACCGCCTACGCAGGCCAGACCCTCGAACGATGGACCTACAGACCGAGAGACAGAGGCTGCTGGAGCAGATCGTAGCCAGGGCCGATCCTCACTACCAAGGGGTGATTCAGAGATCGATCCCCTCACCGCTCAAGGCCTACGGCCTCCGCGTCTGGCAGATCAGACAGATCGTGCGGGCCT
>Ga0315274_10011691_pt1 | contig 12574 bp, 9 predicted proteins | sample YL17G02_20_MG_FD_203700 | JGI IMG/M metagenome (GOLD analysis project Ga0315274, IMG submission 203700) | Sediment microbial communities from Yellowstone Lake, YNP, Wyoming, USA - YL17G02_20 | ecosystem: Environmental > Aquatic > Freshwater > Lake > Sediment | place: USA: Wyoming | collected... | reverse complement strand
ATGTGCTAAACCCCGCTACATGGCAATGGCAGGACGAAAGGTTTTATGACTACTTCTATTTGTGTTGTCCCTTTACCGATCCTAGAGGGTTTAGGTTCAAAGCGGGGGGTCACTGGCCACAAAGAACGGCTGAAAGGTTAGACATCCCCATAGATGAAACACCACAGATACATGGATCGGGGTGGTTTGTGGAAAAGAACCACTTTTTGAACAATATGGGGGGATTCCCCACTGAAGATCCATTTGGTCATGCCCAGGAGCCACCCTATTTGGGATTGAAGACTTGGTTGGGTCCTTGGGGTGGTAAGTTAATGGTCAATAAAAAGACATGGTACGCCCATATGCACCAAGATGGGAATAAACGGGGATACCATATGTCCAAACACCAGGAAAATGTTTCCTACGATATCGTTGCTAACTATTGGGTTGGTAATAAGTGGGAAGGTCGGATCCACGAATTTGATTGGTTTGTAGAAAAGTTTATGCCCATGCCTACATGGCCGGATAATTGGAAAGAACTTTACCAAAAGTGGAAGGAGCAAAATGGCAACTAAGATGAATGTATCGGGTCGATATGGCACTCACTTACCATGTCTGATAAAGGCAATGGAAAAAACCACAGGGGATGTCCTAGAGTTAGGGATGGGAGTGTTTAGCACCCCTTATCTTCACTACCAATGTATTCTTTCTAACCGGCATCTAGTTTCTTATGAGAACTGTCAACCTTGGACTGATTTTTTCCTTAAATACCGCTATCCATGTGCTAACCATGAGATCATTGTGGTCGAGAAGTATGCCGATGCAAAGATAGACAAACCTTGGGATGTAGTGCTGATTGACCAGACCCCGGATTCCAGTCGTGCCGAGGAGGTTAAGAGACTGGCTAACCTGGCCAAGTATATTGTTATTCACGATTCCAATGAGAAATACGACAATATCTATCATTATTCGACCATCTATCCATTATTTAAATATAGGACGGATTGGATACAGGATAGTAACCATGCCACAGTGTTATCCAATTTAGTTGATTTAACCGATTTCTGGAAATAATATGGCATGTGAATCTTTGAATACCTTAGATTTCCTAGTAAACAAATTTAATCTTGACTTGTCTATTCGTCCGACTCCTATTCCGTTGGGAAGGAATGAGTTGGGTGGGTTACTAAAAGAACTTGGTTTTAAAGTTGGGGTAGAAATAGGGGTAGATCAGGGATTCCATGCCGAAACTTTTTGCCAACCTAATCCAGATTTAAAACTATATTGTATTGATCCGTGGACTACCTATAAAAGTGACGTTTACGATCCCTTTTCGGTGGATCAGGAACTACAAAATCGGAACTACGAAAATACTATAAGTAGGTTAGTCAAGTACAAATGCGCCATCATCAAAGATTTTAGTATGAACGCCATCAAGAATTTTGCCCCGAATAGCATTGATTTCGTTTATATTGACGGAAACCATGATTACGACCATGTATTAGAAGATATTTCTGCATGGACGGAGATTGTCCGCCCGGATGGGATAGTGGCCGGACACGATTATGGTAGGAATAAGAAGTATCGCCATGTAGGACAAGCGGTAACACAAGCTATAAATGATTACGTATCTACCCATGAAATTAAAAACTTCTTTATTTTACCCAGGAACTATTGTTCCGACTGGTTCTTTATAAAATGACAACCCTAGAATACATATTAAACAAGTATAGGTTAAAGATCGTAAATCAATTCTTTATTGAGATTCCCAATATGGATCGGGAAGACTTGGCGAAATTGTTTGCCGAGTTAGGTTTTACCGAAGGCGTTGAAGTCGGAGTCGAAAAGGGATTGTATTCAGAACTTCTTTGTATGAATAATCCCAAACTACATCTATCCTGTATCGACCCCTGGTCCTACAAAGCGTATGAACCGGGCAACCCAACCGCCTATCAGGAACAAAAACCTTATGACGATTTATATGAAGAAACAGTTAAACGACTTGCCCCACACAACTGCACCGTTGTCAGGAAAGGGTCTATGGAGGCACTTAGTGACTTTAAAGATGGGTCTTTAGACTTTGTGTATATAGATGCCAACCACGACTTTCCTAACTTTATAAACGATCTGCACCAATGGATCAAGAAAGTAAAAGTCGGGGGAATAGTATCGGGTCACGACTACGCCTATTTCTCTTACAAGAAGTTTAATCATGTCAGAAGGGCATTAGAAGCATACGCAAGGTGTTACCGGATGCGTCCTTACTTTGTAGTTGGGTCTGAAGAATATAGCGAACTTAAAAGGGACAAATTTAGATCCTGGTTCTGGTTAAAGGACTAATATGGACAAAATTGTACTATTCTATCCACATCTTCCAGTAGAGGCCAGAGATGCCGCCAGAGCGGTAATGGATACCCGGTTTATCGGCCAAGGGCCAAAAGTAGATGAGTTTGAAGAAATTTGGGAATATAAAATTTCTACACCAAATCAAGCTATTGCAGTAGGATCTGGTACTGATTCACTTCATTTAGCATATATTTTGGCTGGAATTAAACCCGGAGACGAGGTTATCGTCCCCATTTTTACTTGTACAGCCACAAATGAACCCATATTATATCAAGGGGCAAAAATCGTATTTGCTGATGTAAAAAAGAATGGATTAAACATAGATCCGGAGAGTGTAAGGAAACTGGTAAACGAGAGAACTAAGGCCATTGTCTGTGTAGACTATGGTGGATTACCTTGTGACCTAGATGAACTGCAATCTATTGCTGATGAATGGCACATACCATTGATTGAAGATGCCGCACAAGCACAAGGGGCTATGTACAAGGGTGCGTATGTAGGAAGTATCGCCGATTATACTTGCTTCTCTTTTCAAGCAATTAAGATTATCACAACCGCTGATGGTGGAATGTTGACCATTAAGAATCCAGACATGATTGAGAAGGCCAAGAGAATCAGATGGTTTGGAATTGACCGCAAAGCCAAGATAGAGGATAGGTGGCTAAATGATATAACCGAAGTTGGATATAAGTATCAAATGACAGATATAGCGGCGGCTATGGGAATTGAGGCAATGAAACTATTACCAGAAACCTTAGCCCATCACCGGGAACTTTTTGAAGCATATAAACAAGGATTATCTGGGATACCGGGAATCACATTTATCGGAGATGACGAAGATCATCAATCCTCTTGTTGGTTAGCAACTGTTTTGGTGGAGAATAGGAATGGACTCAAAAACAAACTGGCAGAGAATGGAATAGAGAGTAACCAAGTCCATTACCGGAACGATATATATACAATCTTTGGTGGTAGAACAGAAACTTGTCCAAACATGGATGCGGTTGAAAGTAAGTATCTAGTCTTACCCAAACACTTCCACTTAACAGTAGAGGACATAGACAGAGTTTGTAATGTTATTAAATCCGGCTGGTAATATGGAACTAAAACCAATCACATCACTTAAAGATGCCTTAGCAGTTCGCAAAATCAGGAACGAATGTCGGATCTATATGACAAATGACCAAGCCGAGATTGGTTTTCTTCGGCAAATCTATTGGTACTTGGCCCACTACCGAAAGAGCAAAAGTTACAGGGTATTTCTAGCCACTGATGGGGGGGCTGTCGGGTATGGAGCATTACACAATGAAGGAAACACCCTTCATGTAACCGAAGGTGTGGCTGAAAAGCATCGCCACAAAGGATACGGGACGGCAATTCTTGGAAGTATGATCGCCATTGCCAGAAACGAGAAACTTCCCTTAGTGGCTGAAATTTGGGCTGATAACAAAGCGTCCATTGGTTTACATACCAAGATGGGATTCAAGTTAGATGGAACAAAAGTTAAATCGGGTGAACAAATAAATATCTACCATGTCTAACATATCCTTTTTCGCCAAACTACCTTTCCTGAATATAAGTCCGGGGAAACCGTATGATTTTAACGGACCAACCCCCAGAAGGGGACATTTATTGCGTGTTTCTTCCCTTATCAGGGGCGTTCAGATAGCGGAACGGATGGGGGCAAAGTTAAATCCAACCGAAGGTTATGAAAATGATGTTTGTATTTATGTAAAACCAAGGGTGGTTCCACCAGCAGACTTTAACTTTGAAGGAAAACCATTTCTAGATATCTGTGATTCGGTAGATCTATATCCACTGGCAATAAAACACCCAGAAGTCCCGGTTATTTCCGCTTCTGATTATAACCTTGAGGTTTTGAGACGGGTACTAACCAACCGGATTGTGAATATTCCCGAACAGCATTGTAACTTTGAAAGAGTGGTGCGTGACAGGGACGGGATAACTACTGTTGGAATCATTGGGACTTCCGGAGCTTTTGACTTCCTTCCCGAAGGATTAGAGACTAAACTAACGGAAAAAGGTATTAAATTACTGGAGTTTTCCAAGTTCTTCAGTCGGCAGGATGTTGTGGATTTCTACAAACAAATTGATATCCAGATTATCTGGCGACCATACCTAAAATTTAACAAGGATAGGTTGTGGAATCCGCTAAAGATTGTTAACTCCGCTTCTTTCGGTATCCCAACCATCGCCTATGACGAACCCACTTTCAAGGAAATGGAAGGTTGTTACATTCCGGTTAATAGTCTTGATGAGTTTCTAGTGGAATTGGACAAATTAAGGGAGAGCAAGGGACTTTATGAAACCTATGCCGGTAAGTGCGTTGCCAAAGCAGAAGAATATCACATAGATAATATAGTTAAGTTATATCAACAACTATGACAGAACTAATTACAGGAGGAGCCGGTTTCATAGGATCACACCTAGTCAATCGTTTGTTAAATGATGGTGAGACCGTTTCAGTTGTGGATGGGGAAGCAATGAAACCAAACAAGGTTATCGTGGTAGATAATCTTTACGAAGGAAAGTGGTCTAATCTACCCAAAAACGAGAGACTAACTTGTTATGAGGCTTCAATTATGGGAGATATCGGCCCACTATTTGAAGGGGTAGATGTTGTTTTCCATTTGGCTGCCCTAACCCGACCCCAATGGTCGATTGTTCACCCCGAAGAAACAAACATAGTAAATGTAGATGGTACTTTGAGGATATTAATGCACTGCCGGGATCACAAGGTTAAGAGAGTGGTTTTTGCATCAAGTTCTTCCTTGTATGGTAATCAGGAAACCTATCCCACCAGAGAAGATGCTATTCCCAATCCCATGTGTCCATACGCCCTAACGAAACTGATTGGCGAAGAATATTGCAAGTTATTTGAAAAGTTGTATGGAATGGAAATTAATTGTATCCGGCCATTTAATGCTTATGGTCCCAGGATGAACCCCAATGGTATCTATTCCAGTGCCGCCGCTAAATTCATTGACCAACTATCTAAAGGGGAAATACCATCTATTACCGGAACGGGGGATCGCCCGAGAGATTACATTTACATAGACGATATTGTAGAGATAATGGTTTTGGCTTCTAAGTCTAAAGTATATGGCGAGTCCTTTAATTGTGGATCAGGTGAAAACATTTCTATTAACAGACTTCTGGAACTAATCGCTAAGATCATGGGGAAGTCGTCAGAACATACGCACTCACCGGATGTGTATGAACCCGACCAAACATTAGCGGATATCACCAAAGCCCAGGCACTATTAGGTTTCAAAGCAAAAGTAGGGTTAGAAGAAGGTTTAAGAAAAACCATAGCACAAACAACATGATAATTAAAATTTACGGATACGGTTGGGTGGGTAAGGCCATGAAGGTCTTATTCCCCGATGCCATCATTCAAGACCCACTACAAGGTCATGTAAGCCCCCAGAAAGGCGATATAGCTTTCGTGTGTGTACCTACACCCTGTATAGAAGAAGGGAAGTTAGATACGTCCATAGTCGAAGATGTAGTTAAGAACGCCGAAGAAGACTTAATTATCATTAGATCTACCGTAAACCCCGGTACTTGCGACAAATTAATCAACAAGTATAACAAACGGATTGTGATGCAACCTGAATATTTAGGAGAAACGGTAAACCATCCAATGTCAGACCAGAAGGCGAGGCCATTTCTGGTTATTGGTGGGGAACCAATGAATCGTAAAGAAGTTATTGAACTATATCAAACTGTATATAACGCTAACATTACTATCCGACAAGTGACTTGCTATGAAGCCGAAGTTATAAAACTTACTGAAAATAGGGCAATTGCTTTCAAAGTCTTACAATGCCAAGAACTTTATGATGTTTGTGAGAAGGTCGGGGTGGATTACTACACAATTAGGGATGCCGTATATGGTGATGATCCAAGATTTAACCTATGGTGGACGTTTGTGTATCCTAAAAACCGGGGGGCTAATAGTAAATGTATTCCTAAAGATGTGAATGCTTGGTGTGCGTGGGCGGAATCAGCAGGTTACAATCCCGAAATTACAAGGCCGTTATTAGAAAGGAACAAAAAATGGATCTCTCCATCCTAATCCCCGCTAGAAATGAAGAATTTTTAGGGCGTACCGTTCAGGACATTTTGGAACATAGCGAAGCGGACACTGAAGTTATAGTTGTCTTAGATGGGTATGATGTCCCAATTCCCCCTATTCCCGAAAGTCCCAAGGTCAGGATAATAAAGTTCGATAAGTCTATTGGACAAAGAGCCGCTACTAACAAAGCCGCCGAAGCGAGTACCGCCAAATATTTAATGAAAGTAGATGCCCATTGTGCTTTTCAACAAGGGTTTGACCGCATTATGTTGGAGGCCTTCAAAGAAGTTGGGGATAACGTAACCATGATTCCCCTGATGAAAAACCTACACGCTTTTGACTGGGTATGTCCTGACGGTCACAGACGGTATCAAGGTCTTTCTGGTCCATGTATTGATTGTGGTAAACCAACGGTCAAGGATGTAGTCTGGATTTCCAAGGCTAGTCCGAATAGTACGGCATATCGTTTTGATACGACCTTACATTTCCAATATTGGGGTGAGTTGGCTAAAAGACCGGAATCACAAACCGACCTATCGGAAACAATGTCCATTCAGGGATCATGTTTTATGTGTACCAGAGAGAAGTATTGGGAACTTAATATATGTGACGAGAAACACGGATCATGGGGACAACAAGGGACTGAAGTGGCTTGTAAGACTTGGTTATCTGGCGGACGGGTGTTGTGTAACAAACGAACTTGGTACTCCCATATGTTTCGAACCAAGGGTGGTGATTTTGGATTCCCATACCCGAATCCGGGCATTGGCAAAGCTAGAGAGTATTCACGGCATTTGTGGTTGGACAATACTTGGGAAAAAGCCATCCATCCTTTATCCTGGCTTATTGAAAAGTTCTGGCCGGTTCCAGAATGGGAAAAACCGGGTATAAAAGCTGATGTGATTTACTACACGCATTGTAAAAGGGCTACGGCAAGTCCAAAGTTCCTAGAGATATTTGACAAGTGTCAGAAACAAATCCGGAAAGCATTTACGGGACAAATTATAAGTGTGACAAATGAACCTATGGAGTTTGGGAAAAACATTGTGGTTGATTTCGGTCAGATATCAGGAGGGTTAGATATAGCCAAAAAGATTCTTACTGGATTAGAGGCTAGTACAGCAGAATACGTCTTTATGGCAGAACATGATGTGGTTTACCATCCTTCCCATTTTAATTTCGTTCCCCCGGAAAAGGATGTATTCTATTATAACCAAAACGTCTGGATGTGCAGATATGAAGATGGTCACGCCATGCACTATGACGTTTCAGTATTAAGTGGATTATGTGCTTACCGGGAACCATTAATTAAGCACTTTAAGGAAAGAATTGCCATGATCGAAAGGGATGGATTCAGTTTAAATATGGGATACGAACCCATGACCCACCATCGGATTAAATGGGAAACCGTCTATAAATCTGATGTCTGGATGTCCGAATATCCGAACGTGGATATTAAACATGGTGGCAATGCTACGCCCGCTAGATGGTCTAAAGAACAATTTAGAAATCAGAACCTCTTAATAAACTGGGTCGAAAACGACAATATTCCAGGGTGGGGACATCTGGGTCATTGGTGGAAGAAGATATAAGTAGTGGAATGTAAATAGTTTTGAAAGGTAAGATTGGGTAATGGCAGCGGTTAAGATTTATTTACCTTCTACTGGAAGTATGATTAAAAAAGACTTCTTAAGTAAACTTCAAAGGAGGAAAATCTAATGGCAATAACAGTTGGTACAAGTACAGCGACTTCGGGTAATGCAGGTGCGGCTCCTACTCTCGTCATCAATGCCAATGTCCTTACTGGAGATTTACTTATCCTCTGTGTTACAGTTCGTGACTCAACCACCGACCCGACAGTTGATGATGATGATTCAGGTACACATAATGCGTGGGCGAAATTCACCAACCGAAATGCGGATACTAATGGGGCGGGGTCTATCTGGTATAAATTTGCCACTGCTGCTACTGCTAGTAAGACTATTACTGTCACCGCTCCCGCAGGGTATGGTTCCTGTGGAGCAACAGTTACTCCGTTTCGGGGCGTTTCTAAGACTAGACCTTTTGCCGATACGACAGCCGTAAGCGAAGCCAACGCCTCAGGAAACGAAACCCAAGCCCAAATAACTGTCGGTTTGGCTAATTCAGAAGTTCTACTAGCTCTCTTTTGTACCTCTAACGATATTGAAGACTATACCAGTATGGCTGCTACTGACCCTGCCAGTCTGCCGATTATAATTTATGGTGAAAGCACTACTGGAAGTGACTGTTCGGTTCAATTAAATGGAGCCCTTAAAACCACCGCAGGAGTAACTGGAGCATTTACTTGGGCACAAACTAACGGAACGGGAGCTTCTATTGCTTTAGCTCTTGCTCCTGATGTTTCACCTACCACAGCCCTAGGAACCCCCGCAGATGACGCAACAGGAATAAGTGTAACCCCAGCACTTATCTTTACAGGAACAGACCTTAATGCAGATGAAGTGGAATATGAGGTACAGGTGGATACAGCAAGTACGTTTGATTCAACCATTGGTGCAGAGTCTTTATATGATTCTTATGGAACAGCAAATTTTGGCTCATACTCTTCAGCAATAACGACAGACTCACTAGCAGATGCTGATGGCCAATCCTTTAATGGTGACGGAAATTATGTAACCAAAGTGGAATGGTACTTAAAAAAATCTGGCACTCTACCTAGTGGTACTTTAGTCGCAAAATTGTATGACCATACTGGGACTTACGGAAGCACTGGTACACCTACAGGGGCAGCACTAGCCACGTCAGGAACTTATGATGTTACTGGACTAACTACCACAGAAACACTGATACCTTTTACTTTTACGGGGGCAGAAAGATATAAAACTACAGCAGGAACAAAGTACTTTATAACAGTTGAACACAATACTGGCACTTGGTTACAGACTACTGGTTTTGTAGCTGTTTGCGGAGATAATATTTCCCCTACACATGGAGGTAATAGTGTATGGAGGGCAAATGCTGGAGGTGCATGGACTGCTGTTAGTGGTGTTGACTATATATTTTATCTTTACACAACTCCGATGTCTCCCCTCCTTGACACCCTCTCCTCCACCGATGACGATGCTAACTGGGCAGGAACAGGAGCACCTAATCCTTTTCCTAGTGGAAATGAAATAACCTATACAGTACCCGTAGCCAGTGCTTTAGCCGCAGGAATTAAACATTACTGGAGAGTAAGAGCTATTGACCCTCTAGGAAGTAATACTTGGGGAGCATGGAGTCCGGGGGCACATACGGGATATAGTGAGTTTACAACAGGAGCAGTTTCCGGTTCAGCTAGTGGGTCGAAATCAAGTTCTAAGTCTATGTCTCCATCCGCCTCTAGAAGTGAATCTAAATCCCTCAGTCCTTCTTCTTCTGGAAGTAAATCCGGATCATTATCAGCAAGTAGATCCGAGAGTGCTAGTGAATCTAAATCAGTAAGTGCATCAGAGTCAAAAAGTCTTTCCCCATCTGCTAGTGGTAGCCGTTCAGGTTCGGCATCTGGAAGTTTGTCAGGTAGCGCTTCAGGATCTGCTTCTGAAAGCAAATCAGGTTCTGCTAGTGAGTCTAAGTCGGCTAGTAGATCGGAATCTAAATCTTTAAGTCCCTCTGCTTCCGGATCTAGATCGGGTTCTCTTTCGGAATCGGCGAGTGGATCGGCATCAGAAAGTAAAAGTGAGTCAAAGTCCGCTTCTCTTAGTGCTTCCGCTTCCGGATCTAAGTCAGCATCCGCATCAGAGTCTAAATCTGAAAGTGCTTCAGAATCAAAATCATTATCACCTAGTGCCTCAGGTAGTCGTTCAGGTTCTGCTAGTGGATCTCTTTCAGGGTCGGCTTCAGGATCAAAAAGCGGTTCTGCCTCTGGAAGTGCATCTGCATCAGCTTCAGGGAGTGCATCTGGATCATTGTCAGGAAGTGCAAGTGAATCATCTAGTCTATCTATTAGTCCTAGTTCGTCACCAAGTCCAGGGCCAGATTGTGCTGTAGATCAATCTAATTTGTTTAAAGAGGATGGTGAGTCTTTCGGAAAAGCAACAGGTATTGATGTTGTTGCTGGAAGTTTTACTCCATCCCATACAGCAAAAATTTGCGGTGTAGAACTTGGATTAGCTAAATACGCTAATCCAACCGATGCTGTAAAAGTTTCTATTTATTCTGATAGTGGTTCAAATACTCCTGATTCTTCGTTAGGTACTGCTGATAATACGGTTGATGCTGGTCTTATCCCTGTTTACTCCAGCAGAAGATACTTTTTCTTTCATTTCGTTAATGGGCCATTACTTACCAATGGAGGTAAATACTGGATTTATGTAGAAAGAACAGGAGCTTTAGGTGACACTAATTATTATTGGCTAGAACACGATTTCAATGCCAATTATGCTGGAGGAGAAGCAAGATACCATATATCAGGTGGTGCTTGGGAGGATGAGGGTGGTGTAGATTTATATTTCAAAACTTTCTATGACATCACAACAGTTGCTAGTTTTTCTTCTAGTATCTCTCCAAGTATTTCTCCATCCGAATCTAAGTCAGCGTCTCTTTCTAGTTCCGCTAGTGAAAGTAAATCAGAATCAAAAAGTGGTAGTGCTTCTGGTTCTGCCTCAGGTTCTGCTAGTGGGAGTGCCTCTGGGTCATTATCAGAAAGTGCATCTGGGTCGGCATCTCTAAGCCAGTCTATGTCCGGTTCGTTCTCAGGTAGCGCTAGTGAATCAAAATCCGGTAGTGCTTCAGGATCAGCTAGTGGTTCGGCTTCTGGATCGGCCAGTGGAAGTAAGAGTGGTAGTGCCTCGGTATCAAATTCCGCTTCCGCTAGTGGTAGTGCTTCGGAGTCTAAATCAGTTAGTGCCTCGGAATCAAAATCCCTCAGTCCTTCAGCCTCAGAATCCAAGAGTGGATCTGCATCAGGGTCGGCTTCAGGATCAGCCTCAGGGTCAGCCTCAGGGAGTGTTTCTGGATCCGCTAGTGGTAGTAAATCGGGGTCTGCTTCTGAATCTGCTTCAGGTAGTGCCTCCGAATCTGCGAGTGAGTCGGCCTCTGTTTCGGTAGTAGAATCGGAATCCGTATCGGCTAGTGAGTCTGCAAGTGAGTCGAAAAGTGAGAGTGCCTCGGAAAGCAAATCCGAAAGTAAATCCGTCTCTGCATCACGGTCGGCTTCTGAATCATTAAGTGCAAGCGCCTCTGAATCAAAATCATTATCCCCATCGGCGAGTGGTTCTAAAAGCGGTAGTGCTTCTGGATCCGCTAGTGGTTCAGTGTCCGTATCAGCATCGGAATCCAAATCCGCATCTAGGAGCGAGTCCAAATCGTTGTCCCCTTCCGCTAGTGCGTCAGGAAGTGGTAGTGCGTCAGAATCTAAGTCATTAAGCCCATCAGCCAGTATAAGTGCTTCCGGTTCGGCTTCGGAGAGTAAAAGTGGATCAGCCAGTGAGAGTAAAAGTGAAAGTAAAAGTCAGTCGAAATCTGCATCATTATCAGAATCCGCTTCGGAGTCGAAATCATTATCTCCCTCCGCATCAGAGTCAAAAAGTGGAAGCGCTTCTGAAAGTAAGTCGTTAAGTCCCTCCGCTTCAGGAAGTAAATCTGCGTCTACTAGTGAGAGCAAGAGTCTTTCACCATCTGCCAGTGGGTCAGCATCTGGTAGTAAATCGGGTTCTGCGTCTGGTAGTGCCTCTGGGTCAGCGTCTGAATCTAAGTCCGGATCCGCATCAGGATCTAAATCCGGTTCAGCGTCAGAGTCAAAGTCGGCCTCCCTTAGTGCTAGTGCCTCTGAATCTAAATCGCAATCTCCCTCCGCTTCCGAGTCTAAATCTATGTCGGCCAGTGTGAGTGCATCAGGGTCAAAAAGTGCATCTGCCTCTGGTAGTGCATCGGAGTCCAAATCCGGATCCAAGAGTGGAAGTGCCAGTGAATCAAAATCAGTATCGGCATCAGAATCGGTCAGTGAATCAAAGAGTGCCTCAGCGTCAGAAAGTAAATCTCTATCACAAAGCGCTAGCGAGTCTAAGTCGGCATCTGCTTCTAGTAGTGCTTCTGAATCCAAATCCGCAAGCGCCAGTGAGAGCAAGAGTTTGTCACCTTCAGCTTCGGAGTCGAAGTCTGAAAGCAAGTCAGCATCTGCTTCTG
>Ga0315274_10011689_pt1 | contig 12575 bp, 14 predicted proteins | sample YL17G02_20_MG_FD_203700 | JGI IMG/M metagenome (GOLD analysis project Ga0315274, IMG submission 203700) | Sediment microbial communities from Yellowstone Lake, YNP, Wyoming, USA - YL17G02_20 | ecosystem: Environmental > Aquatic > Freshwater > Lake > Sediment | place: USA: Wyoming | collected... | reverse complement strand
ATTGACTCTGGACGTGACTTTTTTTACGACCGCAATCTCCTTCACTGACGTCTCAATTATGTCCGTCTTTGTCATTGAGGCGACAGGCTCAGTATTCTTGGCTGGTCTACTCCAGATGCTTAGGACAGCAGTTTTCTTCATACCACAAGTACTGAGCATGACCATCAGCGGTAGAAACAACAGGATTAACATCCTGAAGTGGACTGTCCCCAGTCGCAGCTGCCTGATAATAGCTTCTCTAGTAACCTTCTTGACAAATGATATGCAATTGGTCACAGTGTTCTTCTTTGTCTCTCTGATACTTTTCGGTCTATGTGACGGATTCACAGTTGTTCCCTGGCTTGAACTCATCACGAAATGCCTTCCGCCGGGTAAGAGAGGAACCTTTTTCGGAGTCAGCGGATTCATAGGAGGCCTAAGCCAGATCATTGCGGGATTCTTTATCTCAAGCATACTTGGCGATCCACATCTTGTTTTTCCAAGGAATTATGGAATATTGATTCTGGTTGAGCTGGTAGTAATGTTGTGCGGCCTTCCTGCAATATTCTTCGTCAAAGAGAAGGAAGATGACAATGGTGACGAGGAGGAGAGAGACAATAAAGATCTCATGACGATCATGAGGCAGATCCCAAGCATCGTAAGATCTGATAGCGCGATCAGGACGCTTGTCCTAACGCAATTACTAGTCAGCTTCTATGGCTTAGCAATACCATTCTACTCCATATATGCAGTATCCAGGCTTAATGTTGGGGAAAGTATCGTAGGATATTTTCTATCTGCTCAAATGTTTGGTAGACTTGCTTTCAGTTTTATCTGGGGTAGGCTATGCAATAGGAGTTACTATAGGCAGATATTTCAGTATACAGGCATAATATATCTTGCTTCACTCTTCTTGATGCTCTTTCTCGGGTTGTCATCTATGTCTATGGAAGTTATGGAGTATGGCATTCTTGTTGCATTTATGTTGACTGGTGCAGCAATGAATGGAATGTGGACAGGATCAAACAACTATATTATGGAGACAACTAGAGCAGGTCGAAGACCAATTCTGCTGGGCTTCTTCAATTCGTTGAATGTCGTGACCTCGATTCTGACTCTATTAGGCGGTTCGATGCTTGGATATGTGGCGTATGAGGTGGTCTTTCTCATAGCAGCCGTCCCCCTAGGCCTCAGCCTGATAGTTGTTCGGAACTTCACGATGGAGAATAGCGCGCGGTGAACTACCCACTCATGGAGGATGTAGGCTTCTCGCCTCATCATAACGTCCGCGGGTCAGAGGCAATCATGATAGGGTAGATCATGGCACCTCTAGCACGCGCTATGGAAGAATCGTGACTGTCCCTTGCCTTGGGCAGTAAACGGATGCTGAGCGCGTGGCAGTGATATGGATATGGAGCCATGTATCTGGGATGCTTAAGTCCTTGAGATTCGGAATACGGGCTGGGCAGAGCCTTTAGAGGTCGATCTGGCTGATGAAGATCATGCCATTCGCTGTGGCCATAGTCTTGGCTCTTGTCCTGTCTACCAGAGTGGTCTCCGCCTATGACATTGTGCCCGCGGCGTATTGGAGGCTGGATGATGGCCTGGCGAGCAGCTCGGCCTCTGAATCCATCCAGGGCCTCCGCGGATCCCTGAATGGGGGAGTATCGTGGTCTCCGGCGGCGGTGCTTCTGGTTAACGGGTCTGTGCTGGTCTGGGACTTGGGCAGGGGGAGGAACGACTCGGCATGGGCCCTTGACTTCGATGGGAAGAGCGGCTATGTGGAGGTGGAAGACGCGCCTGTTCTACGGTCAGGCAGCTTCTCCGTAGCCTTCTGGGCTTCGCCTGACTCGAGTGGTGACTGGGACAACGTGATGGGGAAGCAGCTCTACCAGAATGGGGAGCAATCGGGCTGGATAATCTGCTGGGACTCATCATCGCCGAGGATGCTGAGGCTACTCATCTATGACCAGTCCCACATGGAGTCCTCCTCCACAGGGGTGCCCATGACTGTGGGAGAGTGGGCCCACATCGTATTCACCGTGGGCGACGGATCGATATGCGCATACAAGAACGGCGTCTCTCTAGGGCAGACAGTCCTACGCGGGTATGAGCCCATCTCGGAGCCCTTCAGGATCGGGAAAGCCTACGGCAACGGCCACTACTACGACGGCCTCATAGACGACGTCCGGTTCTATGACTGGTCTCTCTTGGCCGGTGAGGTGAGCTTCCTCTACGCAGACTGCGGCTACAACAATCCAGGCTCCGATCAGGTCTCCACGGATATAGAGGAGGTCGAGGTCTCATTCACACCTGGTGTGGAGAATAGGCTTGGGGTAAGGCTGCTGGACCAGAGAGGAAGGGTACTGGTCGGCGTCCCCCTATCCTTCACCCTGGACGATGTGGCGATTGGCACAGGCACGACGGACAGCCACGGAGTCGCATGGATCCCCTACATGCCGGTGGACTCCAATACCCGGACATTGACGGCTGTCTTCAATGGGGCTGAGGGCTTCACCAGAGCCTATAGCACGGTTCAGCTCGCAGCCGCGGCTCAGACCGCCCCTCTCCAGCAATACGTGATAATTGTGGCTGTCGCAGCCGCGGCGGTGGGGGCCGCGATTGTTCTGTTGAAGCATAGGCGTAGGAGGACGAGTGACGACCTCGCTGATTCCCTGAGGGAAGTCCTCGGAGAATCTGACCACAAATACTATTGACGGCTTCGACGTGCACTGAAACTCCGTTGAGTCTCTTCTGGATGAGAGAGAGCGCTGGCAGTCTTTTGTCTATCATAACCTCCGTCAGCAGCTTCATTCTCGGAATGCCTAGCATCTCTAGCGCGCTTTCCAACAACATACATAATCGAATCAATCGCGACGTACATGACCGAAGGCTTCATTGTAGTAGTCATGGTGACTTCCATCGCGGTATTGGTATACGTGATCACCAAACGGCGAGAAGCGCCAACAACAATACCCCGTAATGAAGCGCAATTGAACGTTTAGGATCATTGTGTTCTGAATTACTACATGGGGGACTGATATTGCTGGTATAGCGCGCGCGTGTTTTCGTCGACTTGTGAACCGTAGATCATGGTTCCTAAGCAGAGTTCCGAGACCTTAACTCCATATTTTCCTAAGCGCTTATACTTCAATTAGTATAGCTCCTTTAGTCTTCATACGTATTTTGACACTTATATGTTGTGGTACGTACCGTATTGCATGACCAATAGAGTCATTGATTCAAAGTTTCTTGAGTCTGTAAATATGATGAAGACATATTTTTCCTTCATAGTGCGCGCGGGGTTTCCTGGGTTGATTGTCATTCCTCTCGTGATGATGGCAACGTTCCGGGTAACGATGCTGTCTTGGAAGAGGAGTCTAGCCTAGGCGGATGGATTCTCCCTAGCGCGCGCCTACTCTACTAGGTTGGGGCGAATTGGACCTTGTCTATGGTCAGGGAGAGCTTGTCTCCGACCTTGATGTCCATGTTGTCATATTCGCTCAGATGCATCTTTATGACGGTCGTGAAGCCTCCCGTCATCTGAGCTGTCATCACGCGTCCTATGTTTCTAATCATGTCGTTCATGGATTCAGCATCACTGACGATTACTGGCTGTGCCTGAGGGCCTCCCGCTTCCTTCGGATCTTTCAAGGTTACAAAGACATATGGCGAACCATCTGGCGAAGAGCTGATGTTTGTGACAACGTACTCCTTTCGTAAGCCCATAGACTATGTAGGCTCCGTAGTCTTCTTATCCTTTTAGGATCCTGGATTGTGATGCTGGCTGGTCTAGACGTGTTCGTGCCCGGCTATGGTCTCTCCCGGAAGATCATCCTCTGGTCTCTGGAAAACGTGATCATAACCCTACACTACGTGATGCTGGGTGCGCTAGAAACCTTCACTGCGTACGAGTGAGAAGATTTCTGTAAGGTTCCACGCGCATGATGCTTTGCTGTCTCTCCAGCTCGTCACATCTTGATCTGAGGGCCGCATAGAGTCTTTCCCTTAAAGCTTCTCCCGTCAGCCCCATCTCTCTGATGAGTCTCAATCTTCTCTCAAGTCTAGTGTCTCCGAGATGACGTATCCATGCTTCGAAATCTCCACGCGTCACATGGAACTCTATGGATCTTATGTCGACTGACCTGATCTTGTCGCAGAAATCAGCTAGACTGTCTGATGATACGCCCAAGAACTGGCCTATTCCAGCGTAGAAATAGAAGGCCTCCTCTGGCGGTGTTCTGTCTAGGGGAGTTTTGTCCGATATTTCCTTTGACTGCAACTTTAATCCAACCGGTTAGTTTTAAAAAGTGCAGACCCGAACAGCCAGGCACCAGTCGACACATATTTCGTCCTTATACGCCTGGAGGCGGGGACGGGGAAAGGTCACGAGATGCCACTGCAGGATGCAGTCCTCCAGGCATGTACCAGCCCCAATATGTCGGATAGTGTTTTGAGTCTGTCGCTCCACCGCTATCTGGCTCAGCATATAGACTCACAATCGAGAAAGGCCCCTAGCTGCTCTTGAGCGCGCGCGCCGCTAGTCCTTATCGAGCGTGCTAGGCCTGACTTATATACGGAGACTCCGTCGATTCAGACTGGGTGAGATAATGGCGAGCATACCGACCGCTATGGCCGAGTACATTGGTATGGACAAAGAGGAGATTGATACACCTGCACTGCTGATAGACCTTGATCTCCTAGAGAAGAATATCAAGACCGTCTCAGACTACTATGATAGAAAAATGGGCGCTGCCCTACGGCCTCATCAGAAGGGTCATCGATTGCCTATGATTGCCAGAAAACAGATCGACGCAGGCGCGAAGGGTGTGGCAATGACGTCTTTTGGGCTGGCTGAACTATATGTTAATCACGGGATCAGGAATATTCTGATTACAAACGAAATATGTGGAAAGAATAAGATTCTGAGACTGTGCGGTCTATCTAAGCGAAGCGATGTGATCGTTAGTGTAGACAATGCTGATAATGCTAGACAGCTCTCAGAATTAGCATTATCAAATGATACGAAGATAAACATAGCCATCGAAATCTATATGGGAAAAGGAAGCTGTGGAGTAGGATTTGAGGAGACACAGGGACTTGTGAAGCAGATCTCGAGGCTCAGAGGCATCAATTTCAAGGGACTGTGGTGGCACAACGGTTCATTGGGAAGCATACCTAGATGGAATGACCGTAGGCTGGAGGAATTTGCGTTGCTGAGCAGGATTGAGAGATTGAAGTCAGAGATAGAGAAGACGGGCATAGGAGTTGAGATGCTGAGCGGCGGGCACACCTGTACTTGGAACATCACACCGGAGTATGAGGGTCTGAGCAATGTGGAGGTGCAAGCCGGGAACTACGTGTTCTCGGACTGGGTCGACCAGCTTCTAGAAGGACAGGAGGTGTTCGATTGCGCACTGACTGTATTGACCAGATGCATAAGCAGGCCCGCTCCCAACGAGGCAGTCTTTGACAGTGGCATGAACACCTGCTCGGATGAGGCAGGAGGATCATCGAAAGGTGGTTACTCGAGCGTCGTTGGACCGAAATTCAAGAACCTCAGCGGTATAGATGCCGTTAGACAACGCGAAGAGATCATGGTAGCTAGTTTTGATCACCCAAGCCAACCCATTGGGGTTGGTGACGTGTTCGAGTTGATACCTCCTCACGCTGACACGACGGCGAAAATGCATGACAAATACTACTGTATGAGAAACAACAAGGTCGAAGCGATCTGGCCGAACTATGGAAGAGGCCTCTTCTAGCTCTCACACATCTTCCAGCATGAGTGAGACGATGACTGGCCAATGAACGCTAGGACCATGAGTGCCCTCTCATCTATGCTAGGTCGCACTGTTCGTTGAAGACGCGCGCGCTGGTGACCTCAACCACGTACCTTAGAAAGGCCTCGCCTTCTGTCTCCGCAGATGCTGGAGACGGATTCTCATCTCAGCGGTGAATAGGAAGTTGGTTCCAGGATCATGTTCTTTACACGCTGAACCACTATGCCTTCTTTTCCAAATCTGAGTGTTTCCTTCTGATGATCAGGATCACTACGCATAGACTTCCAGGCCTTATCTCGGCTTCCCAGATCTTTGAATGACAGCATGTAGTAGAGTATGTTGCTTGTCCCTATGTCTGTCGTCCAGAAGCCTATGACTTTGAGACCATGTTTCTCGAAGAGCGGTATTATGTATTTCTCGAAGTGTTCGTGAATAGCGGTCATCTTCCCAGCAGCGATTTCGTAGATTCTCCACTCATAGATCATGTTAATCCCTGCAAAATCCATTAGGCTACTCGTTTATATTCATTATCAGTCTACTTAGCGCGCGCTATGGTAGTGTTTTCCATGTCTGGATATTTTATCGATGTTCCATGGGGTTATCAGATGACGGCCTCTAGCGCGCGCGATAATGAGGCATGGTGACTTTGGGTCAACGACACCCTTAACTAGTTATTACGTTATAACAAATAGCATGTCACAGGTCTTCGAGGGAAAAGTGAGGCGTCTCGGCAACTCAATGGCCGTAATCATCCCGAAGAATGTTCTCAAGGATGCCGGCGTCAAAGAAGGAGATCTCGTGAAACTGTCGCTTCCAATACCCAACTCGAAACGCAGAGAAGTCTTGAAGAAGATAGCTGGAATCGACTCCCACGCTGAACCTTTCCTGCGAGAGAAGCAGGACAGATTCTAGCAGGGAGAAGCAGAAACATATGCTGCTGGACTCAAGTGCAATAATAGAGGTCTTCAGAAGCTCCAGTGATTCAAGGCGTTTCAGGGCGATCGTGAGGAGAATCGGCGACGAAGAGGTCTACGTCTCAGTCATCCAGCTGGCTGAGGTGGCTGATTGGGCCGTGAGGAATAGGCTACCGCCACGAGACAGGATCGAGTCCGTCAAGGACTTTGTGAGGATAGTGCAGCTCAATGAGGAGATATGCGTGGAGGCAGCCGCAATTAAGCGCCGAAGAAGAGAAGAGGGACATGCCGACTTCAGTCTCCTAGACGCCATCATTCTGGCAACAGCACGATCCATCGGCCAGAAAGTGCTGACCTTCGACGGAGACTTCTCGCGAGAAAGCGACTGCATAGTCCTCAAATGACTAAACTACATGAGATTGTATGGCGCACATCGCGCATCTGAAGAGCCCGGGCTCAAGCATCGCGCGCGTTGGAGGGCGAGGCCATTACCGCGAAGGGACAGGTAACGCCTGGTCAACTCCCTCCAGAGGATAGGTATCTGAGGCTCCTAGAGAGACGACGCACGGAACTATCGCGTGAGAAGAGAAGATTTGAAGAAATCGGCAGAGTAGCGGAACAGGTCAATTCCCTGAGGAGACAGCAGATTGTCCTGCCCCATTCCTGTTAGCGCGCGCCTCGAGGAGAGATACATGTGGCTACGGGAACTAGAAGAAATGCCGAAGACATGTCAAGACGGCACCATCCAAGGCATCGTAGCGCGCGCTACTCTGCTCCAAGAGTCAACATTCGGAGTAACCTCGAAGGACTACCGCATCGACGACCAAGGCGAGTTCTACATTACTAACTTCAAGACACTTAGGACCCCATCACAGTACAGGGTCGAGATCTACAGAGGACAATACATGATAGGAACCTTCAGCTTCGCGACCCAGAGGTATCAGTGGAAACCTGGCTTGACTATTCATACACTCTCTTTTCCTAATTCTTCTATCATAGTGTTCTGAGGCGTATCCTAGCGCGCGCGTACGTGGACGATGTCGAGAAAAGCTTCCAGGCATCGACTCAGGACGACTCATGGACTTTTGGATTTGAGTACTCCCAGAGCACTCATCAGATCGTAGTTGACCTGGATGTGACCGTGATCCCAGAGTATCCACAGCCCCTTTTCGTGATGCTACCACTAATTGCTGCAACGATTCTAGTAGCCATCCTCGCTAGGAGTAAAACTGTGATGGTTCACGGGTCCCAAGCAAGCGCGCCTGTCTCGTAACAAAAGGAAGAAGCTGCGCGCGCGCCTACGGAGGCTTGGCGACTGTAAGATGACTAATTAATCTCTCTCACAAGGAAGAGAGAAATATTCGTCTACTAGAAAAAGAGGCTCTATGATGATTGACCGGACGACTAGGAAGAGGGCAAGAGATCTCGGTGTACCTTTCGACGGGACCCCGGGTCGACTGAACTCGATCACGGATGTCCAAGGCGTTGAAGTTGGGCATTCAACTATATTGTCAGGTAAGGGGAGGCTGATAGTCGGACAGGGCCCTGTGAGGACTGGTGTAACAGCGATCCTGCCCCGCGGGAAAGATCATGACCCTGTCTTCGCTGGCTGGGCCTGTCTTAATGGGAACGGAGAAATGACGGGTACCACATGGGTGGAGGAGTCCGGGTTCCTGCAGGGGCCCGTAATGATCACCAACACCCACAGCGTCGGCATAGTCCGCGATGCGGTAGTCGAGTGGATAAGTAGGGAGAGAAGAAGGCAGCAAGGGATTGATGTTGCTTCCCAGCCCTGGAGTCTTCCAGTGGTGGCGGAGACATATGATGGCTACCTGAACGACATCAACGGCTATCACGTGAAGACTGAACACGTATTCGCCGCGCTGGAAAGCGCTTCGTCAGGCATCGTCGATGAGGGAAATGTGGGTGGTGGCACCGGAATGATCTGCCACCAGTTCAAGGGAGGAATTGGGACATCCTCACGACTTCTGATAGGAGAGCTGGGACAATATGCTCTGGGCGTCCTTGTGCAGGCCAACTATGGCTCGCGAGAAACATTAACGATTGCCGGCGTGCCTGTGGGACACGAGATTCAGGACCATCTGCCAGCCATGAAGAACAATGGTCAACACCCAGGAGACCACGAAGGCTCCATAATCGTCGTAGTGGCCACGGACGCCCCTCTACTTCCACATCAGCTGAAACGACTGGCTAGAAGAGTGCCACTGGGTATCGCCAGGTTGGGAGGCACCGGCAGCAACTCGTCAGGAGACATATTCATCGCCTTCTCCACAGCGAATCCAGGAGCAGCAAACAGGAACACCATAGCATCTCTCAGGATGCTTCCGAACGAGCACATCTCTGAATTATTCGTAGCAACCATTCAGGCTACAGAAGAGGCCATCGCCAACTCCCTCGTCGCCGCCGAGACCATGATAGGTATCAATGATAACATCGTGTATGCACTACCACACGATGGACTAGTGGAGGCTCTTAGAAAATACAATCGGCTGCTCTGACGTGGAGGAACGGAAACGCCCTCCGTAATTTGTTCGTACACTGCCTCTCTAACATATCCTATGCTTAGGGGAGAATAGACAAATGGTCTGGAAGTAGCTCCAGTATCGACGTAAGCTTATGATGGGCCCTGTTAGCGCGCGCGGTGATGGTCTCAACAAGAAGCTCAGGGTTTGCTCTCCGGTTGCCGCGTCTTCTCTGGCTGCGGTGGATGCTTCAGCGTCATCAGTTTGAGTTTGTCTCTGTGCTTAAACCGTATGTGTTTGTTTAACTCGGGTTAGCGCGCGCTAAAATGCGAGCACGTCTTCTCACCAGCGAAGGGCTTTTACCCAAGGCTAGGGGACTCAACCTTAGAGGAGAGGCAAAGGGACAATGGCTGGTAGAAGAACGTCATACAACGAAAGGAAGTTAAGTTGCCCTGAGTGTGGAGAACCGTATGTGACATATCCACCAGATGGCAATCATAATAGAGTGACTCTGGATGAGAAAGAGGCTAACGCTCATGCAGGTGGAACGGTCATCAAAATAATACATGATTGCAAAAGCTGTAAGAAACCGATTACACTATACTGGTACAGACAAAAATTCGCTGTCAGCGTTGGATAGAGGGCTTTTCCTCTGAATTTCTGCCCTGAGCAAGTAAGGAACCAGGGTTCAAGCCAGCTCCTAGGCAGAGCGGAAGGTCTTAAGCCTCTTCAAGGAACTGATTGGAGGTGGGGAGGCTGTTGAGCTTCTACGAGAAGCGGGTTATGAAGGTTTCACTTGTCGTTTTCTTGTTCTTTGGTGGAGTAGTAGCGCGCGCTATCAGGTCTTCCTATTTCTCTAGATGGTGTAGACCGTCTAAGTCCCGAGAAAGACTTAGAAGCTGCGAAGATCAATCCTCTAGTTAATAGCGGTTTCTAGATCATTTAGTTTGCAGAGGTAAGATTGATGGGTATGAAATATTCGGGGCAATCGGGACAGAGGATCCTAATCCTCAAGGAAGGGTCCAGCAGAAGAACTGGGAAAGACGTTCAAACATCGAACATAGCCGCGGCAAAGATCGTCGCGGATGTAGTGAAGGCGACTCTGGGTCCACGCGGAATGGACAAGATGCTCGTCGACACGTTGGGCGACGCGACTATCTCGAATGATGGGCATGAGATACTCAAGGAGATAGACGTACAGCACCCAGCTGCCAAGATGATTGTGGAAGTAGCCAAGACCCAGGATGACCAAGTGGGAGACGGCACCACGACTGCTGTCATCCTAACCGGCGAGCTTCTCAACAGCGCCCAGGACCTACTGGACAAAGGAATCCACCCGACACTGATCGTGAGCGGCTACCGCAAGGCAGCTGACGAGACTCTCAGAACCATAAGGGAACTGGCGGTGACCGTTGACCTCAAAGACCGTGAGGCCTTGAAGAAGATTGCGTTGACATCGATGCGGGGCAAGGTCATCGGCACGTCCCGCGACCATTTCTCGGACATAGCCATCGACGCGGTCATGCAGGTCGCCGAGGAACAGAATGGGAAGATGACCGCTGACGTGGACGACATCCAAATAGTGAAAAAGCCCGGTAAGAGCCTGCTCGACACAGAGCTCATCCAAGGAATCATTGTCGACAAGGAGGTCGTCCACCCAGACATGCCCAAGAGAGTCGACGATGCCAGGATTGCCCTCGTGGATGCCGCTCTTGAGATCGAGAAGACAGAGATGGACGCTGAGATAAGGATACGCAACCCACTGCAGATGAAGGCGTTCCTCGAGGAGGAATCCACGATGCTGCAGGACATGGTGAAGAAAGTCGTCAGCAGTGGGGCCAACGTTGTCCTGTGCCAGAGGGGTATCGATGACATGGCTCAGCACTTCCTCGCTCGCGCGGGCATACTCGCGGTTAGAAGGATCAAGGCCTCCGACATGGAGAAGCTAGCCAAGGCGACCGGCGGAAAAGCTGCTACAACCCTCGACGACCTCACGCGCAATGACCTAGGCTACGCGAAGCTTGTGGAAGAGCGAAAGATAGGTGAAGACAAACTGGTCTTCATAGAGGGCTGCAAGAACCCCAAGGCCGTCTCGATACTCATCAGGGCAGGGCTGGAACGCCTCGTCGACGAGGCTGAGAGGTCACTCAACGACGCTCTCTACGTGGTCGCGGACATCGTCAAGGACAACAAGATCGTGGCAGGCGGAGGCGCCATCGAGGAGGAGCTGTCCAGAAGACTCCACCAGTATGCTGCGACTGTGGGTGGAAGAGAGCAGCTAGCTATAGAGCGCTTCGCGGACTCGCTCGAGATTATTCCGACGACCCTCACGGAGAACTCGGGCCTCAACACAATCGACGTACTCGTCGCAATACGCTCGGCTCACGAGAAGGCCGACGGCCTCTGGATGGGCATCAATGCTTTCACAGGAGAGATCACGGACATGATGAAGGAGGGAGTAATCGAGCCGCTGAGCGTGAAGGTCCAGGCGATAAAGTCGGCTGTGGAGACAGCATCTATGATTCTTCGGATAGACGATGTCATCGCAGCGGCGAAGCCGCCCCCAATGCCTCCATCAAAGGGTGGAATGCCCGAGTATTAGGTCTCGGACACCTAGGAATTCGCTGACATGCCCCACACGAACATCTGGAGCCGCCCACCTTTTCAGTTCGCTCTAACCTTTGTTGCCTCCCCTTAACCCTCACCTCACTGCGTTCTGGGACCTGTTAGCCATCGTCACTTGAGAATCCCTAGTAGTAGAGGCGGGACTGGGACGAAAGACAGGAGTACGTCCTGAAGAGCAGCAAATGGTAATTGGTGGGAATCATGCGCGCATGCTGCCTCACAATAACTCTGGACGACGTCCGCTCAGGGACACCGGAAGTGGTGAAGAGCGTAGTTGATGCTGGTGGACTGGTTCTTGTTGTTTACGTTGTTCGTCCATCCCTTGAGGAAGCCTACTTGAAGAAGAAGTCATGCTTGTTTACAAGAAGGATTGGCGTGAGATTCGGAGGAATTGGCAAGTCATTCTGCCGATAGTTATGGTGCCGCTCATGATCTCCGTGTTTCTCCCAGTGATAGTCACGGTCATACCCAGCATAGCCGCGACACAAGAACCTTCTTTGAATGGTTTTTAATCCTTGATTGAAAACCTGCCAAGACACGTCCAAGAGCAGCTAGCAGGGATGAATGGAGATCAAGCAATGATCTACATAATGGCCACCTACTTCTTAGCGCGCGCTCCCTTCTTCTTAATCATACCCTTGATGACGTCAAGCGTAATCTCCTCAGACAGCTTCGCCGGGGAAAAGGAGAGAAAAACTATCGAAGCCCTCCTTGCCACACCCATATCGGACGGCGAATTATTCCTGGGAAGAATGCTGGTTTCCTTCATCCCATCAATGATTGTCACAGTC
>Ga0315274_10011688_pt1 | contig 12575 bp, 10 predicted proteins | sample YL17G02_20_MG_FD_203700 | JGI IMG/M metagenome (GOLD analysis project Ga0315274, IMG submission 203700) | Sediment microbial communities from Yellowstone Lake, YNP, Wyoming, USA - YL17G02_20 | ecosystem: Environmental > Aquatic > Freshwater > Lake > Sediment | place: USA: Wyoming | collected... | reverse complement strand
ACAGAAAAGGAGAATTCGAGCCACAACTTGTAAAGAAATACCAGTTACATTCATAGAAGATAAAATAATATCCATGTATGCTAAATGTCGTTCCGCCGACTAACGGAAGAACAAAGGTATGACAGTGTGAGATATCCAATCCCATATAGAAGAGATATACGGTGGAGAGATATCAGCTCAGACCATCAGCAACATAACAGACAAGGTACTCCCTCACGTAGAGGAGTGGCGAAACCGGCAGTTGAAGGAAGTCTATGCTATCACATACATAGACGGTATTCGTTACAAGGTTCGGTCTAATGGCACTGTTAAGGATAAGAGAGTATATGGTGTAATAGGCATAGACCTCGAAGGCAACAAAGATGTGCTTGGTCTTTGGATAGCAGAAACAGAGAGTGCCAAATACTGGCTGTCTGTACTGACAGAGATACGTAATCGTGGAGTAAAAGATATCCTCATTATAACCAGTGATGATTTACCGGGTATTAGAGACGCAATATCAGCAGTGTACCTGGAAGTGGCATATCAGGGGTGTGTAGTCCATGTAACAACAGCATGAAGTATGTGTCATGGAAGGACATGAAAGCATTCAGTAGAGATATGATATATACAAGGCATCCACAGAAAAATCAGCGGACTTGTCAAGTGTTTTGTGTAAGTTCCCATCCCGCCATTATTACAAATACTTGCTGACCCTTTCTCCGAAGTGAATTGATAACTGTGCCAATTCTCAAGGGATACCCCATATAGTTGAATATCTTGTAAAATGACAGCTTTGGTTTAGGACACTTCTTTGGTTTTTTCAAATGAGGGTTGATATATTTATTGAAGTCTTTTCGTGAAACTTGCTTGGAAATCTCATTTCTGTTCTTCCGTCACTCGGCGGAACGAGAGTAGATTAATTGTTTTTCATTAGTTTCAGTTTTCATATTAAATGTGCCACCTTTCGAATAAAGGGTCGTTAATAATCGGTTATCTTACCTTTATTATAGCACATTTTTATGATTTACTCACTACGAGTTCATTGGTAAATTTGTATGTCATTCCTGCGCAGGCAGGAATCCAGAAAAAGCTTATAAATAGGAACTGGATTCCAGCTTCCACTGGAATGACAATGGATATGCTATTTACCAATAGAACCACTTAGTGCCTTTGTGTTTTTGCTTGGGTTTATATGACAATATCTTTTTTATGCGTAAAGTGGACCGAGAACTTTGCAGGTTTCACGATCTCCGCCAAGTCGTGTCCACAGCGTTGGACGGAATATACGGTTTTCAGCTATGTTATGGTAGTCAACAGGTATGCGGAGCATCGCCGCCATTGTCATGACTTCCTCACCAATGTGACCGATAGCCGCTGAAACGTGGTTCGGATCAATTCCCCGACTCATAACGTCGAAAGTATCTATATCATCAGCCCTAACGAAAGTGTCTGGCCACGTAGGATCAGTTCTCATACGAACGTATTCGGCAATGTTCTCTGGCAATTCCACTGTATGCCCTTCAATCACAGTAACCGTCACGTCCTGCCCAATTCGGTTGAATCGGATCATTGTGATTGGTAGCTCACCCGGTGTGACGAAATGTGAAGAAAGGCCATCTCCAGGGAAGTATCCAAGACCGGCTGGATGCCATTCTGTTCCCTTGATCGCCTGCTTCATCCTTTCTTCAGCAGGTAGAAGTGCGGGATCGGTAGCCCAATCAAGTGCCGCTGGTCCGCTGTTGATTAAATGCAGAAATCCTGTCGGTGCAACTGAACTCATATCAAAACCAGTTGCTTCTTTAATCTTTTTTGGAGACCAGTAAGTTCTAAGGTCAGCAAATAGTGCAGAGAAACCGGTGAGCATAGCACCCCACTGCATACCCATACCGTTCATACAGTCGTTCTCTGTGGCATGGACTATGGGCGGACGCAGACCATTCCAGTCAAACGTGCTAGAGTTGATGGCTTCCGGGAAGTCAAAATTCGGATACCAGTCTGTCCAATAACGCTGTCCAGCAGTTCCACCAAACAGAGCATTAGTTCCCTGTGATCTTTCCTCGTCCTCTATAACATCGTTTCCACGCATAATATCACGTACTACGAGGGTCATTGGAACAAGAAAATCAACGAGTTTTTTTATTGTATCTTGTGATCTTTTCTTTCCTGGGTCAATACGCCCATCGAAACTTTTGTAAAACCATTTAGTTGCTTTTTTCGCTTCGTCTTTGTCGTACATGCCTTTTTGCATTCGCATCAGAATTTCAATCTGGTCAACGTGAGCGAGTTTCATGCCGAACCATCGGGCGAGTATGTCACTGACAAGTTCAGACCCGGCAATTCCCATAGATACGTGGCCTATACTGGCGTAACTCTTACCCCTCATCATGATTACGGAGCCGGCGCATTTCAGGAACTGGGTAATCTTTTTAATACTTTCTGGATGAAGTGGAGCCGCAGGATCCATATCCTCAACGTCAGGCGGGTAGACACAAAACACCGGGTTCTTATGTGCTGTCGCTGATGCTCTCTTGGAGTTTAACAAGACTGCACCTGGCCATGCAGTTCCGTTCATGGCTTCGTAAGCAGTTATCCATTCTGGGTGACCGAAAAAGGCTGTTTCCCATCCCATTGACCACGTACACATAGAGTTGATAACAATGCTGACACCAGCCTGCTCAAACTCTTTCTGCACTATCGCCGCATCTCGTGGTCCACCGACGGGGACACTGCCTTTGACGACCTTCAGCTTTGTGCCATCGTATATCTCGATTGTTTCAGCAAGTTTTACAACCTTATCAAGACGATTCATGACGACTGGCATCTGTTGTGCTTTCACGCTACCTTCCGGGATGTCTGGCACTGGATAGGTTCGTGGATCTATTGCGGTATAGATTCCTACTGTTGGTGGATTGCCTACTAATTGACGATTCATTAACGTTCTCCTTTCATTTCTTTTATGGTTTTTTGTTTGAATAAGGTTTCATGTCCCATAATCCGTAAAGCTATATCTTCCAAGAATATTGGTGATGTTAGTTCAATTACTCCACCATTATGATTAACATTCTCAAGTTTTTTAATCTCTCCAGTCTTGGTATTTAACCATTCAAATATATATTTCCCTTTTGGCAATTCTATATTTATCTTTGCGTCTGTCTCCGAATAGAGTGTATCATTACTTTCTGCAATATGCAGATATACTGCATAGGCTTTGCCTATCTCTGCCAAAACTCGTCCTTTGACATAAGATGGCTCAATTCCTTTGATCACGGAGTTATCTGGACTCATCTTGATAAAATCAAAACTGTGGATGAAATCTTTTAATATTTTCAGTTGATTTCTTAATGTCCTGTTTCCACCACCGGGTTGAGTTGATGGTAGTTCAAAAGTTCCATCTTCATTATCAACGATGAATGAGTAATCTAGGTTGCTATATGTTGCACCGCCGGCGATGATAAATTCCCATGCTTCTGTGCGATATGGGAGATTCGCCGTTCCTCTAAAACCAGTTTCATCATCCCCAATGACCCTATTTAAGCCATAGTTTATACCGACGGTATCAGGAGGTGTCGCATAATGGAAGTTAAATATAGAAACAAGGGAATCTGGATCCTCTACTTTAGCTGAACCATTAGCGATATTCTGAGCAATCAAATGCTTGTTAGAATAGTCTTTTTCGGTGTCAGCGATGACAGATGCAATGTGATGCTGCCATTCAAGAGTCACTCCACCAAAATATGGCTCATTGCATATCTCATAATAAATATTACCGAAATCCCTTAATTCAGTGACGATTTTGCGAACCATAGCGTCATGTACAGCAACCATATCGTTATTTTTCATGGTATACACGTCAGTTCTCGGCATATCACCAACGCCATTGATGTTGTTAGTCACTTTTATAGGGCTGAGATCCCATTGCTCATCACCATAGTAAGGACAGAAAAGCACTACCTCAACGACAACCCCTTGCTTTTCAGCTTGCGAGATAAAATCCATCAGTCGTTTGAAATACGCTTCGTCCCATTTTGTAAGGTCAAATTTATTACCGTCATTTGCATAACCCGATACGGAACTTCTAGCCCAGGGACAGATGAAACGTAATGGTGCAGGAGCCAGTGTGTTTTTTTGTATATTAAAAGAAGCTGGTGATTCACAGTAAACGCCTGAAAAAAGACGTGTAAGGTTGAGTTTGTATGAATGAAGCTCATCTAAATACTTTACGTAGTCAAAATCAAGGTTCAATACGGCTCCGTAGTGTTCGCCTGAAGTTATCAGAACAGTAGGCTTATCACGGAAAAGAAAGTAATGCGGATTATCGGGATGAAGCATTAAAGTTTTATTCTCCATTCTGGTAGCCTCCAATTGGGATTCCCTGCTTATATCAGCAGACGCAACGAGGGTGTAAGCAAATATTACGAATCCAATACTTACAAAACTAATAATTCTTCTGAAAGTAAGCATCAACATTTTTTTCCCTGAAAAACTGAGAAGGACAACATTTGATATTCTACATCAAATCAGATGCCATGTAACTGCATACCTTAAGGATAGCATAAAAAGCTATAACAAATCAAGGGTTATGCTATCTTTGGAGTGCTGGAACTTGTCACAGCACTGCGCAGGCAAACCTATGCACTCCATATTATTATCCCCTGACATAGAAGTGCTATTTATATATGCGGACGAGATTCTTATGCTTGGTTACAGTAGATGAACTTGACATATTGAGTATTTTTGTATTATGATGATACTGATGAAGTAATATTGTAGAAAGCTTTAGGTTTTTTCCGACAACTATCATATTTTTTGATACAAGATGATGTTTTATTATCCTGCATCTATCTGTGGCTAAATTCCTGATTAACTAACGATTGGAGAGAATTTACAATGTATATCAAAAACATAAATTATAAGCTACTGCTATTGAACATAGTCCTGATGTTTCTGCTGATAACTTCAGCGGTGCTGTCAGCGCAGAACATTGTTACAAATTCAGATTTTGAAAAAGGGAAGATCGGAGATTTGCCTGAAGAATGGCAGGCTCAAAAAGAAGGTGGTGCTGAAGGTAGTGTAATACTCACAGATAAAGTATCATACACTGGAAAGGGATCACTGTTTATTGAACATACGAATGACGAAGGCTTCATCCATCCAAACAAAAGTGTAGAAATCCAGCCCGGTGATTATACGTTCTCTTTCTGGGCAAAGAGCGACAAAGCGATAAGTTTTCAAGCACAAATATATTCTGAAGCTGACTGGAATGTACTGTTTGATGTATCATGCAACCTTAAAAAGAATATCTGGAATAAATTTGAGTTTCCTGTCTCTTTTACTGAACAATTTACTGGATCAATTCAAATTGGACTAACATCTCAGGGGAGTCTCTGGTTAGATGACGTAAAACTGATAAAGAAAGCAGAAATTATAAAGGCAACTGATATTAAAATATGGGATACAGTGTCACCAATTCAAGATTCAAGATTCAAGATTCAGGATAAAACTGATTGGAAGCTTCTTCCTGCCAAAACATCAGTGCTACAAGGAGACGTAGCACTGGAAAATGAGTATTTAATCGTTGCCTTTTATTCGAAGATAGGAAAAGTGGTTGTCTACTCAAAATTAGGGCAGAAAATGGCTGAGATCGTACCCATTCAGTTAAAAGATAAAGAGATAAATTTAACCGATTGCAAAATATTAGAAAACACAGGAGATAAAGCAATTGTAGAGGCGCATTTTTCTACTAAGGAAACGAATTTGCCAGTTACATTTTCATTCAGCAAGAAGCAGATCATCGAGATCAAATCAGATAAAAGCGGGATGAGTATTTCCAGCCCTATTGATTATGCCATAGTACCTAGCTTCATCAGTGATGATCTCATATTCGATCCTAAGGATTATCCCTCTAAAAAGACGTTTTATCTCCCTTCCGAAAATCTCTTTTTAGGATTGCTTAGTGGAAAAGATGGTATGCTGTTCATCACCTCACCAGATGAGCAGGAGATAAGGTTTATTCTGGATAAAAATCAAGCCTTTCAGTCAATCGAGGTTGAAAATAAAGATATTTATCTATCATTGCTGGAAGCACCGGGTATATGGCACAAAGAGCAGTTGAATCCGATTTATCTGGAAAGTGATATTGTTATTCATTGGAAAAGACCTTTCCCTGCGAAATGGATAACTCAGCTATATGAGGATGCGGTGAAAACCACCTATTATTTTAAGGAATCTGAACCAAAGGACGATGGTTTTTGGCGGGCGGCTGTTGGAAATTATAAATATCCTGTTTGGTTTCAAGGAGAAAAAGCTTTCTTTCACCTCAGCAAGAAAGTACCTCCTAAAGGAGATGCCATCGTTTATTTCCTTGAGAGAAGGGGAACACCTGTTTCCATTTCTACCCCGGTTGATATTGTAAAGGAAACTCTAGACCCACAGACTTACAATCGTATACTTGATCCAGCAGGCAGACGCAATCGGAGCTTAACCAGACCCGATTGCACTATTGATACTGCTACCTGTGCGGTAACTAATGGGATAATGCACGTTTTTGAGGCTGGAGATGAGGTAAAAAAGAGCGAATATATCAAAGGCGGTACGGAAGATATGATATACTTTCTCGGCAGAGAGAATGATAGAGCTATGGAATATCAGGATTTCGCTAATGATATGATAAAGTTTTTGAACGAGACGAAGAAAAATAAACCAGAGCAAGCACCGTTTCTCGATAAAATGGAGGATATAGCTAAGGAATTGATAGCCGCTTATGAAAATCAAAAAGAGAACTTAAAAGATCTGGATTATGCTAGGAAGCTGGCAGATGAAACAATAGCACTCACTCAGCAAAAAAGCCCGGATAATCTAACCGTCTTTAAGAAACTCAAGGAAGAATGGACGGGTATGGGTGGTTCCGTAGACGACCTCAATAGGGTACTTCACTCTACAACCAGAAAGCTATTTCAGGAAGCAGGCTATGGCTGTGTAGATCAACCTGAAACAGTCATAATAGCTGAAGAAATCAGGAAAATGGCTATAAAATGTCTCCGAAACCCGGGTAGCTACGAAATATGGTCAGAATATTGATGAAATAGTGGATCTGTCAAGTCACATATCTTAACAGTTCGTTTCTCTGAAAAAATATCAAGGAATATACTACAGCACTTTCCTCAACTGGTGATAGAGAGTTACCATTATGATTCTAATATATATTAGATTTTAAGTCATCATCAGGTCATTTGATACTATTTGCTATCTGCGCTCTTTTGGCAAGTATCTCAAACAGCAATCCCCTGATCTTGGCGGCATCGGCGCACATCGGCTGGCTGAATCCGCTTGATTTAATAGATCGAATCTCAGGGGAGAACAGCGAAGATTTTGAATCACGGTATACAATATCTGCGTTACCTTTATATAGCTTTACCCTCACTGTACCATTAACCATGTCCTGAGTTTCTGCAATGAAAGCGTCTAGGGCTTTTCTTAACGGGTGGAACCATTCCCCGTGATAGACCATGTAAGCCCACTTCTGCTCAACACCCTTTTTGAATAGTAGTTCCTCTTTTGTCAGGCACATCTGTTCAAGGTCACGGTGAGTTTTTAGGATAACGATTGCGGCTGGTGCTTCGTAAATCTCCCTTGACTTCAGGTTCATTATTCCCTCTTCAAATATGTCAATCAATCCTATCCCATGCGATCCGGCTTTTTCGTTCAATAGCGGCACTAAGTCTCTAAGTAACATTCGCTTTCCATTAACAGCGACAGGGAGACCTTTCTCGTAGGTGATCTCTATTATCTCAGCTTTATCAGGAGCTTTCTCCGGGGGAGCGTACCACATCCAGACGTTGTCAGGTATCTCCATGTTCAAGTCTATCGCACCGCTTGCGATTGACCTGCACCACATGGTTTTGTCATCTCCACCGGTTATCACTTCTAAGACGGGAACTCCCCATGATGTGCAAAGGGCTTCCTCTTCGGCTCGTATAAAGTCAAAATCACGGACAGGGGCTATGACTTTCCTGCCGGGTGCAAACATGGTGAAGACGTTGTGCATCCTGTATTGATCGTTGCCCTTTCCCGTTGAGCCTTCAACAAGGGCGTCCGCTCCCATCTCCACAGCTTTTTCAGCTACTTTACGAGCGATCAACTGACGTGTCATGGAAGTGGAGACAGGGTAGCCCATGTAATCAGAATTCGCCAGGATTGCTTTTGCCATCCATTCCTCAGTGAATTCGTCTTTGGCATCAATCATGATCGGTTCCACATTCAGAACCTTCGCCTTCTCGTTCCCGGTTTGGATTTCCTCATCACCCTGTCCAACGTCAACGGTAATCGGGATGATCTTCTCAGCCTTATATTTTCTTCGCAGCAGTTCAACTGCAAGCGAGGAATCCAACCCCCCTGAATAAGCCAGGGCGGCAACATTTACCTTTGGAACTTGAGTTTCCTCAACTTTCTTTAATGCACTTTTTAGTAAATCAGACATGGCTTTTACCTCCTTATTTGTTAAGCCTGGGTTATAAACAGGGAGTCACTAAGAAAAGAAGGATGTTGGATATTAGATATTGGATGCGAGTTAGTTTCATGTACCAAAAATCTAACATCCAATATCTTCTCCGTGCCTCTGTGTTTATTTCCTATAATTTTTATAATTACGTTTTAGAATTCAGTTATAATGCGTATTTCGTCAAATCTTGACTCGATTTCATCTTTCGTAAGAGTTCTCTGACGGTTCAGGCTGAAGTCTTCTACGTCGAATGATGCCATAACTGTTCCATAAACGACAGCTTTGCGTATACTCTGTTCAGATACGTCACCTGTGGAAGCAAGGTAGCCCACAAACCCTCCGGCAAACGTATCACCTGCGCCTGTCGGATCAAGCATAGATTTCAGTGGATATGCAGGGGAAGAGAAGTATGATGATCTGGTAACAGATATTGCGCCGTGTTCACCTTTCTTGACTATCACTCGCTTTGGACCATAATCGAGAATCTTCCACGCTGCCTTATCTACTTTTTGCTCATCTGTCAGTTGACGTGCTTCGGCATCATTCAGGATGAGAATATCAACGTGCTTTATTGTTTCCATAAGACTGTCACGCCGATGTGCGATCCAGAGATTCATCGTGTCACAGACTACCAGATCAGCGTTCTTTATCTGGGTTAGAACTTCCATTTGCAGTTCAGGGTTGATATTAGCAAGAAAAACGTATTTTGCGTTTCTATAATTTTCTGGGACTTTCGGTGAAAACGTCTCAAAAACGTTTAGCTCAGTTTTTAGAGTCTCTGCCCCGCTGAGACTCATACCATACCGTCCGCTCCAATGGAAGGTTTTGCCTTTAACTTTTTGCAATCCTTCAAGGTCTATGCCTTTGCTACCGAGGAACTCTATATGTTCTTGCGGAAAATCCTCGCCGACCACAGCAACTAGCTTAACGTTTTTGGTAAAGAAGCTAGCGGCAACCGAGAAATACGTTGCAGACCCGCCAAGAGCGCTCTCCACTTTTCCCAGAGGTGTCTCCACAGAATCCAGAGCAACAGAACCAACAACTACTATACTCATAGCGTATAAAACCCTTTCCTTATAAACGTCACGACTTGTGCTAGTTTGGTTTGTAGTAGTTCGATTTATCGAATGTTTATAAAACTCAATGAATTGAGGAGCTATTACAAACTGGCTTTATTCCTTAATTTACGAGAATTTGCACAAGTCGTTAATGTCAGATTTGCAGATTTTAATTGAAACATTAATATGGCGGAAACGGTGGCCCTGAGCCACGTTTTTTTTGTGCCTTAAATGCCGCCCTGATCCTTTTGATCCGCCTATAAGTAACGTATCCAATTACGCAAAGAATCAGAAACAGATAGAATAGGTATGGACGCTGTTGTGGAAGATTTCCTTTATGCCACCATACAAGCACCGGCATAAGCGAGATAAGTGCTACGTATATTGCTATCGTTTCAAATATTTCTCCTGCTTTTTTCATTTTACTCTCCATTCGACTGCATGGCTATGACTGTTTTATCAATTTGCAATCTCAACAGCAAAGTATACATAGTTGATAGAAGCAAAGCACGACCAACGGCGGGAATCTCGTCACTCACTGTAAAATTCAAAAGGAGATTCATCTTCTCGCCGATCTCAGAGGCTTTTTCCAGAGTCATCTGATTGCCATTCTGAGGTGATTCGTTTATAATCCGCCAGAACTCCTCACGTATCTTTCTTGTATGAACCTTCGATGGTGCTAAGTAGTCTATCTTGGCTACATCCACCCATATAGTATCAGATTTCCAGAAAAGAAATGTTCCTATTGAGTTTAAGATAACGTCCCTGAGTGTATCTTCACCCGACGTTGTTTCCTCATATTGACCCAATAGATTAGCCGCAAGGTCAAATCCTCTTATCTTATACATTTCCTTCAGATACATAAAAGTATTACTGTTAGAATCCAGAAGCTCCCATAAATCCTGACTTATTTCAATTACATTGTTAAGTCTATCGGTTACGTTGGGATCAAACCCTTTCTGAAAACAGTAATATCGCAAAACATAAAGGTTACTTAACAGAGCATCAACGTTTTCTGCGGTCAAATACTCGATCTCTGTTGGTATCTTTGTCAGTACCTCTTTTTTAACGTAATCAACGACTTCTGCTTTTGTCTGCGGGTCAAGTTCTGCCATGATAGACTTCTTCCTTCAGGCGACCGTGTAGCTTGTTCTTTGAGTGTAATCTGAAATCACTACGAAAATGCTTCGCTTGTTTAACTATCTATATCAGGTATAAAGACTGCGGCGGTGATGACTGTTGTCCACAATCCATTTTTATCACCTATTGCAGTCTGTGTTATGTTAGTGGTTTTGACTATTTTATCGGAGATTCGGTAATATTCCTTCTGTTCATCCCAGCTTGCGTTTTCGTCGAATTCGACACCCAGTGTTGTAGCCAACATTTGAGCTGCCAGTGATTCAGCATAATCTCCCGCATCATCTTCCTTTTGTCCGAAACCATGGTGTTCCGAGAGGTAGCCGTAGGATTCTTTTTCTTTTGGAATAGCAAGTCCAACAGATGCGGCGAGTAGCCTGTGCGGTTCATTCGTGCTATTCTCACTCATGACACAGAAAACTACCTCTCCCGGAGATAGATGTTTCAATCCTCTTTCTCTTGTTATTATCTTGCATCCCGGAGGGAATATACTTGATACTTTTACGAGATTGTATTGTGCTATGCCAGCGGCTCTGAGTGCCATTTCAAAGCTCGTAAGCTTTTCTTTGTGTTTACCCATGCCCTTTGTTAGAAACATCTGCTTAGGTACCATCTATTAACCTTCCTTTAACCTGATTGGCATATAAAATTATTCGTTAAGTGCTATACTTCTGCAGTTTTTTAAAAGATCAAGTATTTATGCGTTTTTGTAGAAGCGAGGTTACCTCGCTCCTACATTTGTAAACCTTCATGAAATCTAGTCTTTTGTCTACCAGATTTAAAAAGTGCGAAAGTATAGTAAGTGATAAAAAAATTTTAGTCCGTTATATTCAGAAATCAAATATCGCATAGGATTCAACGGATTTTCTTACCGTTATTACTTTTGAGGCATGAGTTTTCCATGTCGCCAGGATGAAATATAATTGAGGCAGTATTCATCTTTAGCGAGAAGAGCTGATGATGCCAACACAGCCGCCATGAGCATATTGTCTGTGGGGTCCATTATTGCTGAATCAAGACCCGCACTCATTGCCATCGGCAGAAATGTTCTGTTTAACAGCTTTCTTTCGGGCAATCCATAAGAGATGTTGCTTAATCCGCACACGATGTGCGCTTCGGGGAAGGACTGTCTTATGAGTCTAATACCCTCAAGAACAGCCCGACCTTGTTCAGGGTTTGAGCCGACAGGTTGTATCAGGGCATCGAAATAAATATCATCCATAGGGATGCCGTATTTATCGATCATATCTATTATTTTGATAGCAATTCGGTGTCTATCTTCACCGGTTTTTGGCATTCCAGCTTCATCCATTGTCAGTGCCACGACACTAGCGCCGGAACCCTTCACCATAGGCATGATAGTGTCAATTCTTTCTTTTTCACCCGTTATCGAGTTTACCATAGGCTTCTGTTTGCAAAGATCGAGACCGGCTTTAATCGCCGCAGGATTGGGGCTGTCAATGCACAAACGGCAGTCAACGGCGCTTTGGATTGTATTAACAAGCCATTCCATATCAGCTAATTCAGACTTTATTCTTGTCCCGGTATTCACGTCTATAATGTTTGCGCCAGCTTCCAACTGTTTTATTGCTTCGTTGCCTATCATTTCTGCGTCTTTTGCCTCAACCGCCGCATTTATGGATTTCTTCGTCGTATTAATTTTCTCACCAATGATTAGCATTATTGCTATCCCCCAATTTGTCACAAATTATTATTTTCTAATGTTTCATTACACCAGAGCTTCTTATAATTATCACATAAGAGTATTAATTATTACTAAAGTTTGGACAATTTCACTTTCATAATTGAATAAAATCGTTTATCCTCTTTATTGTATAAATAACCTAAACATAGGAGGATAAACGATGAATATAATATCAAGTATAAACGATTTATTAGCG
>Ga0315274_10011686_pt1 | contig 12577 bp, 7 predicted proteins | sample YL17G02_20_MG_FD_203700 | JGI IMG/M metagenome (GOLD analysis project Ga0315274, IMG submission 203700) | Sediment microbial communities from Yellowstone Lake, YNP, Wyoming, USA - YL17G02_20 | ecosystem: Environmental > Aquatic > Freshwater > Lake > Sediment | place: USA: Wyoming | collected... | reverse complement strand
ATGATTCATACTGGCTTGAAATAAAAATTAACAATGGTACAGGATGGGAAACACTTACTCCAAGGCAAAGGCTTGCAGCTGCGCCTTATGCTTATGCTGGAGGAGGATGGTACCTAACTGGAACAACTGTCAGTTTGCTTTCTTCTACTAACAATGTAAGTGCAGGTGTGCTTAACATTGACAATACAAATAACAAGATAAACATAGGCACGGCTACTCCATACGCTGATGCAAAATTGTATGTGTACGCTACTAGCTCTATGTATAATACTATTATTGTAAACTCAACAACTGGTAAAGGTCTTGAATTGTATGCTAACCTCGATGGTATAACATCAGAAGCTCCAGACAGTGGCACTGCTGGAGCAATAATAGGAAATGGTGGCCAGTATAGTGGTTATTTTTCAAATAATGTGTCTTATGGATTCTACGGAGAATCACCTTGGGACGGAATTGGTGGTGGTGTAAGTGGCGCTTCAGGAAAGGGTATTTATGGTAATGCTACAAATACAACAGGTGCAACTTACGGTGTTTATGGTCAAGCATATTCAAACAGCGGCACTGGTGTTTATGGAGAAGCAACAAGCACAAGTGGCACCACTTATGGTGTTGTCGGCAATGTTACTTCAGCAAGCGGATACTCCGGATATTTTGAAGGAGGAAAAGGTGTTTATGTAAAAAGCGGGAACATAAACACTACTGGTGCGCTTAATCTTAAAGATGGTTCTACGGGTACAGCTCTTTATGTCAACAACAAGGAAGCTCTTTGGTCTGATAACACTTATTTTAGGTGGGGAGAAGGGGTTTCTTATAATTTCTTTGCTGATAATATTACTATTGGCACATATCTTACTACTCCTCCTGCTGGATTAAGAGTCAAGGGAGAATCTGTGATGCTCGAAAAAGGCAAGAACCTTGTTCCAGACCCAGACCTTTCAAATACCTCTGATTTTTGGAGAATTGGACTTGATTACGCAGGAGATCCAACTGTTTATACTGCAACAAACGACAGTGTTACTCTACCAAATGGGCAGATTGTAAATTCACTTAAAGTAACAACTAGTGGGAATGTATCAGTTATTTCTGGAAAAATTCCAATGGACCCTAAAAAGGCTTACCGTTTTAGCATATGGATGAAAGCAAATAGCACTACAAATGGCACAAAATATTTTGGGGCTTATATATATAACTCGACAGGAGATCGTATTGGTATTTATGCAAACAATAGTGCAACCGCAAACAATAATCCTTATTTCTGGTCTGGTGACACCAATGACCTTAACTGGCATTATTGGGTAGGTTATATTTTTCCGTCAAATGGTCCAACTATTTGGACTAACCCATTGGACACATCTAGCCTCAACTTGAGAAATAACGGGAGTGCAACTGACATGGAAATACGCTTCTTGAACTATTATAATTTTGGTAATGTCACAGCCGTATGGTTTGCAATGCCAAGAATCGAAGAAGTTGACAGCGATACAGACCATTTATTTAATGATACAGCTCTCTTGATACGACCTAAATCAGGCCGTGTCCTGATTGGCACAGCTCCAGCAAACTCAGGATATTTGCTTACTGTTAACACAACTGGTGCAGCTGTCAGGAGCAGTGTTTATGGTAATGGTCCTGCGATTGCAGCATATGGCAGCGCAACTACTCTAACCGCTGCTCGTTTTGCAGCTGGAGGTACCTGGTTTGTTTTTAACAGCACTGGGTTTTACAGCAATGGAACAAAATCTGCTGTAATCAGAACAGCACATGGTGATGATGCATACTACTTCATGACAGAAGCACAGACAGTTGACCTAACAAAGTCCGGAGAAGGCAAGCTTGTTAATGGAATTGCAAAGATTGATTTTGGTTATCCATTTAATGAAAGCATTTCTGACAAAGTGCCTGTGCGCGTTTTGGTTACACCTACTTCAGAATGTGCTGACATTTTGGTTACTGAAAAATCCACAAATGGGTTTACGGCAATAAATAGCGACAACTGCCCGAAAAATGCAACATTTGACTGGTATGTTATTGCAAGGCGCATACACTACGGTCCTGGGGAATTTGGTTCACTAGGCACAATTAATACTACTACATAGAATCAATCACTTGATGTAAAACTCACAATGTCTACAATCTCGAATGTTTCATTTGTATAGCTATCAGGATACATTGTAAATCCTTCCTGGGACTGATAAAATCCGAACCCTATCCATGGTATCAATTGCGGTTCAATTCGAACAACATCTGCTTCAATATAATTATTCTTATGAAAAAGGTTTGCCAAGCTAAAGACTTCCATGTTGCTTAATGAACGCTCTCCGAATGTGTATGTTTTTAATGGAAATACCATAACTGCAATTTCATTTTCTGGGTTCTCTATTGGGCGTACCATGAAATAAACCTTGCCATTATCTTGCTCAGATGTAAGATTGCTGGATACCATAACAGTTTTTATATATCCCTCTATCCGTGCTGTTTCACCAATTGTAAAGTTTACTACTAAAGTCTCATTTGTGACATTAGTTTCATTTGTAATATTTTCAACTGCTTCACCCCATGCTGGGTCTCCTGGCTTAAGTTTTATTTTGTAATCTTCACCAGCAGTTAATTCATCTTCAAATGTCCATTCTCCGTCGCAGCTGCGATTTGTAAAGTTCCAATCAACACATTTCCATAACTGGGTGCCGACTGCAACTGTTTCCATTTTACCAGAATTAAATTCAAGTGGGATATCAATTGCAAATAATCTCTTCCAACTGGTATTTTCTGGGGATGATATGTCTATTAGCGGCTGGTCAAAGTGCAAAATCGTTTTTGTTTCTGGTGGTATTATTACATTTTTAAGATTTATTGCAAAATCAGGAATATCAATTTCTGCATTATATGCACCTTCAGGTAATATATCTCCTTCAGAATCAGTTGTCCAAACTACCACATCTTCCTGGCTTAAGCTGGTATTTGATTCAATAACTTCACCATTAACATCAGTAACAACAGGTACTCCGACAAATACAGTCACTTTACCGGAAAATTCCTCAGTTATGCCTTGAACATTTACTATAACAGGTATGCCTCCTTCTTCAATTATAGTTACTGGTGTTATTACTGGCACTTGCAGTAGTGGCCCAAAATAAAGATAATATGTTTTGGTTTCAATCGGTTCTTCTGGCTTTTCTTTGTAAATTTTGTTCTTCCATTTTACAACTGCTTCAGAACACAGGTCATCAATATGAAACTCTTCTGCTAATTCATATTCCAGCACTTCAGTACCATCTGTAAGAAAAATGCTCTGGCTGCAGTCCTGCATCCTGTGTTTCCCCATATTTAAAGTTACTTTAACCTCTTTTACAGAAGAATTTACCTGAATGGCAACAAAATTTTCCCAGCGCTTATTCCAATCAGGTGCAATTCCTGTAAGATTAACATCAATTGCTGTAAGTAAAGAAGTGCTAGTGCTTATATAAACAAACAACAGCATCGCTAATACAACAAGTAAAATTACAAGTGTTACACGATGTGATTCCATCTTTTAATAAATTGGGGTTTCAAATATATATATATTGTTTTAGAAAAGAATTTAACATTTGTAAAATTACTAATAGCCATGAGATATCACGCTTTAATAGGTATTTTACTAGCTGTTATAGTCATTTCCTTATCTTATGCAAGCATTGGGGTTTCTGTACGGGTTCTATGCTGGGATGCTACAGTAAATGTGACTACTGACAGGACTGATTACATAACAAATGACATTGCAAATGTTACTGTTTTTATTGGTAACATTAACTCTGAGGACATTAACTCAACACTCGTCGTAACACTGATTAACTCATCAGGAAGTCTTACCAAGGTAATTGCAGCTGAAAGTGTTTATATTGTCAACAATACAAATCTCTCAAGGAATTACACTGCAGACCTAAGCGGTGTATCTGAAGGGAATTACACTATTGATGCGTCGCTTATGACATTGGATTATCCTACAATAAATAAAACTTTAACAGACTGTTTTGGAAATAATCTTACAAATACTACAAACATAACAATCACATCATTGCTTAACACAACTTACCCAGAAGGATTGTATGAGTTAACAGGACTTTATCTTTTGCCTGTAACACTTAATACAACATACATTATTTTCCCGAACTTGACAGCAAATGCAAGTGATGTACTTGGCTGCACAATAGTAACTTCTGATAATTCTGTCAGAAACATCAACAAAACAATTGCTTCAAATATCATAAACGTAGACGAATCCCTTAATTATACTATACAAAGTGGCGACCCTTCTGGCGCTTATGAAAAAAGCTGGTACATTGACAATTGCAGCTTGAGAAAAAGTGGTGTATCAGTTGCATCAATACAGCATGATTCGCCTGTTTATGTCAAATCTGATTTATGGTACTTTATTTCTGGCAGTGTTTACAAGTCTAATGATGCTGCTAATGCTTACATTTCAAAAACAGCTGGTGCGCGTTCTTACTTTAGCCACAATGATGCAACTGACCTTGACATATTGTTTGCTGTTTACAAATATAGTGGAGCACATTACTTTGAAGGCATTTGCAATGACAGCATTGACAATGATGCAGATGGTTTGACAGATTGTGCAGACAGTGATTGCAAAACAGTATTTTTCCCAAGCTGTGGACACTTATCAGTTCCAGGCACAACTCTTGGCACATTTTCAACAAGCATGTCTTTTACACAGCCGTTAGCGCTTCCTCCATCAAACTGCACAGGTAATATTTGTGGATTTACTGCTGGCGGAGCAACTGTTTGGTATACTCAATTAGCTTCACAAACCGGAAAATTCAAAGCTAAGATTGAACGTGGCATATCAACGCCAGAAATTGTATTTTTCACATTAAAGAACATAACTTCTTCAGCTTTCCAGATTTCAAATACAACAACAACACTATATGGACCTAACTCTTTACCATACAAATGGATTTTGCCTTCAGATGGGCCCCCATATTACACATTTGTTGCATCATCAAAACCAAATGCGTCAAGCACACAGACTTTTTCAGGAAACCTACAAATGGTAATGTCAACAGCATTACAAAGTCCTTCACAGATTGCATATCCAATGAACCTTGATGTTTTTATTGGAAGCGGACAAGGTAATGCTAACTTTAACTTTTATGTTGACTCAAGTGGCCCAGAAAACAATTATGAAAATGACACAAGATTACAACATGTAATCACTCACTACATTACTGGTGCACAAAAAACTTCAGACCAGGCATGTAATGATGGGATTGACAATGACCTAAATTATGACAACAATGATTGTGCAGATTCTGATTGTAATGCTACACAAATTGGCATAACCATAAACAATGATCCTGTTTATTGCCAGTATGCTGTTGAAAGAACATGCTGGGATAACTTTGACAATGACGGGGATGGGCTTGTTGATTGTGCAGACCCTGATTGTAACAGCCAAACAGGGGGTTACATACTTCCAAATGGCACTGTTGTAAAATATTATATCCCTGGAACACAGACTGTAAAATGCGACATTCCTGAAGGTCAGAACCATTATTATTCAACACCATCAAGCTGTGCAGACAGGTTTGACAATGATGTTGACGGAAGTACAGACTGTTATGATACAACAGTTTGCTGGGGCAAAGGATTACGCAATACTTCAATCACACAATATCCATGTCCAATGTTTGAAAACAATTCAATAAGCTGGTGTAGTGATGGTTTGGATAATGACTTTGATGAATTTGTACATGCAAGTATGCGCGCAGGTTATCCAACAAAGATAGGTATTGATTGTGATGATTATGATTGCCGTGGTGCTCCAAACTGCCCATCAATCGAAGGATTCAAGAACTTAACACAGTGTTTTGATGGAATTGATAATGACCTTGACAAATATTATTGGAGTGGCAGTAATTATGTTAGAAATTCAAGCACAGGAACAGACTGTGAAGATCCAGATTGTATGTGGATAATTAATCCTAACAATACAAGTCAGAGATGTGTACCAACAGAATTTAGTCTAAACTTGAGTTATAACTTATGTAACAACAGTAAAGATGATGATTTAGACTATTCAAATCCAAATGGTGGGATGGATTGTCGTGACAGAAACGGAACATGGAATAATTCTTATGCAAATAACACAGACTGCTGGGATACTTTTGTAAGCTGTCCACCATGTCCTGCAATGGAAAACATAACATGGGATGCATGTGCAAATGGTATTGATGACGACAATGATAATGGCGCTGGAGTTTATGATACAAATCCATCAAGCGGTGTTAACTGTGCTGATACCGACTGTGTTGGAGAAATTGGAAGTACAGTAAATGCACAAAAATGCGGGACTGAAGTCTGCAATGATTCCTTTGATAATAATGCGAACGGATTAACAGATTGTTCGGATTCTGCATGTGTTGGACAGATTGGTCCACAGGGACAGATTTGTGGCCCAGAAAATACTGCAGCAAGATGTAATGATGATGCTGACAATGATGCAGACGGAAAGATAGACTGCATAGATTCTGACTGCTGGGGAATTGGGCCATGCGCAGCAAAAACCTGGACTCCTGCTTCATGCATAACAGTACCTTCATGGACAAGCTGGACAGCACTTGCTCCTGCAGGAGATATTGAAATGCGCTACACAGATAAGATACATGACACAGACAATTTCACAATGCAGTTCAGGAATGTTAAACCAATTTCATCGAGTGTTGTTGCTTTAGTCCTTGGACAAAATCCAACATCACCTATCCCATTCATTATTACATCAGCGCAGATTGTGTTAAGCGGTTCATCTTCTGGTTCATTCAGCAAGACATGGAATAATAATGTTCTTACTCTGGTAAACACAACATCAATCACCACACTTGACTTGACAGTAAGCATGCCAACAAATACAACACTTGGCTCAAAGAATTTCCCGATACTCACGCAATCGCAGAGCGGGCAAGGAAATGGAAATATTTACATGACAATTTACGAATCTACACCACCGAATGTCACAAAGATTGAGATTGAACCAAGCAGTAATCCTGCTAATTTAACTTATGGCTCAACAATCAGTGTAAGAGCAATACCAACAGCAGACCCCTCTGGTATTTGTAGATGTAATTTCATCTACAATGGCAATCCAGTTTCAAGTCCTGACTCAAACTGCATTATTACTTCATCAGGACAGACAGCAAATATAAACAACTTTAATGTAAGCGCAAGTGCAACAGATGGCGCTGCAAACACAGGCTCTTATTTCAACGCATCCCAATTTAATCTTAGCATACTTCCAGTCCAGTCTTACTTTAATGATATCAAGAAATTCTCAAAACAGGACCTTGATGAGATTAAGGTAAGTTCTGCATTTGTGACAAGTACTGGCAATACATTTTCATCAACTTGTACTTTAAACATATCAAATGGCACACATGTCGTTTATACTACGACATTTGCAAACACGGGCTCTGGAAATGTTGCAAACTGCACATCTGAAGTTAATGTACCAACAGGAATTCCTGCTCTTGATGGTATTTACTATGTCACAATTTCTATAACAGACGGTGCAGGCAATACAATCACTTCAGAAAAACGAGTATTTTACATGTGCGACAAACTAAGTTCTTCTGGCCCAAGCTGGAGCTGCAGAAGAGCAGATTTTGACGCTGACAGTTATACAGAAGGTTATGCAAGTCCTTTCTTTGCAAGCTATGGCAAAGTGTGTGATAATTGTCCTGATGTCTATAATCCAAATCAATCTGACATTGACTTTGATGGTATTGGAGATGCATGTGATAATTGTATTAATGTATCAAATATAGACCAAAGTGATAGGGATAAAGATGGCATAGCTGATGCATGTGATAATTGTCCTGATGTAAAAAATCCTGACCAGCTTGATACAGATGGAAATGGAATTGGTAATTTATGTGATGCAGCAATTCTTAAGGGTGGTGCTGTGCCGCCAGGCGGTGCTTCACTTTCAGCTTCAATTAAAAAACTTCATAAAATTGGTGAAGACATGTTTGTACATGTTAAAGTTAACAACTTCATGGACTCATCACAGTTCATCACTGTTGACATTGCAGTAACATTCAGCCCAGAGATATGGAAATCAGTGAGGGAATCATTTACAGTACCAGCAGAAGAAATAGTAGAAAAGGATATACTCATACAGCATGTTGTGTGTACTTCCCCGCAAGGACCCTATCATCTTGAAGTTGATATGTATGGTTCAGGCATACGATATATAAAACAAAATCTTACAACTGCTGTGGAAGCCTGTCCAAAAGTTGACATTTCCCTTAATTCTGGCAAGAAAATTTATTACCAAAATGAAAACAGCAGCTTTAGTACAACTGTTGAAAACACGGGCAATGTGAACTTCACTAATCTGAAGCTTGACACAGTTCTATATGGTCCTGATTCAAAAGAATACCAAAAATGGCAGTTTGCGCCAATTGACTTAAACATGAGCCAAAAGTATGATGCTTCATTTGGCACAAATCTTTCAAATTGGCCGACAGGAATGTATAATCTTTCAGCAACTGTTAGCAATGAAACAGATGTTATTGCTTACAATTCGCTTGGGTTTGAACTTGCTTTTGTTATTTTGGTATATGGAATACCTGTTTCTGTGTGGGCTGTTGTCGGTGTAGCAGCCTCAACATTTGCAGCAGTAGCATTTGTCCAGTATTACCTAAAAGTCCTGAGAAGACGTTAAAACTTTTTAAATTTTTTAAGCCCAAGAACAACTGCTGCAGCAATTATTATTATGAGGTATGGTATAATCCAAGAAATATTTAAATGACCATCTCCACCATTAACTTCGGTTACAGTACTTTTATAATCAGCATTTATTGGCTGTGTACAATTACTCGTTACATTGAATTCAATTATTGCAGGCAGACAGTATATTAAGTTAATTGTATCATTTTCTGGCGGGATTGTGCATATAGATAAAGTTGCTTTGTAAATGCCATCCTGCAAATTGCTTGGGATAACTGCATAAATCTGTATGTCAACTGAAGAATTTGCTTCAACATCCATTGTGCCTGTTTGTATTAAAGTATCATTATAAAAACTAACCCATGTAAGGTTTTTTAATTGAACTGTGAATGTCTTGTTTACTTCTGAACCACTCTGAAAATTAAAGTAAACTATCTTATGGGTTCCGCCTTCAGCGCAAACTTTTTGCGTGGATGGAGCAATTCCAATTGGATATGCTGAAGCAATTGGTATTACTAACATCATTAAAACAAAGCATAACAACGTTTTTCTCATATTAGTAATTCTGCCTCCTTTTCCACCATACAATCACTGAAATTATTACTATTAGCACTATAATAAAGATTGATATTTCTAATATAGGTAATGGTTTTTCAGCAACAATTATGCTTGAATTAATTTTATCAGTTGTTTTACCTTCAAACACAGCCCAAGCAGTTATATTGTAAGTGCCTGCTTGTTTTGGCTTGAAGTATGCTGTTAATTCGCCTGTTTCATGTGGTGCTATTCTGACAATATCACCTTCAACCACATCAGAAAGTGTTCCATCCAGATAAAGTTCTGCCTTAAGTTTTGCTCCAACTTCCATCTCACCTATGTTCGTAAAGTTTGTAGAAATCTTTGTTAATTGGTCAGTTGTTGTGTTTACTGAATGACTTAAGTTTGTAATATTACCGCGTATAGTTATTGAACCGCGCTCAAGTATCTCAAGCGTGCGATTAAAGCTGTTTATTTTTTCTCCATTAAGATAAGAATCTACAGTAACATTATATTTGCCTTGTGGTATACATCTATACTCTCCGGGTATTTCATAAGACACATCAACAGTCAATCTTTTGCTGACTGTTGGCAATATTTCTTCTGCAGTATAATTAACTTCCTTTACTTTATTTTTGGATGAGTCAAATATTGTAATAATAAAATTTGGGTTAACTCTTATATTACCATCATTTTCAACATCAACATAAATTTTAATTGGATAGCACTCTTCTGAAAGTGGTATACTTGCTTCTTTGGATATATAACTTAGTATCTGTAAATCACTAAGTGTTATATTAATTGGTATAGCCACACCTGCAATTACTTTTGATCCAGCACCCTCCATGCTTAGTGATGATGATGTTGTAGCATAAAATTTAAGTGTAGCAGTATAATTCCCGACAGGCACATATGAAGGTGGCCTTGCTATAATCTTAAAATCAAGAGTGCTCCTTGCTGGCAAGTAACCTGATGAATATGGCTCAAAACTGAACCAGTCTTCCTGCCCATCTATCTCAACTGTGAAAGCCATTTCTTCAAAAGCTGGGTTGCTCAAAGAAAACTCTTTTTCAGCATAACCCCCTCTTAATACATTTGGAAGAACAACCTCAGATGGAGAAAGTCCAATCCCTACACAATGTACGAAGCTTATTGAGAATAATACAACTAATAAGCAAATTGGGAAACGTAATAAAAGATAATGTTTAGCTTTCATATACAAAAAATAAAAAAAGAATAAGATAAAAAGGTTTTGTTTTAGTCTTAATCCGCTTATACTGCAGTAAATGTTATTGTACCGTTACATGCGCCTTTGACACCTGTTAACGGAATACCAATTGCCCAGTATGTTGAACCGTTTGTTCCCAAGTCATCTTGTGATCTTATTACAACCAATGATGAGTTCACATCGCCTGTTGTAAGTGATGTTGCTGATCCCCAAGCTGTGGCGTTTGTTAAGTCGTATTTCAACCAAGCGACTGGAATTGTTCCTGTCGTACAAGTCATATCGACTCCTTTTACATTCACTGACATATATTTGCTTCCGCAGTTCTTGTTTTTCTCTGCTACAAAAGTTGTTGTGTTTGTGCCTGCTGTTTGTGTTCCGAAGTTAATATTTGTTTCTACAACGTCTAGAGCTGTAAGGTTATTAATTGTTGTACAATCCGTACTGGTTGTTGAACCTGTTAAAGCTCCAGCATCTGTTGCTGCAATTCTAGCTGACCAAGTGTCTGTAGTGTCTGCAAAATACCTTATTGTAGTGAAACTGCATGTATAGTTATAAGTTGTAAGATTTGTTGCTGCTCCTTTTGCACATGCTACAGTGTATCTTTCATCTGCAATTTCTGATCCATCGCCAACTGTTGTAGCATCTTTATAAAATGTTGCATTAACTCCTGTTACATCTTCATGCCCTTCAAGGTCTGTTACAAGTGCTGAGCAAAATTGTGTTGTATTTGCACAAGCTGACAATGTTATTGACGCGCCACAAACTGGTGTTGTTACTGTTGGTGCTGTTGCTCCTATTGTTACGTTCGATGGTCTTGTAACTTGGAACCCTGTTATTGTAGCAACTTGCCACATTAAAACTACTGCCAAGAATAAGACTGCTCCTATTAAAATTGGTTTTATGTCTGCCATATTATATTACCTCTACTACTGCCTTTGCACCATTACTTAATACCATCACTGACGCTGTTGCGCCTGGATGTATTATTACTGGTTTCTTTGCTACTTCTGCTGTTGTTATCTTTGCTGGTGTGCCTATTGGTGCTGTTACTTCTGCTTTTGGCATAGAAGATACAGCAAAAATTGCTATTAATAATGCTAAAACGAGTACTAAAAGGCTTTTTTCTGTTTGATCCATGGTGCTCTCCTCCTAAGAATTACGAAACCAAATGTTACTTATATATCTTTCGCAGAGTGTTACATCTTTTTAGTCATACTAAAATTACGAAAACAAAAAATAATTTTCTATGTATTAGGTTTTATGATGCGCCAGTTGCTTTTCTTGCATATTTTAGAACAACTAATATGGCAACAGGTATCACAAGAATAACAAATGTGGTCAAATCAATAGGCACTCTGCTATCTATATAGAAAAGTGCAAAAAGAACTGGTATCAAACAGTGTCCTGGATCACCAATTACGTCAGCAACTATCTCTGGGATAACATGTGTTATACCAACATCAAATGCAAGAAAATTCATAGCTGGTATTGCTGGTGCTGCTATAGTTTACACTAAATCTTCTTCAGTTATAAATATTTACAAAAAAAAGAAAAAAGTTCGGGTTTATGCAACCCCTAAATCCTTTGCTGTAATTATCTTTACTTTCCTGCTTTGTGCAATGCTTGACATTGCAACAATGTGCGTGACATTTGTAGCTTCAATGAATTTTACCATGTCAGGCGTAACCTGTTCATCCATTATTATGCTTTCAACATCTGGAAGATTGCTTATTACATTCTTCAGCTCTTTTGTCGGAACCTTGCCTAGGATGTTCATGTCCTTGTCAAGCAGGTAAGCACCTCTTGTTCCAATTAGCTCCTCAAGCATTTTCTTGAACTGCTTTTCTATTTCTGGATGTAATCTTAAAGCAGGTCTTGCAGCTGCTGGTGCTGGTTTTACAAGCTGTGCTGTTGCAACTGGTGCACTTTGTTTTGGTGCTGCAGCTATATCAGCTGATAATCCAGATTCTTCCTTGAACTGTTCTGCTGGTATTCTTGCTCTAATGCACTTGTGTATTTCCTTTTTTGTGAGTTCTTCAACTTCTTTTCCAGCTGGTGCTCTTGCAACAAAGTCAAGTTCCCCTGACTGAA
>Ga0315274_10011685_pt1 | contig 12577 bp, 8 predicted proteins | sample YL17G02_20_MG_FD_203700 | JGI IMG/M metagenome (GOLD analysis project Ga0315274, IMG submission 203700) | Sediment microbial communities from Yellowstone Lake, YNP, Wyoming, USA - YL17G02_20 | ecosystem: Environmental > Aquatic > Freshwater > Lake > Sediment | place: USA: Wyoming | collected... | reverse complement strand
GAACTGTTTGCCACAATCTTTTCCCTGTACGCAAGCATCTCCGGCTCCACCGTCACGGCCACAACGTCGGCCTCCGCATCATCCTGCACCGTTTCGAGCAGTCTCTCGTCGACCTGGGCCCGGTACCGCCCGTTTCGTATCCTCACCCATCCGCCGCCGGAGCCCGGACCGGCCGCCTCCGAGATACTCGGCCTCTCCCGGTACAGTCTCACCGCCGTTCCTTCGCGCGAAACGGCCCATCCTTCGGGCGCTGCAACTGCCGCAACCCCCGCCCCTGCCGACGTCGTCCCGCGCCCCCGCAGGTCGCACGGCAGGAACCAGCCCCTCGACGCCGCGAGCCTCACCAACTCCTCGCCTCGAGCGTCGGCGTATTCATTTTCGAAAAAAACCACAACGTCCATGTCGGACCTCAGACCTTTTTGCCGTCCGCCGGCTCCTTGCGTTCTTCCAACTCCTCACTCCCAAGGGTTCTGCTCAAAAGAAACACTCTTGCCGCGCTGATGTCGTCCTCGCTCACCGGTTCGTCCACGTACCCCTCGCCGTACCTGTGCTGGTATTTCTCGTAGCTGTCCCCGATCCGCACGCCGGTAATCACTGCGCCGAGGATCCTCGCCCCCGTCTGCTGGATGCGCGCCTTCGCCTCCAGGAGGTCCCGCGCGCCGGTTTTTCCGCTCCTGGCCACAAGCAGCACCCCGTCCGCCAATGTCGCCCACAGTTTCGCGTCGGGCATCGCCAGGATCGCCGGCGTATCGATGATGATTTCATCGTAGACCATCCGCGCATGAGAGAGCACCTGCGCGAGGACCGGCCCTCCCAGCAATTCGCCCTGCTGGTACGCGCGCCGGTTCGACGGTAGTATCTCCAGCGTCGGCAGAATCGTCTTCTGTACGGCCTCATCGAAGCCGCACTCCCCGGCCAGTACGCTCATCAACCCTTTCTTGTTGCTCATCTTCAGATACCGTGCCACCTCCGGCTTCCTCAGGTCCCCGTCGATCAGCAGTACTCTCTTGCCGGTAAGTGCAATGCTCGTCGCCAGGTTTATGGCCAACGTCGTTTTCCCATCGCGCCCCTGGGGGCTCGCGACTACAAGTGTTCGGGCCTGTTTCTCGCCCGCCGCCAGCATCAGGTTCACCCTTATGGTGCGGCAGTCGTCCACGAAATGCTTCGCCTTGACCCGCTTGCGGTCGAGGTCTCTGAACCTCGGGGTCGTCCCCAGCACCCTCAGGCCGCACCGCGCCTCGACTTCCGACGGCGTCTCCACCCTCGGGTCCATCTCTTTCTGGAAAACCACGAATGCGCACCCGAACAGCAGCGCCCCGAGCGCCATGACAACGAGGTATTTGGCCCTCCTGTCCTGCTTGTCCCTCGGCGACTCGCCCGGCACGTCGGCTTCGTAAGCGACGCTCACCCTCGCCGGCCGCTGCCTCTCCACCTGTACCTCCTGTATCCGCTGCATGTATCGCTGGTAAAGGTCCCTCGTCAACTCTATTTCGTCCTGGAGTTTCTTTATGGCAAGGCCCTTCCGGCCAAGCGCCACCACGGTCGCGCTCTGCTTCTCCATTTCGGAATTGCGCAGCGCCTCCTGCACCTTGATCTGCTCCAACTGCGCCTCCAGCTTCTTCAATTCCTGTTCCTTCTCCGCGACCTTGACCTGCCTGTACATCTCGTCGAATTCCCGCCCGGCCTTTTCCTGCGCCGCCTTGAGCGCGTTCTGCCCGACCTTCAGGCGTTCGGCCTTGTCCTTGAGCGGGCCGGAGTCCGCCGCCATCTGCAGCGACGCAAGCGCGTAATCCTGCTCCATCTCCGCCACGCGCGTAGTCAGCACTGAAGCGATCGGGTCGCTCCTGATTGCGTCGTTGCGCATCTTCGCCACCATCGCATCGCTGATGTCGCCCTGGCCGGCCTTGAGCGCGTTGACCTGTATCTCCATGATCTGCCGCTGGGCCTGGATGTTCATCAACTGTTCCTGCAGCCCCTGTACCTTCACGAGCATGACCTGCTGCTGCGCCGTCAGGTCCGTCGCGCCGAATTCCTCCCCCAACTGGTACGCCGTCTCATAAAGCCTCCTGAGATTCCCCGATGTCGTGTCCCGCTCGCGCTCCAGCGTCCTCAATTTCTCGTCTTCGGAGGTCGCCTCCGTGCCCCCGGCGATCCTCATGTACGCCCGCACCGCCGCGTTTGCTATCACCGCCGCCGCCTGCGGATCCTCCGACAGCATCGACACCAGGACCAACTGTGAACTCGCCCCCGGCGCCGCCGACAGGTTCTTCTTCACGTACCCCAGCCGGTCTCGCTGCTTCTTCATCAACTTCAGTTTCTGGACCTCGGCGTCCTCCACCACCGGATTGAGGACACGCCAACTCATGATAAGCTCCGCCTGGGTCTTCACGTAGTTGGAGTAGAATGGCATCGTCCCCGACGCGTCCTCGAAGACTATCGCGCGCGACACGGGGTCAACCTGTATTGCGCTGACGGCCAGGTACTTCGGCTTTATCCCGAACCATATTGCGGGCCCGCCGACCGCGCATACAACAGCGAATATCGCCAGCGCCTTCTTCCACCCCCTCAGGAGGACCGTTAAAAGGCTTGTGCTTGCGTGCTGCGCCCCCAACACGGCCTCCGGGGGGTACGCCCCTTCAGTCTGCCGCAGGGTCCTCTCCCTCTGTTCCACCGGCACCGGCATCTTGTCTTCCATCAGTCCGCAGCCTCCGTCTGTGTTGTCTGTTTCCAGTGAAATGCGCCCGCCGCTGGTGCCGTCACGCCGTGCCGCCGTTGTCCCCGCCGGGCGCTTCGGGCACCACCGGCGCCAGCCTGCGCATTAACCACATCAGCGCCGCCAGCATCGCCATCGCCAGCGGCATCATCGCCAGTCCCCCGAAATCGTGAAACCACTTGTTCACCTGCGGGCCGTAGTTCGCGTCGAACGCTATCGCCGTCACCGTCAGTCTCACCGTGTTGCACAGCACCGCTATTGGAATACTCGACACCACTATGACCGCTTTCTCCCACCAGGAACGTCTCACCAGCAGCGCCACGAATCCGCTCACGGTCATGAAAGCCGTAAGCATCCTCAACCCGCTGCACGCTTCCGCTACCGCCACCGTAGTCTCGCCCAGCCGCAATACGTTCCCCTCTCTGACCACCACCCAGCCCAAAAGTTCCAGCATGAATACCGCCGACGTCGTCGCCCAACTCTGAAGCGGCAGTGACACCGCGGCGTGAATCCTCCGCGGCCACGGAAACATCAGCGCCGTGAAAAGCAGGACCCATTTCAGACGCCATGCCAGCCTCACCCCGAAAACCGTCAGCACTATCCCCGCAACGACTGCAAGAATCGAGAATCTCTCCACCGACCCCAAAAGCAGCGCCGTCCCGCCTAACCGCAGGGCAAACCCGACTATCACGAGGCCCACTCCCCACAGCGCCGGTTTGACCTTCACCCCCCCGAGGTCCTTCCGCCGGCTGTACGCTGCGTATCCCGCCAACAGCGGCACCAGAAGCCCGCTGGAGTAATCGTCGTCCGTGGTCCACGTACGCCACAGGTCGCCGAGTACGTCAGCGTATGCCCACCAGAATGCCGCCAACGCGGCCAAAGCCCCTATTACATACGGTTGCCAGGCGGCCCCGGAAAGCGTGTATTGCGGTTTCCTGTGCACCTCTGGTCTTCCCGCGCCGGCTGCGCCCGCGTCCGTCCGCTGCTCCTGCGGGCCGAGTTTGGCCGCTTGACGTTTCAGTTCGCCCGCTGCCGCCTTGCCCTGCAGCCTGCTGCCGGGCGCGACAAGTGCCCCCCGGTCGACCAGCGCCGCTGCAACGCACGCCCCCCTCCCGATAAACCCGCCGTCCCACACCACGCTTCCGTCGACTATCGAGCCCGCCGACACAAGCGCCCGCCGTCCTATCACAGAAGGTCCGATAACGGCCGCCCCGCTTTCGATGACCGCCTCCGGCATTATCACAACCGGACCGTAGAGCCGCGCTTCCTCAGAGACGCTCGCGCCCTCCCCCACGTACACTCCATCGCCCATCTTCCGGAACCCACCGAGATCAATGCCTAACTCCTCAGGCGCCGAAAGCGCCCTCGCCGAGAGCGCCAGATATCCCTCCAGGTCCCTGCCCGCGACAATCGCCTCTCCAAGCCAGGCCGCGCCAACGGGAAGCCCTCTTCTCAAGAGCCCCGGTATCAACTGCTCTTTGATGTCCTGATAACCTTCCTCCGGAATCGCTTCAATCGCTGCTGCTTCGCAGATGTATACTCCCGCCGGCGAAAGGAGCGTCTTTCCCTGTCCCGGCGCCTCTGTCGTGAACGCCGTCAGCACGGCGCCGCTTTCCCTGTGTTTCTCGAGAAGATCCTTGAGACTCCCGGCCCGGACAACGCCGGCCTTTATCACAATTACCGTGCCATGTGTGCCTCTCGCGGCGTCTTTGACCGACCCTGCCGTCCCGCGGGGCATCTTCTCCGATGCAAACTTCACCTCCATTCCCTCGGGCGCCGCTATCCTCACGCCGTACTCATCGAGCGCCATTCTCCCCGTGGCGCACACTGTTGCCTTCCGAATGCCCTGGCTCCACAGCCACTCGAGTTGGTACTCCAGGATCGAACGCCCCACGACGGGCCACAGCGCCCTTGGCAACCGTGTCGCTACGGGGCAGCGCCCAAAATCCGTCCCCCCGCCTAAAATCACAGCAGTCACGTCATTCATAGAGGATAACCGTCAAGACCGGTCCACATCCACGCAGAAAGCCCATCCCGGCGCAGCCAAACACCGCCCCTGTCTGTATGCCCCAGTTATTTTACCCCTAAACGACCAAAAGAGCGCGCTAAAATATCCCTGCGAAGCCCGCAATGACACCGAAATTATTCGCGGTTCCTGACTGCTTCTCGCCTCCGCCTGTCCGCCGCCGGGGCACACAAGTGTGTCCGCCCCCCGGCATTTTTACCTAACCTCTATTCGGCAAATACGTTATGTCTCCTGTGGGAAAACGGGACATCCCCTTCTCGTCTTCCTCGAGCGCACCCTGATAATCCTTGTAAGTCCGGACAACTCGGGACTGCGCGCGCCCGCGGGGCGGACAAACCCGGCGACGACAATGGGGGAACCCAAAGATACGTCAAGGAAAAGTGACCCCAAACATCTCGACTCAGCATCTCGATCAAGGTCGCCGACATCTCGCCGAAGTCGCGCCGCAGCTGCCACAGCGGGGTACAATACGGCCACGACGCCTGCCGAGATAACCTCTACGGTCTCCGGTTTTCTCTGTACCTTTGCGCCTCTGTGGGTGGAGACGGCGTTCTCTGCGTCCGCAGCGCCTCAAGAAACCCCGCTACCCTCTCCACGACCTTCTCCCCCCGCGCCACCCTCTCCTTCGGCTTGAACTCCTCCAACTCCCCCAGTCTCGCCGCAATTTCCGCTTCATCCTTCGCCATCAGGACGTGCCCCAGCGCCGCGAATTTCCTCCCTGTCGCAACCTGGTGGTAATTGACGATCTCTCCAAACTCAGGCAGCCTCGGCATCACCAGAAGCGGTTTCCCGGCCTCGAGCGCCATCACTATCGTCCCCATGCCCGCGTGTCCGACTATCGCGCTCGCCCTGCTCACCATCTCCGCGTATTCGCTTTTCGGCAACTCCCCCACCCACTTGAAGTTCACAGGTTTGTAGTCTGCCGCCCCTATCTGCGCGAATACCTCTTCCCAAAGAAGCCCACGCCCCGCCGCCTCGTCCACTGCGCGCACGAGCCGGTCAAATGGAAACTGTGTTCCCACCGTCAGGAATATCACGTCAGTTCCCCAAGGTACTCGATGCCTCTTGCCGCATCCGCCAAGTCCTCCCACTGCGTCAGAAACACGTCCGCAATCGGCCTCACAAGCCTGCCCGACAGCGAAAGCCTCTCGACGTTGGCGATGCTGTCCACCCAGGCCACCCTCGCGCCTGCCAGCCGCCCGAGATAGGAGACCAGGCATCCCGGCGCCGCCCCAGTGCTCACTACCGCGCTCGGCCGCTCCCGAAGGACTATCTTCATACACTGCCACAGCATTTTCGCTATCTTGAGAGGGCTCTGGCGGTTCGCCTCGATGACCACGTATGCCTTCGTCGCGTATTTCTTTCTCAATTCCCCCGCCACAACCTCATTAGTCGTCACGAAAAAGCAATCACACGTCCCCCACGCCGGTTCCAGTTTCAGCAATTGGCTCAAGTGTCCGCCCGCGCTTGCCGCAAGACAGACTCTGAATCTCGCCTTACCTGTCACTTGTCCGCACCGCCTCCCTGATTGCCCGGAGCACCTCCTCGGCCTTCGCATCCCACGTGTGTCCCCGGACCCTTTCTCGCCTTGCCGCCTTCCGTTCCGGGCTGTCCTCGGCGATCGCCCTGTCCAGGGCCGCGGCGAATTCCTCAGCGCCCCTTGCCACGTACGCCACCTCCCTGTAGTGCTCCAATTCCCGAAACGGCGTCGACACGACCGGCTTGCCCAGCGCGAGGTACTCCTTCAGTTTCACCGGGTTGCACATCTTGATCCACTCGTTCTGCCGCCACGGCATTATCGCCACGTCGAAACACTTCCCGTAATGCGGAATCTCCTCGTAAGCCTTCTTTCCGACAAACCTCGCATTCGAAAGCCCCTCGAACGGCCCGAGGTCCGCCGACGCGCTCCCCACGAATACGAAACTGTACTTCGGCCGCATCCGTGCCACCTCCGCCGCCAGGGCCACGTCCATCGTGTGGTCGTCTATCCCCCCGAAGAAGCCGATGATCGGCCGAGGGAGAGCCTTTATCTCCTCCGGCATCCGCGCGTCTTTCTCCGCCTCCGCGAAAAACTCGTAATCCACCCCATGGTCGCTCAAGAACGCCCGCCTGCACTCCGCCCCCTCCGCTTCGTAGAGCGCGTGGTTCACGAAAACCGTGAGGTCCGCCCGCTTCTTGAGTTCCCGGTCCATCCTTCGGATTTCCCCGGAGTCCACGCCGGGGTACTCCTCGTACCTGTCCGTCCGCTGGTATACCAGCGCTTCGCCCGCAATCGCCGCCGCCGTTTCGAGCGCAGGCGGGCACGCCACCCACACAATCGGCCGAGCGATGCCGATCTTTCTCATCGCACGTTTCACCTGCAACTTAAGCCCCGCCTGATTAAGCCTCGCCGCCGCCCAGACGTGATGCACCGGCAGCGTGAGCGGACTGTACACGAAGAATCCCGGCTTCTCTTCGCTCATCCCGCGCCTGATGCTCGCAACCTTCCTTCTCACCCGCCGCCAGAACATCCCCCCTTCACCGACGTTGAACTTCCTCATGACGATTGAGTTCACGTAAAGGACGCGTCCCCTCGCGGCAAATCTCTGCATCAGTTGCATATCCACGTGGCCGCGGTTGTGGTACCACCAATCCTCGCCCCCAAAACACACCACGTGCAGCCCCGACCTCCTCTTGCCCCCCTCTCCCCCCGGCACGCCCTCCGACTTGTCCTCCGTAGTCTCGACGAAGGAGGAAGCCTTCGCGAAGGAGGGGAGAGGGGTCGGCGGTGAGGAAGGCTTTCCCCGCTCTCCCGTCGGGAGAGGGGCAAGGGGTGAGGGAGACCCCTTTCGCGCGCTCTCTTGCCCTTTGCCCGTCACGCCCACGGCATCCTCGACTTAATCCACGGCGCCCAATACGCCCCTCGCCCCATCCCGACCCTGGGGGCAATCCTCAAATACCACAGATTCCCGTACGCCTTCCCGAAGAGCCACGCCCCCGCCCTGAACATGCCCACCCTCACGTGCGTCCACAACCCGCATCGCGTTATCGTCACGAGCCTCTTGCCTTCAACGCGCGCGCCGAGCCTCACCTTGTAATCTATCGGAGCGCCGCCGCTGTCTATCGTCCGTATCCCCCTCGAAATCGCCCACTCGACCATCCTCAGGAATCCGATGTTACCCACCCCAAGCCTCTTCCACTCAGCGCTCTCGTCACGCGCCGGTTGAAACCAATGAAGAGTATCGCCCGACCGGTGGCAGAACTGCTGCGCCACGACCGCCCCGTCCGCCAGGAGTTCACACATAACGGCGCTTCCCTCCGGCAGCCTCTCCACCAGCCTCCTGTGAAACTCCTTTGCCTTCGGCCACTCGTTGAAGTACCCCCTCATCCCCCTCGCCTGCCACATCCTGTCGTGCGATTCGAAAAACCCCGGCAGCGCCTCTAACACCTCTGCCTTCGTCTCCCTCACCCTGTGTTCCACCTTGTGCGCCTTACCCAGGAGTTTCTCAAGCCTCAGCATATCCTGTCTCTGGTGCTTCTCCACCTGCTTCAGGAACTCCTCCATGCTCCCCTTTGCGTCGAAAATCGGATGCGGCCTCACGTTCTCGGAAAACCTCACGTCCGCGCCCTGAAAGTGTTTCTCGAAAGCCGCGACGAGCGCCGGCCTCACCTCGGCGAACCCGCCAATCGGCCCCAAATGAATCACGTCCCAGTCGTCTCCCATCGACTCTCGAAGGGCCCCCACCGCCTTATCCTCCGCGCCCGCCGCCACGCCCATCCCCCCTGTCTCCATCCCGAAGTCGCACCCCACGAGCCTCACGAACCCCACCGGCAGCCCCCCCAGCCACAGCCTCTCCCGGAAAAACCTGAACACAGCGACGATTTCCCCGCCGCTCCTGACGACCCTGACATCAAGTTCCCGCTTCCGCCCGTAGAATTCCCACCAGGTCCTCAGCCACTCGAACGACTCGTATATGTCCCCGCCGGTGCGCTCGTTGAACGCATTCCACTCCTCGCGCGCCGCCTCGAGGTCATCCCACTTCGTGAATCTCTCGACGCTTAACGCCGCACCCGTGCTCGCCTGTTCGGCCCCGCTCACAATCGTTGGATCCTCTATCGCCAATGCAACCTGCCTGCCTGAGTGCCGAAGGGGCAGGGCTGCTGATGCCCTGCTCGTGCCGTGCCATCAGAACCTCGACCGTATCCACACCTTCCACAAAGGCCTCGCAACCCCCAACCGCCTCGCCGCCCTCGCAAACCATATCTTGTAATACGCCGTGTGCAGCACCCACGCCGCCGCCGAAAAAGCCGCCATGGCAAGTCTCGCCCGCGCAGTCCTCCTCACCACGGTAATCCTCTTCAGCGACAGCATCGTCCCGCCAAGCCTGACTTTGTATTCGTAGCGCCCCCGCAGCGAATCAATACGCGTCCATCCTTGCCCGATCGCGTATCGCACGAACTCGAGAAGCGAAATCCTGCCTGTGCCGTGCCGCTTGTATTCCTCCGACTCGTCCCTGGCCGTCAGAAAATCCACAAGGAACTTTCCAAGCCGGAAACAGTACTCGCAGGCAACGACCTTCCCATCGGCCGTTAACTCCACAATGGCCGCCCGCCCTTTACCGGACATCCTCTCCACGAGTTTCCTGTGATACTCCAATCCGTTCGGCCAATCGCCAAAGTGACCCAGTCTCCCTTTTCCTTCCCAGACCCCCTGGTGCAGCGGCACGAACCTCTCAAACGCTTCAGCCGCTTCCTCCGGCCCGGTGCGTAGGAGCGTCCTTACCTCATGCCGTTCCTTAAGCAGCCTCAAATCCCTCCGGTAGTTCGCCTTCTCGTTCTTCGGCAGTTTCTCGAGAAACTCCTCAAACGTCCCCGCCAGTTCAAAAACTGTGTGCGGCCCATAATTCGCCTGGTATCTCACCGCTGCCGGCGTCAGCGCCGCCTCAAAAGCCTTCGCCGTCTCCTGCGTTCTCTTCGCGTACCCGGGCAAGGGGCTCAAGACGATTGCATCCCAATCCTCCTGCCTTTTTGCCGCCCACGCCTCCGCAACCTCCGTTTCGAACCCCTCCTCAATCACGACGTTCGCGGATGTCACCGAGTGATCGCACCCCACCAGCCTGACCACCCGAAGCGGCAATACTCCTAACCACTTCGTCTCGCGAAAGAATGGCAGTATCCCGGCAAGCCTGCCCCCGCGCCGCACAAGCGCAACCTCCAACTGCCGGCCCTCCCCGTAGAACTCCCACCACGTCCTCAACCAGTCGTACGTCCCGAAAATGTCCCCGCCCGCCCGTTCCACAAATTCATCCCACTCTCCCGCAACCGGGGCGAGTTCCTCAAAACTTCGATACACTTCGCACGAAAAATCCGACATCCTGCATTTCCCTTACTGTCACACCGCGATTCTCACCCGCCATGTCGGGCCGAATCGTCCATCCTTTCGTAGGGGCGAGTCGCTGACTCGCCCTTCAATCGCTTCATGGCCGCAATGCTGTCCAAGACCCGCCGCGGCTGACACCTCTCTATCCCCTCCGCCTCTTCATCTTCCCCTTTACCCGCTGTACTGCTTCTCCCGCCCTTACCACCAATCTGCTTAGGGGGTCTCTACAGTACTCCCATGTCCCTATGTGGGACACTTCCCTTCCGCCCAGACCCGCTTTGAAATGATATACCCCGGGATTTCCCTCCGGGTCAATCCCGCCCAGGTCGTAAACCGCGCATCCTGCCTCTTTCATTCTCTCTATCGCACGCCACTGCAGGGGGTACGACCCGTTCGATTTCAACCCTTCTTCACTCGTCGCCCCGAAAATGTAAATCCCCCTCTCCCCCATCCACGACAAGACCGCCCCGGCGATGGCCCTCCCGCCGCATCTGGCCAGGAATACGTGCATCTTCTCGCTCTCCGGAAGTGCCGCCTGCAACTCCGCCCATCTTCCAGCGTCCGCCCCCGCATCGAAACTCTTCCTCTCCCGCATTTGCCTGTAAATCCCAAGGAACTCCTCATAGATTTCTGACGTGTTCCCCTCCGCAACTTCGAGATTGTTCTTCTGTGCCCTGTTGAGACAGTTCCTCCATTTTTGCGCAAATCCTCTTCTTATCTCTTCGAGCGGCCTCGTGACATCAAGAACGGCCGTCCTGTAAGTCCGTTCCTCATGTGACCTCACAAACCCCAACCGCCCCAATGCCGACAGCGCCGCAGCGCCCCCAATCCCCTCTCCCACCGGAAGAGGGGTCGGGGGTGAGGGAGGCTTCCCCTTTTCTGTCCCCTCTCCCACCGGCACGCCCTCCGACTTGTCCTCCGTAGTCTCGACGAAGGAGGAAGCCTTGGCGAAGGAGGGGAGAGGGGCCGGGGGTGAGGGAGGCTTCCCCTTTTCTCTCCCCTCTCCCTCTGGGAGAGGGGTAAGGGGTGAGGGAGACCGCCCCTCGGCCCCTTCATGCCATACTATCGCCGGAGCAATCCTCACTACAAGCCTTCGCCTTTCCCCATACTCCTCGACCAACGCCTTCAGCGCCGCCTCGAAACACCCGGTCACTTCTGCGCCCTTTTTCCTCCAGACCGGCCCCCACGCCACGTACGCAATACCCGCCTTGATAACCGGCGTCGTCACGACCCTCGCCTGCGCCAACGCAACAACTTCCCCCCCATCGCGTATGACTATGCGGCTTGCCTTTTGCCCGCGGAACACCGTCGCCGCATAGTCCCATGTCTGGTAGATATTGGCGTCCTCGAAGGCCGCCAACTCCCTCGACCATTCGTCACGCGACATCCTGTCCGCCTCGACGCTGTACGGCCTCACAATTCTTTGCCCTTCCTGCCGATGTTTCGCCTGACGGCTCTCGCCTTCTTCGCAAGCGCCCTTACTCCCGCCATCCACCCGTAGCCGCCCCGCACCTTCAGCCGAAATTCAATCGCCCACTCCTCCGGGTCCACGAGGACTCTTCCCACCACGTAGTCCCCCTCCCCCATGACCGTCGTTGACGGCTCCAACGTGAACACCCTGTCATACCCCTCCTGCATCGCGAGTTCCAACTCGCGCTTTCCGCACTCCCCGTGCGGAAACGCGAATAGCGTCACGGGAGTTCCAATCCTCTCTTCGAGAATACGCTTGGATTGCTCCAACTCCCTGCGCGCTTCGCGCACGTCCATTCTCTCGAGGTCTTCGTGCCACACGCCGTGCGACCCTATCTCCACCAATCCCCCTGTCAGCGCCTTCAACTCCTCTGCGCTCATCACTCGCTCCGGCTGGTCTCCTCTGCGCAGCCGCCACGCCGGTACGCTTCCCATTGCTCCCACGGGGGCGAATATCACCGACGGTATCCCGCGCGCGGCCAATTCCGGCAGCGCGTTCCTCGCTGCCCCGGCGAAAGCGTCGTCAAACGTCACCCCGACGTACCGCCCGCCCTGAACGGCCGCCGCAAAATCCCGCAGCCTCGCCGGACGCCCCGCCTTCAATACCTCGTCCATCTGCCACGCGAAGTCCGCCCGCTCCCAACCGCGCACCGAATGGTACGCCAGAACGACGAGTTCCCTTCGCCGGCGTCCTGCCAGGCGCGCAACCGCGTTCCGCGGCGCCACTACCAGCCAATAGTAGCACAGGCTCACCGGTACCTTTGTTGCCCTTCTTAACTTATCGCCGAATGTCTGTGACCGCTTTCCCTCTCGTGCCGCATCGGCTCCCAACAGGTGAAACGCTGCCGTCTTCTTAAGCCTCGATATCTTATCGATCCTCTCCGGGTTATAGAAGCCGAAGAATCTCGCCGCAATATCCGCCGCGCCGTACGCCGCCACCTTAAACGCGTCCGTCGCCCCGTAGAGCGCGTTGGCGGCCCACCGGCCAATCACCCCCCTGTGTTTCTTG
>Ga0315274_10011684_pt1 | contig 12577 bp, 10 predicted proteins | sample YL17G02_20_MG_FD_203700 | JGI IMG/M metagenome (GOLD analysis project Ga0315274, IMG submission 203700) | Sediment microbial communities from Yellowstone Lake, YNP, Wyoming, USA - YL17G02_20 | ecosystem: Environmental > Aquatic > Freshwater > Lake > Sediment | place: USA: Wyoming | collected... | reverse complement strand
GGCGCGAAATTCCTGAGTTGCTCGGGCATTGTCATGCTGTTTCAGTAAGGCCAATCCAACGCCGTAGTGTGCCGCGCCCAGCCGCGGGTTCAAATCCAGAGCCTTCCGAAAGGATTCGATGGCCGTGGGAAATTCGTTGGAATCGTATTGCGATTTTCCCAGCAGAACATAGAGGTCCGCATTGTTGGGCGCCATTTTGATTGCCTGTTCCAATTGAGCAGCCGCTGCGGGGCTATCGCCTTCCTGCGCCAGAATGGAACTCAGGTCTACTCGGGCATCCACGTGGTCTGGCTTCAAGCGCAAGACCTCCAAGAACTGATCTACGGCTGCGGGCAGATACTCCTTGCCCATGCGGCTCAGGGCCACTCCCAGGGCGTAGTGTGCTTCGACAAACTCCGGCTTCGAGCGACTCGCAGCTCTGAAAGCCTCTGCGGCCTCGTTGATTTTCCCCTGCTGAAGCAGTGCCAAGCCCGACTTGTATTGGTTTTCCGCGTCCGTATTTTCCGCAAGCTGCGCGCGCCGGTAGGAGTGTGGAGGCGTGGTTCCTCCTCCCATCTCACCCGTGAGGGAACCGCCCCAGGCGGAGGTCTCAGGCCCCGTCAGCGGCGTGGAGGACGGCTCTACGACGTGCAGGATCTGGTCGGGTTTCTGATTTTCGATCACTTGATTCTCGCCACTCGGCCAGCGGATGCTGATCTCACGAATGGTTTCTTCTTCCCCAATCCCAAACGAAACGCGCCGGTCGTTTGAAGAGGCATAACTTCCGGCAGTGCTGACCGTGCGGTACTGGATTTTTCCGTTTCCGGTCGTGAGTTTCACGCGGGCGCCGATGGCATCGCGGTTGCTTTTTGTCCCCCGCAGATCCATTTCAATCCAGTGATGCTGGCTCCCACCCTGGTTGCGAAGCAGGTGGGCAGGGCCCTGATAGTCCGAGACCACGATGTCGATGTCACCGTCATTGTCCAGGTCGCCGAAAGCCGCGCCCCTCGCTACCCAGTGGTGTTTGAAAACTTCTCCGGCTTCAGCGGATATGTCTACGAACTTTGTCTTCAGATACTTTAGGAGCAGAGGCGGTTGCAGGTAGTGCAGGTGGGGTTGCGTGACTTCGATATTGTCCATCACGTGGCTCGTGGCGATGAACACCTCGTTTTCGCCATCGTTGTCGAAGTCATAGGCATGAATGCCCCAGCCGCCATAGGGGCGCGAGATTTCTGCCAGGTTGGAAGTGACGCTGGCATACTCGAAAGTTCCGTTGCCATTGTTGCGAAACAGAGAAAAATACTCGTAAGGAAGTGCGGTCGTCAGGATGTCGGGGAATCCATCGTTGTCCAGGTCCACAAAATCCGTTCCCATTCCTGAAAAAGTGTTCCCATCCTCCGTGTAACCCACGCCGGCGATCGCCGCCTCCTCGGTGAAAGTGCCGTCGCCGTTGTTCTGGAAGAGGAACTGCGGGAAGGCGTCGTTCGCCACGTAGATGTCGATCAGGCCGTCGTTATTGAAGTCGCCGAATGATACGCCTAGCCCATACCCCAAGCTGGCCGCGATTTTGCTCGCTTCGCTTACATCCGCAAATGTTCCATCGCGATTGTTGTGGAAGAGATAATTGGAGACGGCTTTGAACTCGTTCGGATGGCAGTAGGCGCGGCCGCCGGGGATATTGGGGCCGCAGACCATTGCGCCGATGCCAAAGTTCCACTGCAAATATCGGGTTACGAAAAGATCGAGATAGCCGTCGTTATCGTAATCCAGGAAGCCGGCGCTCATGTTCCAGCCGTCGGTTTTGACGCCGGATTGCTCCGCCACCTCGCTGAAAGTCCCATTGCCGTTATTGTGGTACAGAATGCAGTCGCCATAGTTGGTGACGAACAGGTCGGAGAATCCGTCATTGTCATAGTCGCCCGCTGCGACCCCCATGCCATATCCCTTTCCCTTTACTCCAGCCCTTTCCGTAACCTCGGTAAACGTTCCATCATGGTTATTTCTGAACAGCCGGTTCCAGTATTCGGGCTTGGACTTGTCTGGAGGCTGATTTTCCGGCTGAGGATTCCCCAGCGCTGCTCCATTCACAAAGAACACGTCCAGCCAGCCGTCTCCGTCATAGTCGAAGAGGGCAACCCCGCCTCCCATGGTCTCGATCAGGTACCTGTTGGGGGTCGGTGAATTGCGGAATTGAAAACGCAGGCCGGCTGCTTCGGTTGCCTCAACATATTGAGCGCTCTTCTTAGCCAGGGTTGGCGTGGTTCTCAGCGTTGGAGCAAGACCGGCGGCGACAAGAAAGGCAATGCCTGAAATGGCCCAACGGGTTTTCATAGCGTGGGAGGTGCTTGTGCCAAGCTCGGCATTTTAATGTAACATAACACACCGTCATGACAAACGGCCAGCAGGCATCGGGCGAGCAGCGGGGAGTCCTTTCTGGTTTGACTTCTCGGAAACGCGACGAATTCTTGCATTCGAAGCTTTTGTTCCCCTGGGCAGCGGGCGCAAAGTCATCGGCGCTGGCAACGACGATTTGTTTCACCTTGATATTCTTGAGTCAGGCATGGCCCGCCCTTGGTGGCGTGTCTGCTGCTCTCGTTTCCCCAGCACTGAGTCAAGTCACCTCGAGCGACGGACGCAGGTTTGGTGAGATCGATAAGCTGATTGAGTCAGGGGACCTCCGCGGGGCGCGCGAGATACTGACTGAAGAAGTCGCAGCGCGGGGAGAAAGCTACCAAACGCTTTTCCGCGAGGCCAAGATCCTTTTCCGCGAGCAGAAATATCGGGAATCGATGAAGGTTCTGGAACGCGCGCTGTCATTGAATCAGCGAGACGCAGAACTTTACAAACTGGTTGCTTCCAATGCCATTCTCTTGAGCAGAATGGATATCGCGGAGCAGGCATTAAAGAACGCGGTCCCGCTGGCGCCGAATGATTATCTCGTCTTCTTCCACCTCGGAGCGCTCTATTACACTGACAGCCGATTCCCCTCCGCACAGCCCGTGCTGGAAAAGTCGGTGGAGCTCAATCCGGATTATGTTCCTGCCAGGCTCTTCCTGGGTTTGACCTTGGAAGAACTAGGGCAAGAGCAGTCTGCGGTCGATTGCTATCTTCGGGCCATCGAGATTGCGGAACGGGCGGGGCAGAAAGGGGAGCAGCCATACCTTTACCTCGGTAGACTGCTGTATCGGGAGAACAAGATGGCCGAGAGTTTCCCGTATCTTCAGAAGGCCGTTAAGGCGAATCCTCAGTCGTGCGAGAGCTTGTGCCTCTTGGCGAGAATCCATAGTTCGCAAGGGCAGGAATCGGATGCGGTGGCGGCCCTCAGTCAGTGCATTCGGGGAGACCCGAAATATTCGGAGGCTCATTATCTTCTGAGTCGTGCCTACGTCAAGCAGGGGCGCACAGGCGAGGCTGCAAAAGAGTTATCCCAGTTTCAAGAGCTCAAGAAACTCGAGAAAAATAGCCGGGATCCCCGAAAGAACCAGCGAGCCAATCCATAAGCTGAACTTAGCTTGGAATCTCCGGACCGGTTGCACTGAGATGGAGCAGGGCGGGTTGATGGGATGCGTGCTACAGTTTCTTCTGCTGCCAGAACCAAAAAGGCCTGGGGGCGAGCTCTCTACTTCCTATCCGCTGGCAGGACGAGCCCCGTTCGTAGTCTTGGCGTACTCCGCCCAACGGTTGGCAGGGTCGAGTTGCGGACCTCGATTGTGGGAACTCAAAGCTTCTTTTGAGCGGCAAAGGGCGCTGAGACTGTTCGCTCGATTGTGTCGGGCGGCGCTCGACTGTGCATCAATTTTCAGGGCCCGATCGTAACAGGAGATGGCCTTAGCGAACCGGCCCTGGCACTGGAGGCTCGCTCCTTTGTTTGTCCAAACCTTCGCATCCTGCGGATCGAGCTCGACGGCATAGTCATAGCACTCGATGGCCCCCTGAAACTGGCCCCGCAGATGAAGGCTCAACCCCTTGTTATACCAGCCGTGTTTGTTTCCCGCGTCGATTTTCAAGGCTCGGTTGTAGGATGCGACGGCATCCTCGAACCGTCCCAGACAATGCAGGCTGACACCTCGGTTAACCCAGGCCCGCGTCTCCTGCGGGTCGAGCGCCAGAGCCCGGTCATAGCAAACCACAGCTTCCTCAAATCGCCGGAGGTGATGGAGAGCGTTGCCCTTTTCGAGCCAGGCCTCGCAGTCTCGCGCGTCAAGCGCCAGAACCCTTGCATAACATTCGATGGCCTCCGGGAAGCGGCCGAGAGAGTGAAGGGAAATCGCTCGGTTGTACCAAGCCCGCAATTCGCGCGCGTCCGACTGTACAGCTCGGGTGAAGCACTGAGGGCCAGCGTCGACGCGACCAAGGCCGACGAGGGCAATGCCCCGGTTATTCCAGGCCGAGGAATTGCGAGGGTTGATTGCGAGAGCTCGATCGTAGGAGGTGACTGCTTCCGGATACCGACCCAAGTACTGAAGACAATTGCCCTTCAGGTACCACGCACTCTCCAAAGCAGGATTGTTCACCAGGGCTTGATGAAACAGGCGGAGTGCTTCTTCATATTGTCCCGCGCGAAGCAGATTGAGCCCTCCAGTGGCCAGTGATTCTGCATGCTGTCGTTTGGTTTCCAGGGTCACAGCGGGATGGCGAACTGCTCCGCTCTTCCCGCTCGCAATCACCCTGTCGTCGATATTGTTCGGGAGGGCCATGCAGTTTCTCTTTCCTCAACAACAGGAGAGCTTAAATCAGGCTTGGGACGCGCCATTCGGATTGGCCCGAGCGCATTCTACGATTTTCGGGCAAGGTGTGTTCCGCGCGAAAGTTTGACTCTATCCCTGACTAGAACGGAATCCTAGCGACTGCGCAATCCTTATTTCCACTCTTCCTTTGGGTCGAGATCAAGAGGTAGCCCGGCGCTTCCGCCTGGCATTCTCCAAACACCGATGCAGCTGCAAACGGCGTAAAGTCTCTCACATTTGGAGTCCGGTTTAGTGAAAAAACGTGACCGCTTATTACGGCATATTTGGCACAGGGACACTTGGTTGTGATGGGGAGGACCGGCTCCTAAGCGTGCGGGCCGGAGGTGCAGAAGATATGGCCTTGGCGCGCCATCGATGCGTTGGAAGGAGTAATCATAGTCCCGGATTCGATGTGCGCGATATTCTGGTAGCTGATCTCAGTGAGAAGCTGGATAACTCGTCTCGCGTTCTCCTCCTTCTCCTCCACCGTCGCGCCATGCATCTCGATATAGACCGCCGGGCGACAGCGCAGGAGGGTGTTCTTCATACCTACAAGTGCGGCAAGCTCCATACCCTCGATATCAATCTTGATGAAGTCGGGCAGCGGCAGGCCGCTCCTCTCGATATCGTCATCAAGTCGGACCACCGTGACCGCAAGGGTTACCGCGCCGGCGTGCGAATCGACAATCTGCGCCCGAATGATTGAATCGCCGCTTGCCGCCCCCGGCAGGAGCGGATCGTACGTAAGGGTCAGTGTTCCGTCTCGGTCCCCCACTGCCCGGTTCAAAACGATCACGTTGTGAAGGGCATTCATTTCGACGTTTTCCAGCACGCGCCGATAGCTTGCCGGGTGGGGCTCATAGGTGACGACCGTCTTTGCCTGCCGCGCGAAAAACAAAGTCATGATTCCCTGAAACGCGCCGATGTCGTAGACGACCTTGTCCTTGAGGTCCAGACTGAACAGAAACGCGACCTCGGCTTCTCCTTGCGGGGAACGAGCGAAGGCGGCGGGAAGGAAGCCCAGACCTCCTTTGCGCTTCATCCCTTGAATCAGCCCATGCCGCACCGTGTAAGTGAAGTTCCTAAAAAGGCGATCGCTGACGAAGGATATAATCCGGTCTTTCAATGAAAAGTGCATCCTGCGGAATTGTTGCGTATCCGACATGAGCTCAGATTGTTCTGGGTTCCATATTGCGATGCCACGCGCTAGTGTAGCGCCTCAAGGGTGCATTTCCTAGGCTGCTTGCGAAGTCTGTGAAGCTCGTCGGAACGAGGGGCAGCGATGCAATATGGATTTTCGGGCTTGATCGCCTAGCTGGAGGTGTTTAAGGGCTGGTTCGTGGGCGAGCCCTTGTTTTCAATCACTTAACGGCTTCGGTTCGAAGTCCTGGCTTCTTGTTGTATACTTATGAGGTATATATAGACTTATAAGTCATAATAATATAAATACCTGGATGTCTGAGCCCAATCGGTTCACCTTTCCCTCCGCGGAGCCACTGCAGGTCATGCACCTCTTAAAATAAGGTGGCCTCCCCGGTTGCGTTCAGCTACATTGGCCGACGCCCCCTTAGCTCGGCGCCAGGCCACTAACTGCTGCAGCTTCCGCTCACATTGACGCTCGAGGTGAGCTTCGTAACAGTTCTACGTTCACAACATTCACGATGTTCACCGCATCTCACGCCCATCCGGTTGGCTCGCATAGGTCATTTGGTTTCAATCTTCAGCTCTTCATCATCCGTCGCATCATGAGTCTTCCACATGCGTGTGCAGTATTCGCAGGCGATTGGCGAACTCGCCGCTAGGAATTGCAGGGGGAGGTTAAGGCCATATTTGCCCGCTAGCTCGCGAATCAGCTCTCTCGTTTTCCGATGTATCCAAAACATGCAGCCTCAATTCCGCCGAGTGCGACGAATTCTGAACTTGTCGAGGATGGCGCCCACGGCCCGCGGCCCTCTTCCCCCCTATCCGCTCAAATCCGCTTAGACGTTCAGGCCCGGACGCTGTCAGTCCCTTACCGCCGTCCCATCCCGTAGTACCGGAATCCCGCCGTCTTTGCCTTGCTCACTTCAAAAATGTTTCTGGCGTCGATGAGGAGGTCACCCCGCATTGCCCCTTTGAGCCTGCCGAGGTCGAGATTTCGAAACTCATTCCACTCAGTCGCTGTAACGAGCGCGTCACATCCGTCCGCTGCCTGGTAGGCGTTCGCACAGTACTTGACATGGTCGCCTTTGAGGACTTCAGAACTTTGGGGCATCGCTACCGGATCATAGACATGCACGTGGCAGCCTTCTTTTAGGAGTGTCTGGCAAACCTTCAGCGCTCGTGATTCGCGGATGTCATCTGTATTCGGCTTGAAGGAGAGACCCAGAACGGCAACCGTTTTGCCGGCGAGTACGCCCAGCCCTTCTCGAACCTTGTCGACGACACGCATGAATTGGACGTCGTTGACGGCGACCGCCGCCTCGACCGTCCGGAAGGTCATCCCGAACTTCCGGGCCATCATGCAGAGTGCTCGGGTATCCTTTGGAAAGCAGTATCCACCGAAGCCTGGCCCCGGGTGAAGGAATTTGGAGCCGATCCTCCGGTCCAGGCCCAGAGCGCGCGCGACGACATGCACGTCGGCATCGGGTCCGACGGCGTCACATAAATTCGCCAGCTCATTGACGAAGGAGACCTTCATGGCGAGGAAGGAATTCGCGGCGTACTTGATGATCTCGGCGGTCTCGCAGGTTGTGAAGACAAACGGCGTTTCAATCAAGTAGAGGGACCGGTAGATGTCCTTCATGATCGCCACCGCCCGGTCGGAAGCGCTTCCGATGACCACGCGATTGGGATGGAAGAAATCTTCGACCGCGGAACCCTCCCGCAAGAACTCCGGGTTGGACACCACATCGAATTCGATGGGCTGTTTGAGGCGCCGGGCAATCCTTTGACGTACCTCTGCGGCCGTGCCGACGGGGACCGTGCTCTTGATGATCACCACCTTGTAGTCGTCCATCCCGTCGGCAATCGACTCTGCGGCCGACCTGACCGGACTCAGATCCGGGAGCCCATCCGGCCCGGCGTCGGTACCAACCGCGATAAAGATGACCAGAGAGTTCTTGATCGCCGATTGGATGTTTGCTGAGAATTGTAGACGGCCGACCTGCGTATTTCGCCGTACAATTTCATCAAGTCCGGGCTCAAAAATGGGGAGCTTTCCCTCCGCAAGGCGCCGGATTTTGTCTTTGTCGATGTCCACCGAAGTTACGAATAGGCCGAAGTCAGCGAGACCGGCGCTGACCACAAGTCCCACGTATCCCGCTCCGATCACAGCCACATGCATCGCTTGGAGACTCCTTGGTTGGAATTAACTTCCCGCGGCGACCAGGCAGGCGCCGCTGGCAAGTCCGTTAATCTGACCCTTTGACTACTGCTCATGCCTTCCAACTCGTCGCCCACGCCATGCCTGTGAATCCTCGGAGGGCCCCTCAGATTCGATAGTATCCCCGGTACCAATCGACGAAGCAACGGATTCCCTCTTTCAGTGGAGTCTGGGGTCTAAAGCCTAGATCGCTGGCTAGATCGTCGACATCTGCCCAGGTTGCAGGCACGTCACCGAGTTGAAGGGGTAGGCGGTTCAGCTTAGCTTTTTTCCCCGTCGCCTCCTCGATGAGCTCAATGAAAGTCATCAGGTTGACGGGGGAGTTGTTCCCGACGTTGTAGAGACGGTACGGTGGACCTGTGACAGCCGTACCCTCCAGATCGGATGCTTCCGGTAAGGCCGACACCGGTATCTTGTCCAAGACGCGGCGCACACTCTCGACGACGTCATCGATGTAGGTGAAATCCCGGCGCATCTCTCCGAAGTTGAAAACGTCGATCGGCCGGTCCTCCAGGATGGCTTTTGTAAACAGAAACGGCGCCATATCGGGCCTCCCCCAGGGACCGTAGACGGTAAAAAACCGGAGCCCCGTGCAGGGGATGCTAAAAAGATGTGAGTAGGCGTAAGCCATCAGTTCATTCGCCCGTTTTGTGGCTGCGTACAGGCTCACGGGATGGTCAACTCGATCCCGCACGGAGAAGGGCACCTTGGAATTGGCGCCATACACAGAGCTTGACGAGGCGAACACCAAGTGTTGCACTCGACTCCTGCGACATGCCTCGAGGACATTCACAAAGCCGACGAGGTTAGTCTCCGCATACGCATAGGGGTTGACGAGCGAGTAGCGCGGACCCACCTGAGCGGCAAGATTCAATACTCGATCATACTTGCTCGACTCGAACAGATCCGATGTTGCTTCGCGATCAGCGATGTCGACCCTCGCAAAAGTAAAGTTCGTGTGGGCAGATAATTGCGCCAATCGAGCTTTCTTCAGGCTCACGTCGTAATAGTCATTGAGATTGTCAACGCCCGTCACCTGATTTCCTTCGGCCAGAAGCCGCTTGGCGACGTGGAACCCAATGAAACCCGCGCTGCCTGTTACCAGGATACTTGCCATGATGGGTGACCGAAGCGACAGTATACGAAAATGAGTTTGGCAACGGGAACTGAATTTTGTTGTGATCTCCCGCTACGCCTATTCATACTGGGCGGTTTCGACGCCCCGAGGTGTGCCTACTCTCCAACTCCCCGGAGAAAGAAACCCCGAAGGCCTTTCACCGAAACCCGGCATGGCGCTGGAGTCAACGAATGGGTCTCATCAGGATGAACCACGACAAGAGATCTTACCGATTCGAGGAAATGTGTTTGGCGAGGGCAGCTACGCCCGCCTCGATCTGCTTGATGACCCTGACTATTTCAGCGGCAGCCTGGTCGTAAGGATCAGGAATCATCAACTGGGGAGGGTCCAGGAGCAGCCCGAGAAAGACGACCTTATTCTGCTCGCTGGAGAACTCGCGACGAAAGTCGCGGAAGTTTTGCAAATCCATCAGAATTACAAGGTCGGCGCGGCGAACCATCTCGCGCGTCACTCGCCTGGATGCCCAATTCGAGAGGTCGATTTCCAGTGATCTGGCTGCGACCTGGATGTCAGCCGGAGTGGAGCGACCTTCTTGCTCATAGAATCCAGCCGAACTTACCTCTGCACGGCTCGGGTCATCTTCCGAAGAGGCTGGCCACGGACTCTCCTCCCGGCTTTTATATCCCGGAAAACTCACATTTCAACCGGGCCAGTTTTCGAGGGGCAGGTCGACTTCCCCGTTACTTGGTCAGATACTTACGGATTGGCGGGCCAATCACGCGAGTCAGTCGAAGTGGCACAATCCATCGCCAGAGGTTTGCCATGATGGACATGCTTGGCGACGAGGTTCGCACAGTCTGAATCTGCAAGCTGCCGCTCGATTCGGGTGGACCGATCAAATAGAAGCAGTATTCTTTTAGAGACACACCCCATTTCTTCTTGAACTGAATCTGGCCTGCATACCTCGCCGACCCGAAGTCGAAGACTCGCAGACCCTCATGGCACGCCCAATTGATGAGTTCCCAATGGGCGAGATCGCTCGGTCGCATTGACCAAGCATGGGGGTCGGAGGCGACGACAAAAATGTGAACTCTCTGCCCGCTGGTGGCGCCCAGGAGTATTGCCACAACTTCCGCTTGTTTCATCACCCAGGCTGCAACCAAGCGCTCGCCGATCCCAGCTGCAAGCTCACTGAAGAAACGCTGAGAGTGAGGCGGAACGCCCAGTCTTTTCATGGAGATCAGGTACAAACTGTAAAAGGGCTCGCCAACCGCCCAGGCCCCCCGACGGACCTCGCCGATGAGTCCCGACTTCCGAGCCTTATTCACCCCTTTTCGCGCCTCGTTTGTAAGCGACTTCCTCCAGAGTTCCTCCGGCTCGCTAAGTGGCAGCAGGGCATAGGAGTGCAGGGGTTGCTTACTCCAGCCTCCCGCATACGCGGCCGGCTCACACCCGATCCCCCCGCGCACCTCGATGGAGTCGCAGTTTTCTTCCTGAGCCACCCTTACGAGATGAGTAGTGACTTCCTTGTATTGCTCGGGTGAAAGGGTCTGGATGAGTGGACCTCCGTACTCGTTGAACGGCTGAGAGACTAGCAAACCTCGGCGTCGTTTGATTTTGATGGAGGGGAATACACCGACTAAGTGTTCGTCCGATTGGAACTTCAAATACACACAGCGGTACCCGTATGCCTTCTCCAAGGCGTGTTTGTATCCCCACAGATGGCAGTAGCGGCCTTCGGGATGGCTGTTAACGAATCTGTCCCACAACAACGCATCCGCGGAATGCGCCGGGCTGACCGTGAGAGAGCTGGCATTCGATATTGGCCGAGAATCGAGTATTGGATTTCCCATGGGGGTTGCGATACGTGCCTCTGCGCGCCCACCCGATGCCGCTCTATGAGGTCACACGCATTAATTCATCTCCAAAATGGAGTCCGAGGCCAGGCGCCGAGCCGTACCGCCCTGGGGCTTAGTTTATGAGCGTCTCGAAGGCCTGTTTCACCCAAACAACGTCTCGAAACTCTACCGCCACCTGGAGGATCCAGGCAAACATGAACGTCTCTCTTGTGATACGCAGCGCCCTTCTCCCTTCACAGAGGGCATCGACAGCAGAGATGGTCCGGTCTTCCGCGAAGCGGCGTGCGGCGGTATAGCCGATTAGCCCGAGCACGATGCCCGCGGCAACATCGGTGAAGTAATGCCCGCCGACATACATGCGAGGCAGAGCCACAAGAGTCACCACGGCCATCCAAAGTAGAATCCCTAAGAGCCTGTGAAGGGAGTAGATCCCGGCCGCCACAGTGGCATAGAGTGCAGTGGACTGGCTCGGAAAACAGTTGGTGTTAAGATTCGTCTCGAGGTAACTCGGGAACAAAGCCGACAGACCGGGGTAGCGGCTGGGGGGAGGCCAGGAGATCACCGCACTCGCGCAGAGAGTCAAGCCAATGGCAAGAGTCGATCCGGCGAGAATCGTCAGAATTCGAAGTCGGACTTGCGACTGACCATTCCTGGCGGCTTGTTGCCAGAAGACGAACAATGCCAGCGCAAACAGAAATCCGCCCAGCGCATTGTGTTGGATTGCACTCTGAATTGTGAGGTCGAAAAATGGAAAGCGCCCTAACAGTCCGGCCAGAACCGTCGCAAACCAGAAATCCAGGGGAGTGGGAGTGAGGATCATTTGAAGGATCTCGATCGAGTGAGCCTCAAGACCTCAATCATTATAACAAAGACGGCCGTCTCCGACCCCGAGGAATCAATCGCACCCCAGCATTCCCCATTTTACTTGGCATCATCAGGTGATTCTGGATATAGAATGAGGCTCGAAGGGAACCGCGCCTTCTCCGATGTATACGAGCTACGATCTCCACTCGGGAGCGATGTGTGCGACGCCTTCCAGCGAACAGCCGCACCAGGGGTCCCCGGCTGATCAGGAGGAGGGGACCGGTGAGACCCTCGCGCCCTTCTGGCTACTGCAGTAGCCCGTTGACCACTGAAAAGCAATGCCGTTTGACCATTCAATCTCGAAATTGGCCATGGTGCAATTTAGTTCCACTCCCGGGGCAATTGGTTGCACTCCGCGACTTTTTGTTGAGAAGTCGGTTACCTAGTGAACTACGAATTCGAATTGTAAGCACCAGAAAATAATGGCATTAACTACATTCAGTTGACTCATGTAGGAGATTAGTTTTGGCGCTGTGTGTGCATGGTAGGCTGGGAGACCGCCAGCAGCGACTGTGTCGGCGTGGAGGACAGCCAAAGCGCGTTTGGGCGGTCTGGGTCTTTGCCACGGAATCTGTACTTTTCATAGAGACACGGCGAGCGTTGATCTGGCATATTACTCGCAGGGTCAGCTCGTGGAGTCTGGGTGCACTGGAGGAGCGATGTCAAAGGTGAAATCAACACTGATAAGTTTGATGGTGCTCTTGAG
>Ga0315274_10011683_pt1 | contig 12578 bp, 4 predicted proteins | sample YL17G02_20_MG_FD_203700 | JGI IMG/M metagenome (GOLD analysis project Ga0315274, IMG submission 203700) | Sediment microbial communities from Yellowstone Lake, YNP, Wyoming, USA - YL17G02_20 | ecosystem: Environmental > Aquatic > Freshwater > Lake > Sediment | place: USA: Wyoming | collected... | reverse complement strand
GACAATCATCTCCGGGCGCGTTCTCCAGTATTGTTGTGCCACACTGCCGACTTGGTCGTAATCCGATTTCGCGAACTTCTGCAGCCGGTCTTCGGCCGCCACAACAAACCGGCTGATTTTTCGGTGAGCGATTTCAGAGCTCTTGGAAGGCGCTTCCCGGCGAAGTGTAAAGATCAGGCACCAAGTATCCCTGACTTGCGAAAACACTGGCCCGGTTTCCACCATTTCCTCTACTACGTACTCTGTCAGGAACACTTCCCGGAGCGCTCTGTATCCGTCTTTTCGCAGGAACGTGTCTGGGACAATAAAGCTGAAGCGCCCGCCTTTGCGCAACAGAGTCACGGCACGCTCCATGAACAATGCATACGAGTCGGTGACATTGTTCTGCGCTGTCCGATAACAACGTTCGAAGTAGGCCTCACTCTCTCTGGGCTGGTCAGCTCCCCAGGGAGGATTGCCGACAACGGCATCAAACCCGCCCGCCTTCATGATGGCCGGGAATTGCACCGACCAGTCGAAGGCATGAACGCGCACGAGGTCATCGGGCACGAGCGAGAAATCGGAGGCGATGAGCGAGTTGCCGCACTTGATGTTCTCTTCGAGCGGCGGGAGGAGGGCTTCGTCGCTGCCGAAGAGGTCGCGATCGCGGGCCAGCGTGAAGCGGTTCTCGTTCTCCAGCATCTTGAGGTAGAGCGAGAGCTGCGTGACTTCCACGGCCTGCGGGTCGAGGTCCACGCCGTGGATGGTTTCGCGCAGGATGCGGCGCTTGAGGTCCACGCCCAGGTGGACGTCGCTGGTGTCCGGGTCCAGCCAGCAGAGTTGCGGCTTGCGGTCTTCGGGGTGGCGGGTGAGGCGAGTCTGCCAGTGTTCGCAGACGCGCTCGAATGCGCGGAGGAGGAAACTGCCGGAGCCGCACGCGGGGTCGAGGATGCGCAGGGCGTGGGAACGGCGCTCGAATTCCCTGAACGTAGCCGCGGACGCAAGTTCGCGCTGATCATCGCTGGGCGCACCGGCCGAATTATGCGCCGACTGACGTCGGCGGCTACTCGAACTGCCTGCGATTTCATCGAGCAGCTTGCCCACAGTCTGGCCGACGATGTATTCGACGATGTAGCGCGGCGTGTAATAGACGCCGCCGGCTTTGCGGACCTCAGGCTTTTCCTCGATGACGGCACCGCGGCCGTGTGGGCGGGCGATCTTGCCGAGGAACCGCTCGTAAATCGTGCCCAGGATTTCGACGGGGATGGCGCTGAAGAGGTAGGGCGATTCGTCGGCGCTGAGGTCGTTGACGAAGCCGGCGACCCACTCATCGCTGACGACGAGTTCTTCGCTGAAGTGGGGCTTGAACAGGTTGCCGTTGAAGAACGGGATGTGCGAGGGCGGGCGGCGGTCGAGCGCGCGGAAGTGGCGGACGACGGCGTGCCAGAGGGAGTCGCGGGGCGCTTTGACACCGCTGGCACCGTACCAAGCAGGCGGCTCATCACGAAGCTCCAGCGGATGCTGGTGAGCGCGGCGACCTTCATCATCATGGCCGGTGTTCTTGCGCCACGTGACGACGATGGAATCGAGCCGCAGGCCGGTGTCGATGTCTCGGTCTTCGCAGATGCGGAGGAAAAGGAGGCGGTCAAGGATGTGCTGGACGGCTTCGTTGAGGCGGGTGCCTTCGAGGAGGTCGCCGCGGTCGTTGTGCTTGAGAAGATCGGTGGCCAGCTCGCGGCGGGCCTCGTCGAGGAAGTTCAGGAACTCAGTGTCGAGCGCGCGCGTCCGGTCGGGCTTGATGAGCCATTGCTGGCGGGCCTTGCCTTTGCCGGTCGGCTTCGTGGGCAGGGAATCGAGCAGCGCCTCAATACTGCCGCCGGCCACGCGATCACGGGAGAGCAGGTCCCAGAGCTCCTGTGCGTGGAGTGGCAGATCCCGGAAATGGTACGACTTCCAAAGGCCAACTTCCGGCTCGTCAAAGTAAGGGCGCCCGCCGACGACGTAGATTCTCAGCTCCTCAAAATCGGTGAGCAGGGCCACCGGGAGGCCTTTGTTCCAGGCGTAGCGTTTGGCCTGGAAGGCGTAGCGGGCGCGGAGCTCCTCGGCGGGCTTCTTGGCCTCGCAGACGAAGCGGTCGCGGCGCTCGGTGCGGAAGAGGTAATCAGCGCGTCTCTGGCGTCCGCCGACTTGAGTGCGACTTTCGATCTCGACTTCGCGGTGCTGCAGGATGTGGCCGGCGAGATTCTCGATGTCCCAGCCCAGGGCGCGGAAGAAGGGGTTGAGGAATTCCTGGCGCAGACTCGCCTCGTCATAGTCGGCACTCTTATAGGCGGCGAGGTTCTTGGCGAAGATCTCGACCAGGCGGGCGAGCTCGCGCTGGAAAGAGTCAACGCTGACCGGGGCGGACATGCGACCCTCTTCTATCGTCCGACGGCCCCCAACGCAAGCCGGCACGCGACAGTAGATCGGCGGAGTCAGGCGTTGCGTCGGCGCTGAGGAGCGTCCGGCTCCCCTCCACGAACAGCTCGAGACTCCGGCCGGCAGCCACCAGAAAGGCGGGTTCAAGTGGTGGTCGTTCCAGGCGGGGGGCTCTCTCTCTCCGCATCTGCATGAAGTATTGCCGATCCGACTTCCGTAGCGTTTCCCGCAGGTCCGCAGTCCAGGCACTGATGCGCAGCCTGGCGGTTTCCTTGTTCATCCGCCCGAGTGCCCAACTCGCCTCGCTCGCCACCTGCGCCTCGCGATACAGTTTCCAGCGCATCGCCCACTTCGCCTCCTCGAAGTAACGCTCCGCTTCCTGCTCCGGTTTCCATTCAGGCGCGCTGCCGGACTGGCTCAACCCGTTGAGAATCCTCAACGCGGCGTCATTGGCGATGGAGACGAGGTTCGTGCGCTGGCCGGCCAGGTCGATCACCGTCGGCGTGCCGCCTTTGGGTGGTGAGAGCCGCAGCCGCAGCGCGAGTGTCTCCTTGGTGAAACCCTCGGGATCGATCGTGCCCTCGAGCAGGTAGCTGCCACCCCAGAAGGGCGACGTGTCCGCCGCCTGCAGCTCCTTTTCCCAACCGAGCGTTTCCATCTGTCGGCGCTCGAGTACGAAGATCTCCGGTTGCTGCATGAGCCGGTGCGCCAGCAGCGTCGTCAGTGCCTGCTCCACCGCAGCCGCCTGGCGGGATTGAACGGCAGCGCGGACGTTGAGGATCGAGATGGGCACCGCGTCACGCGGCAGCACCCCCAGCTTGGGGAACGAGGGACCAAACTGGCGGGCAATGAGCTGCGTCCAGCCGTCCAGGTCATCCGATGGCCAGGGCGCCTGGGCGAGCCCGAGCACCACGCCCGGTCCGACGGCCACCAGTCGTGACGTGAGCAACTCGCGATCGCCCTCCTGGCCCAACTCGAGGATCAGGAGCCCTTGGGCGCCCAGCCACTGGCCGACCTTGACGTAGTCGCCGGCGTTCACCCGAGTGAGCGACTGCTCCGCCAATAGCTTGTCGATTTGGGCTCGCTCTAGCAACGCGACCCGGTCGTCCTTGGACAACTCCGCGGTCAGGAGATCGATGGTGGTCCGTAGCCTGGGGTCCAAGGGCAGCAAGGCCAAGCGGGGCGGCTCCGCGGAAACGGCAGCGCCGGTGAACAGAACAACCAAGATGGCGGAAAGCCAGGTCCTTGCGAGCGTGACTTTGCGGCGGTCGATCCTCGCGGACGGCAGGAGAGCTACCGGGCGGTGCATGGATGGTTGACGTGTGGGATTTCGGACGTTCCGAACTTCGTCGCTCGGCGCCCCAGAAGCGTCCGAAGTAAAGAGTCCCAAGGGCTCTCGACACACCGTCCGCGCGCGATGAGGGAACCCCCGCGCTGGCCTCGCCTGCCCGTTTGCCTCTGTAGTCACTGGTGAATGGCGCGGTAGAAGCGAGAGGAGGGTCCCGGATAATCCGGATCCGCCACTTGAACCCGACCATTGGTCCACAGGCGGTCCGAATTAAGCAGGAACCAGTCAATCAGGTTGGTGCTCTGCTCGACCCGAAGCCCGGCCAGGACCTCTTCCGGCCACGCGATCCCGTCGGGGTCTCCCAATTCCAGCATCCAAGGAAGCGGCCCCCCGGTCCAGGAGATGCGGATCCGCATTGCCGCGGTCGCCGGCGTGAGCGAGAACACGAGCAGACCATTCTGGCCGTCAGCCACGTAGATCACGTCATCCTGCACCGCCACTCCCTGTGCGTACCACGGAGTGTCGAAGACGGCCAATTGGCGAGGCTGCGTGGGATCGGTTATATCGGCTACGATCAGGCCGGTGCCGCCGTCCGCGACATAGGCCAGGTTGTTTGCCACGGCCACGTCCAGGGCGTACCCAGGCGTGTCCAGTGCGCCGAGGACCCTCGGGCTTGTCGGCACGGCAACATCGATGATCTGCAGTCCGGAACCGCCGTCCGCGAGGTAAAGCAGCCTCCCAACCACTACGGCCCGCTGGGCGGATCCGGAGGTGTCGATCTCGGCCAGAGTGCGTGGATGGGCGGGATCGCTGACATCAGCGATCAGCACGCCCGAACTTCCTTGAGCCAGGTAGGCACAGTCTCCCGACACCACGAGGTCGCTGTTGGGCGTGCCGTCGTCCAACTGCCCTAACTGCGCGGGCTGCGTCGGGCTGGAAAGGTCCAGGATCCGCAGACCGCGGTTGACCAGCGGGGAATGCTCGAAGGCGAGGTATGCCAGATTCCCCGAAGTGGCGATCGCTTTCACCGCGTCATTCGTCACCGACGAGATGAGAACCGGGTTGGTGCCATTTGCGAGATCGACCACATCCAGCCCGCCGAAGTCCTGCGCCACGCATGCGAGGTTGCCCATCAGAGCCACGCCTTTCGTTTTCCATGAGGCGGGATGCCGGCTCAGGCGTCGCGGCTCAGCAGGATCGGAAACATCCAAGATCGCCAAGCCAGCCCAGTCATCCACCACGTAAGCGGTGCTCCCGTTCACCACCACGTCGAGGGCCGCTTCCGAGGTGGGAAGCCAACCCACTCGATGCAGGTTCGCCAGATCCGTCATGTCGATGACCTGCAACCCGCCATCCGTGCTGGCAAGGAAGGCGTGGGTATCGGTGACCGCCAGGTCTCTCACGCCGACTTGACTGGTGAGGAGTGCGAGGGGCTGGGTGTTCAGGTGATTGGAGACATCAAAGATGTACAGCCCGGACTGGTCCGCCACAAAGAGACGGTCGTTCATCAACACCATCTCCATCGGTTGCCGCGACCGCATCGCCGTTCTGACCCAGACCGGCTTCGTGGGATCCGTCACGTTCAATTCTACGACTCCGGACAGGGTAACAGCCACGAAGACATTGGTCCCTGCCACCACAACGTCGTCGGCCCACCCGCCCGGCATCTGGTGCCCCCCAAGACGCGTTGGGGACGCAGGGTCGGCGATGTCAAAGATCTGCAAGCCGTTCGATCCATCGGCAAGGTAGAGTCGATCGCCGTCAACGGTGACACCTCCCGCCGAGCCCCCAGTGACATAACCCCCGAGCCGGGTTGGCTGAGTGGGATCGGACACGTCCACGACGTGCAGGCCGGCTTCCGCGGCGGCCAGAAAAGCCAGGCCGCCCGACACTGCCACATCCCAGACGTCCCCTGAGGTGTCAAGTCCGCCCACCCAGCGGGGGGCCGCCGGGTCGCTGATGTCCGCGATCTGCAGGCCAGCCTCGCTGCATGCCACAAAAGCCAGGGTTCCTGCAACGGCGATGTCCAGCGCATAGTCGGGTGCGGCCAGGGAACTCAGCCGGCTGGGGTGCGTTGGGTCGCTGACATCCATGATCAACAATCCTCCCCCGCCACAGGCCAAGTAGGCCGTGTTCCCGACGAGGGCAATGCCGTAGGCATAGCCACCGTCGTATTCCCGCCATTCGCCGACCTTTCGTGGTTGGTAGTCCTGGAGGACTCTGAGCCGGGCCACGTGGCTGGTGACTGCGCCCCATTGGTTGCCGATCACGACCGCGTAGTTGGCCGCGTGCCCCGCAGTGAGCCCGCCGATCGTGAAGGTGCTATTGGTCATACTCGAGAGCGGAACGCCTTCCCGGTACCACTGGTAGTGGATCGGTTCCGAGCCGCTCGCCGTTACCGCCAGGGTCGCATCCTGGCCGAGGGCGCGGTCCAGGCTGCCGGGTTGCTCGGAAATCACCGGCGCGCTGGGCAACACACGCAGTATGTGGGTCGTCTCCACCGGCGCCCACTCCGCGTTCCCTGGCTGGCTCAAGTGGACGAAAACGGTCCCCGTGCCGGTCAGCACGAGTTGCTGACCTTCCACCCTCGCCGGACCGGACCGGACCTGAACGCCCACGGGCAAGCCGCTGTTGGCGGTCGGAGTCAAGGACAAGGGCGAAGTGTAATCCCACGAGGATCCGGGTAGGTTGACCTGAATAACCTGGGCTTTGGGGACGCCGGATGCTCCCAGTACCCGCATCCCTCGAGCGCCGTTCGCAACGAAGAGGTTGGTCCCGAGCGCCGTCGCCTGCGACGCTTGGGCCCCGGTGTTGAACGTCTCCAGCAGGGCCGGGTTGGCAGGATCGGCAACATCAATCACGTGGATGCCACTCTCACCGACGACGAGGTAAGCCCGAGTGCCGACGACCGTGACCGAAAGCCCGGCACCCGGGGTATCCAACGATCCCAAGAGCTGCGGATTTGATGGGTCGCTGATGTCCAGGATGTGCAAGCCCGCATAATTCGCCGCGACGTAGGCAAGATCGCCCGACACAACCACACCCATGCACCAGCCTGGCAGAGCGAACGCGCGCACCAAAACGGGTGCGGCAGGATCCGTGATGTCGAGGATCTGCAAACCCGCCTCCGAGTCGGCCACGAGGGCCAGATGACCGCTAACTGCGACGTCCGCGGCATTACCCGGGGTGTCATAGGAACCCACCCGTCGCATTTGCCGCGGGTTTGAGACATCAAACACCTGCACCCCGGCTGTCCCATCCGGGATAAACGCAAAATCGCCCGAGACCTTCACCGCCTGGGCGATCCCCTCAGTATCATGCTGTTCCAGCAGCTCCGGGCGCACAGGATCCACCAAACTGATGGCCAGGAGACCGGCCTCAGAGGCGGCCACGAATGCCGTATTCCCAGCCAGGGCAACCTGCCGGGTTCCAACCGGAGTGGCATAGCGAGACCGGAAGACCGGTAGAGCCGGGTTGCTCACATCCAGAACCTGCAGCTCTCCTCGGTAGTCCGCAACGCAGGCGATCAGGCCATTGAAGGAGATCCCGTTCGCCGTCAGCGCGGTGGGAAAGCCGCCCACGAACTGCGGGGCGGACGGTAGAGTGAGATCCACGATCTCAAGCCCACGCTCGGACTCGGCAAGAAAGGCGGTGGTGCCGACCATCGCGAGGCTGCCGAGATTCCCCGGGGTAGCCCAGCCGCCAATGATCTTCGGATCTGAGGCATTGGCCACGTCGATGATCTGGAGGCCGGCGAACCAGCCCGCCACGTAGAGCAGATTGCCTTGGAGGTTAAGCTCAACCGCAGAGCCCGGAGTATCGCACCCGCCCAGGAGCACGGGATTGACCGGGTCACTCACATTGTAGATCTGCAGGCCTGCGTTGTCAGTTGCCAGATAGGCCAGGTCCGCCGAGCGGATGACGTGATAGGCCCAATCGGGCGTTGAGAGGGCTTTGAGAAGGTGCGGAGCGGTCGGCGTCGTCACATCCAGGATCTGCAGACCCCCTTCCATGTCGGCAACATAGGCAACGGTGCCATCCAACGTGATCGAGTACGCGGTTCCGGGAGTGTTGTAACTCCCCGCAACGATCGGGTTCGTCGACTGACTCGCGTTGACGACGATCATTCCAGCGGCCGCGTCCGCGACGTAGGCCCAGCTACCGGCGACGGTCACGTTCCAGGCATGGCCGGGTGTGTCACAACCCCCGAGTCTCTGCGGATGCGCGGGGTCGCTGATATCCAGGACGATCAAACCCTCATTGCCGGCGGCGAGGAACGCCAGGGATCCTTGCAGGGTGACTCCCTTGATCCCGCTTGGGGTGGCTGGGTACACGCCAACGACCGTTGGCTGGGATGGCTCTCGGACGTCAAAAACAACCAGGCCACCCTTGTCGCAGGCAACGTAGAGATAACCATCCCGCTCGACGACGCCCAGAGCAGAGCCGTTGGCGAAGCCCGGCCATTCGCTCACGCTGACCAGGGCGGGTTCAGCCGCCCGGCCTTGGATCGCGGCATCGTTGAATCCAGCGAAGACGCCGAGGCAAACCACCGCGGAGTAGAATCGCTGGGGGCAAATCCGGGTGCTCATAGGTCCTAGGTGTTGTCGGTGTCGGGGCGAACTGATGCGAGATTCATATCCAGATTCCACCGTAGAAGCAAGCCGAAGACGGAGGACTCTCGCGCCTTTGGGTGGGTTCACGGTTGGGCGCGATGATAACGACGCTGTAGTTCGTTCCATCGCCATTGTCCGCGCCCGGCCTGGAGGACCAGCCAGGCAGCGGCTGGGTCGGCCGGGAGATCGAGATCGAGGTAGTCGCGAAGAAAGGCCACCCCGTCGGGATGGTCCTGCTCCGGGGCGCGGAGGAGGACATCAATTCCCTGGCGCACGCCACGCTTCACCGCGACGCGGGCGATGTTTTCCAGAAGGTAGTCGCGTCCGGTGGCCAGGTGCAGTTCGAGACGGTAGGCGAGGATCTCGCGGAACTGCGCCTCCAGTTCGAGGTCGGGATCCTGCGACAGGATGCGATCCATAAGCACCACGTCAACTTGTTCATTCCAGGCCTCACCCAGCAAGTTGGCAAGGAGAACGGGATACTGGTCGTGCAGCCGATATTGCTCCACCACACGGCAAAGCTCAGACGGCATCAAATGGCCTTCCGCGAAGACGCCGAGTCGCTCGCGCAGGATCTGGGCGGCGCCCGCGGGATCGAGTTTGAAGGCCAGACGAGCGAGCTCCGGGTGGCGTTTGAAACTTTCGAGGACCCTTGCGGCATCCTCCGGTTGGGCCAACTTCCCGAGAATCCGGGGCCCGGCGTAGTCATCGAGCTCCACGGCGCGAAGCGCGGTTGGCAGCCCGGCACGGCCGTGGCGCTGGACGAACTCATCCGTCGCGCGGTTCGGGGCGGTGTATTCCGCAGCGAAGGCGTGGTCCAGGAGGATGCCCTGCAGGTCAAGATCGGCGGGGGACGGCGAGCCTTCCGGCAGTGGCAGTACGGGGGCATAGGGCGAGCGGTCTCGGGACCGCGGCTCCCAATCGCGCGCCTGGATGCGGACAGAGGAGAGGATCCGGGCGAGGGCAAGCCGGTTAAACACGTTGTCTTTGAGCAGGAAGGTCCCTTTGGCGCTGCCGTCCACGCTCCAGCTCTTGCCGTCGGATTCTTTCGCCAGAGCGCGCAATAGCTCCGTTGCTTCAAACAGATTCCCGCGTTCCATTTCGAATTCGGCCCAGCGAAACCGCACGGTGGCCTGGAGATTCTCGAGGGCGTCGGAGGGCCAGGGTTGGGCCGCCAGATCGCGGAAGAGTTCGCAAGCAGTGTCGGGTCGGCCGGCGTCAATCCAAGCCTCGGCAGCTCGGCGTGCGGCCGCAAGCTTCTGCTCCGGTCGAAATCCGGGGAGCTGGGCCTGCAGGAACTCGGCGGCGCTGGCGGGCTTCCCGGCACGCTGCCAAAGCCGGCCCATCTCGAGGATGATCTGATAGCGTTCGAACTCGACCTGGTCCCGTTCGCGATACACGTCGGGAGTGGTCGAGGCCCGAACGGTGAGTGCATCCAAACGGGACTGGACCTGCTGCAGCCGCTGTTCGAGGCATTGCCGCGCCTCGCGGTAAAGGCCGACCGACTCGAGGCAACGCCACGCGAGCCCGGAGTGGACGCCACGGGCGAGTTGACGGCCGAGCGCTTGGAGTTCCCGGAGGTCTGCGGCGACAAGGGTGGCGCACGCCAGGCGGTTGAGGCTGGCGCTGGCTTCGAGCAAGAGTTGCTCAGGCAGGGTGTAAGCGCCGTAGACCTGCATGCGCCCGTAATTGACCATGCGGGTGGCTTTGCCGGGATCGGATGGCCCGCTCTCCGCAAGGTAAAGCTGAGGGTGCTGCTCCTGGTGGCCAATGAGGCCAATCACGCGTTGACGGTGGAGCGGGGCTGCGGCCCGACCGATCACCTGGTCGGCTTCCCGGAACAGGCTCTCGAGTGCCTCGAGGCCGCTTGGGTCGAGCGGAATCACGGTTGGCGCCCCCGCCTGGGCCGTCGATGCGCGCAACGCCCGGGCCACCGCCTCCTGCAAGGTCGTCGCCGATCCAAACAATTCATGCGTGGCTGGGAATGGATTGGCCCAGGTCAGCCGCATCTTGCCGTGCTCTTCGCGACCCCAGAAGCCGTCCACGCGCTCGTAGGGTCGTAGGTCCGGATGCTCGCGGAACAAGGCGTCGGCTCGAGTAAAATACGTCCGCGCCTCGTTGTCGCGTCCGCAACCACGTAAGGCCGCCGCCGTGTAACAGTAGTAACACGCCCAATACTCGGCACTGATGACCGGCGGCGTGTCCTTGCGGCGGAGGGCCTGTTCCAGCTCGATGAACTTTGCAGCCGCGAGGGGGAACTCGTGTCGCTGCAACGCGTGCAGCGCGATCACCACGCGCACGTAATCGGCGGCCAGGGAATCGGGGAATCGGTCCAGCAGTGGAGCGAACTCCGTTTCGAACGGAACCGTCTTGACCTTGCTCGGAGGCGAGCGCATGCCGACCCAACGCCGGGCCCAAAGGAACTCGGAAAGCAGCAGGTCGGCGTGTGGCTCGGCCGGGTCAACGCCGGCGATGAGATGATCCTGGATCGCCGCCTCGTAGCGAGCGTCAATCCAGTCGCGCAGGCCGGTGAGAATGTGCCAGACCTCGCGGTCGCCAGGGTGATCTCGCAGGTGATGGAAGATGGCGGCGAGATCATCGCGCGTCGGTGGATCGAGCCATCCCCGTGCCGGTTTCTGGAACTCCGGCCCTACATCAGCGCGCGCAGTCGTCCGCACGGTCGTGTCGGCCGACGTCGGCGCCGTGCGTTCCTGGATTTGCCGAACGAGCCGGCGCCCCAGCGATTCCAGCGCGTCCCTCTCGGAAGGGATCTCTTCCACCAGGGTGGGGCGGGCGGCCAACGCGGGTCGGTAAGAGAGGCGAATCCGAGCCGGTTGGCTGGCAGAAGCCTTCAGCCACTCAAAGCCCACGATGCCATGCACCGCGGTCCACGCCAGCCGGGTGAGTTCCGTGGGCGCCCCGAAGCGGGCGGTGAGCTCCAGATCCATTTCCGCAGCGAGACCCTGAATGCGGTCCGGATCGAACACCGTGAGACCGACTGACTCCTCGAGGGTCCTCCGCAATCGAGCGAGCAGGAGGGCGCCCGTCTCCGGCAAGTGTGGACCGGCCACCAGCGCCACGACCAACCCCTTGGGCGAGTGCCAGTCGCCGCGATCGATCCTCGCCAGCGCCTCCGTGCCGTCCGGGGTCGCGGCGAGTTCCTCGCGCGCCAAACGGGTGAACTCAGTGAAACCGAGCATCTCGAACGCGCGGAGTTTCCACACCTTGGCGGCGACGAACAGGGGGTCCGCGCGCTGGGCCTCGATGAAATAGACCGCGCCCCGCTCGGGCTGATCGGCCAGGCAGTGCTCGATGCCGCGATAGAGAAGCCACGAAACCTCGGGGGTGCGACTGAAACCCGCGGCCACAGCCGACGTCCGTCGCCGTTCGTCCATTGGCAGCCGGGCCACCATCCGGTCCGCGGCGTCGGTCAGGACCGCAGGAATGTCACGCGGGAACTCGCCCGCCCCGTCCACGCTGGCCGCCTCGATTCCAGTGCGGGCCTCGGTGAGACTGACCAGGAGATGGAACCGGCCGGGGGTGGTCCGCCGCAGCGTGCCGCCGGCAAGAAAGCGAACACCCGGGAGATCGCTGTCAAGGGAGGAGCCGGGACCGCGGACCGGCGCGCCGCCCAGGACTTTCTCGCGCAGGATGAACCGGACGTCGCGACGCTCGTAGAGGGCAACACCCCTACGCTGGAGTTCAATCGCGAACAGGTCGGCCAAGCCGTAGGCCCAATCCTCGGGCGGCGCCGGTTCACCGGCCACGACGAAGTCGAGGACCGCCACAGTATTCGCCAATGGAGCATCGGTCGCCCCCCTAGCGGGCCACGCGAGCGCCATCGCGAGCAACAAAGTTGTGGACGTCGGTTTCAATCGGGATTCCGCACGCACTCAGGCGGAATTGGTGAGCAACGCCGGTTCATCGGCTGTCCTCCACGGGTTTCCTTTTCGACAGACCTGGGCGGCCCACGGTTGCTTGGCGCGACGGGACGACGGCGCCGCGGTCGAGCGGCGATGGCTGACGACAGCCAATCGTTCCGGGGTGACCGTCATGGAGAGCAGATCCGATAAAAACGCCATGGATAGGTCGTGGCCGTGGCGTCCTGATAGAGAAACTGCCCCGGCGTGGGTTGGCTGGCGTACCCGAGCCGGCCCCAGTTTGTCAGGTTGACCGAGGCATACACGCTATACGTCGCATTGGTCAGGCCGGTGAAGCCAAGAACGAACGGGCTGCTTGCACCTTGCGTGAAGCCTTCCGGCTGCAGTTCCACGGGCGGA
>Ga0315274_10011682_pt1 | contig 12578 bp, 10 predicted proteins | sample YL17G02_20_MG_FD_203700 | JGI IMG/M metagenome (GOLD analysis project Ga0315274, IMG submission 203700) | Sediment microbial communities from Yellowstone Lake, YNP, Wyoming, USA - YL17G02_20 | ecosystem: Environmental > Aquatic > Freshwater > Lake > Sediment | place: USA: Wyoming | collected... | reverse complement strand
CTGGGCGATGGCGAGCAACCGGTTCTTCTCGGCCATCGTACGGGTGCAGTTGGACCGCGGCCACACGGTGGTGTCGACCGGACCCTACCGCTTCGTGCGGCATCCGGCGTATGCCGGCATGCTCGCCTTTGGGCTGGCGACGCCGTTACTGCTTGGCTCGTTATGGGCGCTGATCCCGGGGGTGCTCTTGGATGCTGCCGTGATCGCCCGAACGGCCCTCGAAGACGCGACCCTCCAGCGTGAGCTGGGGGGCTATGCCGACTACGCGCAAAGGGTACGCTTCCGGCTGTTCCCGCGGGTATGGTGACCCAGCTTACGGCGGCCAGCCCGATCGGCGGCCGGCGGTTTTCCCCCAGCGCGGCTACGGGCTGGTCAGTTGCCGGATGCGCTGCGCGATGCGGATGAGCGAGTAGATGAGCAGCATTAGGACGGAGAACAGCAGGAAGCGGATCACCTCCAGCCCCAGGGACGGCCAGCGCCCGTAGAGACTGCTGTTCAGCTGTGTTCCCAGCACGATCGAGATCGGCACGAGAAAGGGAAGGACCCGACGGTACTTCTCCGCCTTGGAGGCGGAGTCGGTGAAGATTTCATGATCCTCGCCAGCGACCTCGGCCCGGCGGAAGTACTACCAGTTGCACATCTGCCCGACGTACTCCCAGCCGGCGTCGCGGAACAGCTGCAGGTACGTTGGCCGGTCCTGGCCCTTCAGGTACTGGTAGTCCAGCCGGTAGATCATCGGCCGGGGCTCGCCCACGCAGAAGGTGTAGATCCCCGGCGGCGCGATCGAAGCCAGGTGCAGGCCGCGCTGGCCAGCGAGGTTCGATAGCTAGGCTTCCTCCTGTTCGTCCTGCCACGGCCAGAACCAGCGGAAGATGCGTCGTGTCTCGGTTTGCATGGCGCCCTCCACCTACTTCCTCCCTATCGACTTGAGCCCGCCCGTCGCCTCGCTGCCCCTAGCGGACATCACCTCCAGCCGGCTGATCTGTGCCAGAAGCACCTGGCGGCCCAGAGGCGTGAGCGTGTATGACTTGCGGCGCTCCTCTTCCGCCACCATGGCGATCAGGCCCTGCTTCTCAAGCGTCGTGAAGGCCCCGTAGAGCGTTCCGGGCCCGGGGTGGACGGCACCCTGGCTGAGCAGCTAGACCTTCTGCATGACGCCGTAGCCGTGAAGGGGATCGATCAGCGCCAGGAGGATGTGGTACGTCGATTCGGTGAGCGGCAGGCCCTTGAGGATCTTGTCGGTCATCCGGTTGCTCCCTCACTACATCGCCGACCGCTATATCGTATGTCGTTATGTCGTCTGCCGATGTATTTGCGTCGAGTCGCTCGGCTGTCAAGGGGCAATCCGAAGCGAGAAGTCCGGCGGTGGAGCGGCGACCTGTCCGGGGCTTGACCGGAGTGTCACACACACCCCCGTTTCCCCCAGCACCTTCCGGGCCGCGGTCGGTGTTGCGGATGTGCGCGCGACCGATCGCAGGCTACCTGCGCCGTCGCTGTGGGATAGAGGGACGGCATGCCGTGCGCTCACCGAGCATGCTGCAGATTGCCCAACGTGGATCGCCCAGGTCAGACGGGGGTCACCCGCCCACGGAGGGGCGAAGCATGCCTGACGTCTGGATCATTGGCGGTCGTGCTGAGGGCTTGCTTCGCCCCTACGCCATTCGCGGGGCGTGACCTGGCGAGGAGAAAAGCATGGGCGGGTCTGAGGCCCGCCCCTATGCACATCGATCTAAGCTCGTGGGATCCGACAAACTGCAGGTGATGCCGCGCCTTACAGTCAGTCCTCGTCCTCGACGCCGGCCAGCTTGAGGTCTCGGGCGGCAATGCGCGCTACCGAGGCGACGGTGTCGCCTTCCTTCAGACCGATGACGTGAACGCCCATCGTCGATCGGCCAGCTTGCTTGACCTGCCTGACCTTCGTGCGCAGCAAGATGCCGCCGGTCGAGATGATCGTCAGGTCGTCCTCGGCGTGGACGACCATGGCGGCCACGACCGCCCCAGTGACGTCCAGCTTGTCCCTGCTCAGCGTGACGATCCCGCTCGTGCCGCGGCCCTTGCTGGGATACTCCTTGAGCGGCGTGCGCTTGCCGAATCCGTTGGCCGACACTACCAGCAGGTCAGCCTGCGGGTCCACCACGCCCATGCTGGCGACGGCGTCGCCCGGCTTGAGCGTGATGGCGCGCATGCCGGCCGCCGGACGGCCCATCGATCGCACCTTCTGCTCGTGGAAGCGGACGGCCTGACCCAACTGCGTGACCAGGATGACATCGTCGTAGCCGCTGGTCAGCCCGACCCATCCGAGTGTGTCGCCCTTGTCCAGGCCCATGGCGATCAATCCCGATGGGCGGACGGAGGCAAACTCGCTCAGCGCCACGCGCTTGATCTTGCCCTTGCGTGTGGCCATGGTGCAGAAGTTGGCTGCGGAGAAATCGGGCACCGCCACGGTGGCGGTGATCGTCTCGTCCGCCTCGACGGCCAGGATATTGACCATCGGGATGCCGCGGTCGGTGCGGTCGGCGTCCGGGATCTGGTAGGCCTTCTCCGAGTACACCTTGCCGCGGTCGGAGAAGAACAGCACCGTGTCCAGCGTTCGGGCGGGGAAGAGCATCTTGACCTCGTCCTCGCCGCGCATCGAGTGGCCGGTGACGCCGCGCCCGCCGCGGCCCTGGCGGCGGAAGGCCTTGGCCGCGACGCGTTTGACGTAACCGCGCTCGGTGATGCTGATCAGAGCCGCTTCGTCGGTCACCAGGTCGGCCTCGGAGAAGTCCTCGCTGGCCTCGATCGCCAGGCGCGTGCGCCGCGGGTCGCCGTAGGCTTCAACCATCTCGCCCAGCTCGGTCTTGAGCAGCCCGAGGACCTTCTTCGGGTGGGCGAGCAAGTCATCCAGGAAGGAGATACGTTCCATAACCTGGCGGTGCTCGTCCTGGATCTTCTCGCGCTCCAGCGCCGCCAGGCGGCGGAGCTGCATGTCGAGAATCGCCTGCGCCTGAAGCTCGCTGAGTTTGAAGTGCTTGACCAGGCGCGCCTTGGCCTCGTCGGCGTCGGCGGACTGGCGGATCGTCTTAATCACCTCGTCGAGGTTGGCCAGGGCAAGGAGCAGCCCGTCGAGGATGTGGGCCCGGGCACGCGCCTTCTCCAGCTCGAAAGCCGAGCGGCGGGTGATGACCTCGCGTCGGTGGTCGATGTAGATGTGCAGGGCGCGCTTGAGCGACAGGAGCCGCGGCTCGCCATGGACCAGCGCCAGCAGTTGCACCCCGAACGTCGACTGCAAGGCGGTGTACTTGAACAGCTGGTTGAGGACTTTCTTGGGCTGCGCCCCGCGCTTGAGCTCGACGACAACGCTCAACCCGCGGCGGTCTGACTCGTCACGCAGGTCGGAGATCTCGCCCAGGCGGCCTTCACGGGCAAGCTCGGCGATGCGCTCGATCAGCGCTGCCTTGTTGACCATGTACGGCAGCTCGGTGATGACGATGCGGTGGCGTGAGCTGCTCATCTCCTCAATGTGCGCAATACCCCGGACGACGATGCGCCCCTTGCCCGTGCTGTAGGCCAGCTTGATCCCTTCGCCGCCAACGATCATCCCGCCGGTGGGGAAGTCCGGTCCAGGGACAAAGTGCATCAGCTCTTCAGACGTGATCTCGTCCAGCCGGTCGTATTCGTCGACCAGGAAGCCGATGGCATTGGCCAGCTCGACCAGGTTGTGCGGCGGGATGTTGGTGGCCATGCCGACGGCAATACCGGTGGCGCCGTTGAGGAGCAGGTTGGGCAGGCGAGCCGGCAGGACGGTTGGCTCCTGGAGCGAGCCGTCGAAGTTGTCGACGAAATCGACGGTGTTCTTGTCGATGTCAGTGAGGAGCTCTTCGGCCATTTTCGCCAAGCGCGCCTCGGTGTAGCGCATGGCCGCCGGGGCGTCACCATCGATCGAGCCAAAGTTGCCCTGTCCGTCGACGAGCATGTAGCGCATGGAGAAGTCCTGGGCCATGCGCGCCATGGCGTCGTACACGGCGGCGTCGCCGTGGGGGTGGTACTTGCCCAAGACCTCGCCGACGATCCGGGCCGACTTCCGGTAGGCCGAGGTCGACCGCATGCCCATGTCGTGCATGGCGTACAGGATGCGGCGATGAACCGGTTTCAGGCCGTCCCGGGCGTCCGGGAGCGCCCGGGCCACGATCACGCTCATGGCGTAATCCAGATACGACCCGCGCATCTGCTCGTCGATGTCAACCTGACGAACGGTTCCGATGTCCATTGTGGTGGCTTCCTGCAGGCTGGAGCCTGAGGGGATGTCGCTCAGATGGGTAAAGGTGAATTATACCTCGGCTTGTCCTGAACGGTTGACTCCCTGCGCACACCGTGCGATTACACACGCCTCCTCTCCTCGATACAAGGAGAATATCGATGCCCTCACGCCGAGTACGAAGAGTCCTGTGGGTTGTGGGATTCCTGGTCGTCCTGGCCATCGTGGCCGGGCTGCTGGGCCTCCAGACCGTCCGCCGATCCTTCCCGCAGACGACCGGCACGCTCCAGTTGCCGGGACTAGAACATCCGGTCGAGGTCTTTCGTGATGAGATGGGCGTTCCGTCGGTGTATGCCGAGACCGAACACGACTTGCTCATGACCCAAGGGTTCTTGCACGCCCAGGACCGCTTCTGGCAGATGGACACCTCACGCCACATCGGCGCCGGGCGGCTGGCCGAGATGTTCGGTGAGGCTCAGATCGAAACCGACCAGTTCCTGCGCACGCTGGGTTGGGCTCGCGTCGCCCAGCAGGAATGGGAGGTGATGGACGCCGAGACACGCGGCTTCCTGCAGGCCTATGCCCAGGGGGTCAATGCCTACCTGGCGCAGCGCTCCGGGTCCGGCCTTTCGCTCGAGTACGCCGTCCTGGGCCTGATCAACAGCGGCTACGAACCCCAACCGTGGACCCCGATCGACAGCATCACGTGGGGAAAGCTGATGGCCTGGAACCTAGGCGACAACATGGAGGCCGAGATCGCCCTCTCGGTGCTCGCTAAGGAGCTGCCGGCCGATGTGCTGGCGGCCCTCTATCCGCCCTACCCTGCCAACCACCCCATCATTACCGAGCCGTCGGGGAGCGCCGCCAGCCTGCGATCCATCCCCGCCGTGCCGGACGAGGTTCGGCCCATGCTGGCGTCGCTGGGTGACCGGGTCGGCCGCGTGCAGGCTGCGCTCGATACCGGCCTGGAGGGCGTCGGGTCCAACAACTGGGTGATTGCCGGCAGCCGAACAACTACCGGCGGGCCGCTGCTGGCCAACGATATGCACCTGGGCATCCAGATGCCGTCGATCTGGTACGAGATGGGCCTGCACTGCAAGCCGGTGACGGACGCATGCCGCTTCGACGTGGTGGGTTTCTCGTTTCCCAGTGCGCCGTCGATCGTCGTCGGTCACAACGCCAGCATCGCCTGGGGTGTCACCAACGGCGGGCCGGATGTACAGGATCTTTACATCGAGAAGATCAACCCGGAGAATCCGAATCAGTACGAGGTTAACGGCCAGTGGGTCGATATGACCCTCGTGGAAGAGACGATCCAGGTGGCCGGAGGCGACCCCATACCGCTGACCGTCCGCACCACGCGTCACGGGCCTATCATCTCTGACACATACGGGCCGCTCAAGGACACCGTCGAGCCGACCGCCACGCCTTTCCGGGAGCGCACAAGTCTGGAACTGCCGGCGAACTACGCCATCGCGCTGCGTTGGACGGCTCTCGAGCCCGGGACGCTGTTCCACTCGGTGCTCGAGCTCGATCTGGCCGGCGATTTCGACGAGTTCCAGGCGGCATTGTGCGACTGGACGGTGCCGTCGCAGAACTTCGTCTTCGCCGACCTGCGTGGCGACATCGGCTACCAGTACACGGGACGCGTACCCATCCGGGCCTCCGGCGACGGACAGCTGCCAGTGCCCGGCTGGACCGATGCGTACGAGTGGACCGGCGATATCCCGTGCGAGGCCATGCCGAGCGTCTACAACCCGCCGGCGGGCTACTTGGCCACGGCCAATCACGCCGTCGTCGGCGCCGGCTTCGTCTACCCCATTCCGAATGCATGGGACTACGGCTACCGCGGGGCGCGGATCGTCGAGATGATCGAGGCCAAGCCCAAGCTTTCGGTTGCGGACCTGCAGGCGATCCATGGTGATGACTTCCATGCCATGGGCCCGGTGTTCGTTCCGCTTCTGACTGCGCTCACGGAGTGGCCGACGCCCAACCAGGCTATCGCCGTCGACATGCTCGGCACCTGGGACTTCCAAAACCGGATCGACTCCGCTCCGGCGGCGGTCTTCAACGCCTTCTGGCGACACCTGCTCATCCGACTGTACACGCGATTGGGCGTACCCGAGGACTACTACCCCGATCAGGACACCTCGTTCGCCATCATCGACACGATGGTCGGCGACGCCGGCTGGGACTGTGGCGCCTGGTGTGATGATCCGGCGACGCCCGAGGTGGAAAACCGAGAGGCCCTCATGCGCCTGGCCTTCGCCGATGCCATCGCCGAGCTTGAACAGGCCTTGGGCAAGGATCCAGCGAAGTGGACCTGGGGCGCGCTGCACACGGCGACCTTCCGCAACAGCACGCTAGGGGAGTCCGGGATCGCACCCATCGAGGCGCTCTTCAACCGCGGGCCGTACGCCGCTGCCGGCGGGTCATCGATTGTCAACGCCACCGGGTGGGACTACCAGGATGGCTACGAGGTCGTCTCGCTGCCCTCGGAGCGCATGATCGTCAACCTGGCAAACCTGCCCGACTCGGTGATGGTCCACACGACAGGCCAGTCAGGGCACGCCTACCACCCGCACTACACCGACATGATCGACGCATGGCGGCTGATTGAATACCGCCCGATGGTGTGGACGCGCCAGCAGGCAGAAGGGACGGCGGCCGAGGTGCTGACCCTCACACCGTAGGCTTGGCTGGGCGTTGGGGACCTTTGGGAATCCGTCGGGGCGCGTTCGCGCCCCGACGTTTCTCTGGGTCACGCGGGCATGCCAACCGCCGCACTGCCAGCCACGCGATCCGATGCCGGGCGTCCCGGGCGATCAGACCCGGATCGGTTTTCGGCGCATCAGCCTGATCCAGGAGACGGCGAACAGGATGAACCCGGCAGGCATCGTCACGAGGTAGACCAGCCAGTTCGTAGGCCAGCGTAGACCCAGGCCGAGTGCCAGAGCATAGATCAAGGTGGCGATGACCGGTATCAGCCCGAGGGGTACGTATGCGCGAAGCGGGGGTTTCTCCGCGCCGAGGTCGTGCAGCAGATCACGTTCCGCTTCGGCAGCGCGGTTGCGCGTCAGCGCAACCAGGACCAGTACCAGCAGGACGGGCAGGACTACGACCGCCATCGGCGCCGCCGGCACGGTTCCCACAATGAACACGAGAAGGAGCAGCGCCGTCGCGGCCAGGATCGACCCTCGCCCTGGCGCGAAATCCCGGACGCCGAGGCGCGAGAAAGCCCAGTAGCTGACCGCAAGGACCCCGGTGGTCGCGAAGGCATATGCCGCGAAGGCCAAGAGTGGCGTCACGCTTGCCGGCTCCTCCAACCACCAGAAGATCGCCCACCAGCCCCAGAAGGCCCCCGCCCCGGCGGCCAGTGCTGCCGTCCGCCAGACATTCCTCGAGGCCAGCGCACACAGCATCGCAAACCACCCGAAGCACACACTGATCAACGAGTGCCATGCCAGCCCGGTCCACGAGATCTGCAGCGGGAACTGGTCGTACAGCGTCTGGACGACCACGCCCTCTCCCAGCCATCCGACCAGCGCACCGGCGACGAAGAGGGCTTCCAGCGATCGGACGCGGTAGTGCCGGACGGCAGACAGGAAGACAAAGGCCAACAGCGAGTATGCCAACCAGGTGGCTGCCCAGTTGGCGAGCGTGTCGCCGGGGCGGGCACGCGCCCAGAACAGGTGCTCGGAAAAGAACATCAACACGGAACCCGTGGAGAGCGAGAGCAGTAGCGAGCGCAGATGTCTCACGGCAGAGAATACACGAACCGGCGCGGGATTGTCGCGGCCGGCGATGACAAGGGGGAGAAGACTTCCTCCAAAGTCGAATGGACTCGGGAAGCCGGTTCGGCTAGCGCCAGACGATCCGGTACCCGCCTGCGGAGGCTTGATGAACGAAGCCCTGGCCGTCCAGCAGAGTCCCAACCAGGGGGTAGACATCTTGACGGAGAACGATGGTCTCCAGGGCTGCGGTCGATGTGACGATGCGTTCGAAGTCCGTCCGGAATCCCGGCTGACCAGCAGTGAACTCCGAGGCGCGGATGCGCCAGTCGGCGTCGGCCGCGCGGTCCAGACCGGTGAGCCAGCTGATCAGGGTGTCGTCGCGGATCCGCAGCTGTGGGTAGCCGCCGCGCAGCATCGGCGTGGTGCCTGAGATCTCGCGCGGCGCCAGCATTACACCCGGAGGGGCGTTGGCAACCACGGCCCTGGAAACCGCGAGAGCCTCGTCCACCAGCTTGTAGGCCGGCCAGCCGATCTCTCCTCCACGCCGGAAGATCGAGGTTGAACCAGGGATAAGGTTCGCGGCCAGGCATCCAGCCAACACCGAGACCGTGAGCAACCACCCCGCGTTGCGTCGGGCGGCGGGCAGCCGTTCGAGGATTGCGACCATCGCTGCGCCGAACATGCCCACGAAGGGAAGCACGTAGAAGGCCCTCCAGTAGATGCTCGGCCCGGTCAGGCGGGCTATCCACAGCGGTGCAACGAAGGGATTCAGGAACAGCAGGACTGCTACACCGGTCCAGGCAAGGAGCAGACGCCGGCGGGGACCGCGGGTGAGAAGCGCCACGACGGCCAGGCTTGCGAGGAATACTACCAGCGTCAGAGGGCACTCCAGGTTCAGGAAAACCGCCAGGTGACCGGCAAAGCTCGTCGGCCAGGCTTTCGCCAGGGATCCCGCAGAGAGCAGGTGGCTGACGGCTCGAGAGGCATACAGCGCGTAGCCTACCAGGTAACCCAGCGACGATCCGTAGGCGACGACGGTGAGCAGCCGCCGGCGGTTCCACCCGTCGGCAACCAGCACGGCCAGGCCCAGGCTTAGTGCCAGCATTGGGATCAGGAAGTAGGCGCTGGTCGAGATGCCCGCCATCGCCGCGGCCGTAGCGGCCAGGATCAGCCAGACGAAAGTCGAGGGGCGGCGAAGGTAGTCAAGCGAAAGCGCCGCGAACAAGGGAAGCCCGGCGGCCAAGAGCACGACCTTGCCCTGGAACAGCCGGGTGAACGAAAGGCTTCCGGGGGTGTTCTTCCCCTCGCCAAGGAGAGTCATCAGCCCGATGACCATCAGCATGGCAAAGGCGGCCTGCCGCGTGTCGTCGGTGAGGTGCGCCAGGAGCAGGAAGGTCGCCAGCGGGATGCAGAATCCGGCGAACGCGACCATCAGGATGTAGTACACCGTGAGGTACTCGACGCCCAGCAGGCCTGCGGCGAGAGCCTGGACGTATTCGAACGGCTGGGAGGTGGCTTCAATGATGGTGAAGGGTGACTTCTCCCCAAAGTAGCCGTAGTGGATGGTGTAACCCATACGCTCCGCGGGATAGGTCAGGTAGTGCACGGCGTCCGGCACGTAGGCGAAATCGTCCATGTCTGGCAGGCGGTAGATCGAGGACATGACCGCACCGGCCAGCCCGGCGGCCAGGACGAGCAGGAGAACCCGGCCGTCTGTGCGCCCGATCCGCAGGCGTTCGCGCCCCCAGCCCCACGCCCAAACTGCGAACACGGCCAGCGCCAGCGCTGCCGAGATCAGCGCGTAGTCGCCGAAGGTCAACCGTAGGAACCGGGCGCTGTGCGTGGCGATGGTTAGCGCGCCGAAGACGGCCGTGGGCAGGACCAGCAGCCACCGGACGACAACGACGCTCTGCCGTTCGCGTGAGCGGGCTTCGATCCCGAGCCTCCTCAGGCCCTTGCGCCAGAGTTCATCCGGCGACGGCAGGCCACCTGCGAGGATACCCTCTCTCCCCGCCGGATGGCTCACGCTGATTGTGCCAGTCTATCTTGCTGGGCGCCAGGGCGGCTTGGTGGTGTTACGTTCCGCGGCGCGCATGACCCGAGCCCGCCCGCGCGGCAGGCCGGCGGAGGGCAGGCGCCGGCCCGGGTTCCGCCGGCGCGAGCAGTAGCATCACGATCTCTTGGGCGATTTCCTCCACCGACCTCCCGGTCGCATCGATGGTGCGCCAGCCAAACTCGCGCGCCAGGCGCTGCGCGTGGCGCAGGTCGCGACGTACGGCGGTCATCGAGGCGTAGTCTTCGCCCGGGAGATCGAGGTAGCGGGCACGAGCGTGGCGCAGTTCGAGCAGCCGGTTGGGAGACATCAGCAGGCAGAACACCCGCTTGGCCGGGTATCCCCGCAGACTGTCGGGTACGGGCAACTCCGGGACGAGCGGGACGTTGGCGGCGAACCAGCCGCGGTAGGCCAGGTACAACATCGTGGGCGTCTTCATTGTCCGCGAGGCGCCCACCAGAATGACCTCCGCCTGGGGAAGTTCATCGACCCGCTGGCCATCGTCGTGACGGAAAGCGAATTCCACCGCTTCGATCTCCCTTTGGCGGGCTTCGCCCAGTTGTTGGAACAATCCTGGTTTCTCACGCGGCGTCAGTTGCAGGTGCCTCGCCAGCCGGTCGAGGATCGGGCCCATGAGATCCATCGAGTCCACGCCGTGGCGCCGCGCCTCCGACAGCATGTGACGACGCAGTTCATCCGAGACCAGCGTGTGCAGGATGAGCGCCGGCTGCCGGGCAGCAGTCCCCACGACCTGGGTGATCTGCTGGACGCTGCGGATACTGCCGCGGCGGATGATCTGAGTTTCAGCACCCTCGAACTGGACGAGCGCCGCCTGCACCACGCGTTCGGCGGTCTCGCCGGTGGCGTCGGAGACGACGAAGATCTTCAACATCCCGACGATCACCTCGGGTGGAGCCGTTTCGTCGGCCCCATCGGTCGGCTCGCACCCAGCGCGCTGCACGTGCGCCGGTTGCGAGTCCCGGTGGAAATGATACACGCAACCGGGAGCCTTTCATCGACCGCTAGCCATGTGGTCCGGTTGGGCCAAATAGGTCTTCATGTAGACCTCGGGCTGAGGTTGAGGAAGGCCGGGGGAGCGTGCAGGCTGCCCGGTGCACCATCCCGCGTCCGTAACGGCGCGCCGACGGGGTGCTGCAAACCCCGACATGGGTGATTGGCCGGGCGGCAGGGGCTCGCGCTTGGCCCCAGGGCACCGGCTGGGTTGTGACCCGGTAGCTCGCTCCGCCGGGCACGATGACCTTCGGCGAACCGCAAGGCGGCATTCCGGCTATCGCCGCAGGACGCCGGTGCCGAGAGGAGCGCCCGGAACGGAACCCTGCTCGAACCGAAACGCGTTGTGTCAGTCCAGCCCCTGCGCAGAGACAGTCGGACCCGCGCTGGGTGAGCGAGGCCCGGTGCCCATCGAGAGGCGCGGCAATAGTCTCAAGGAGCCTGGCAATCGAACGCGTGTGGCGTCGTTCCATGATCGTCTGTCTCGGATTGCTCGCCGCCTGTGCCTCCGCGCCGGTTAGTGGAGGCGCGCCTGGCAATCCCCCGATGGTGGACATCCCGGCCGGCAGGTTGTGGATGGGGAGCGATTCCGGACCGCAGTCGAGCCGCCCTCCACGCCAGGTCTACCTCGATGGCTTCCAGATCGACCTGACCGAGGTCACGGTCGGAGCCGTCCGCGACTACCTGGAACAGTCCGGGGTCACTCTGGCCGTCGGGGATCGATTCGGGTCGCCCGATCGAGCCGATTGGCCAGCCGTTGGCCTGGTGTGGCGCGAGGCCCAAGCCTACTGCACCTGGCGCGGCGCTCGCCTTCCGACGGAGGCGGAATGGGAGAAAGCCGCCCGCGGCACAGACGGTCGAGCCTTTCCATGGGGGGAGGGCTGGGATGCCACGCGCACGAATTCCTCCCGGGGAGGCCCTGGGCATCCCATATCGGTGGGCACCTTTCCAGAGGGCCGCAGCCCATTCGGTGTTCTCGACATGGCGGGCAACGTCGCGGAGTGGGTGGCCGATACCTATGACCCGGCGTACTACAAATGGGCCCCAGCCTCCAACCCGACCGGGCCAAATCTGGTTCTTGGCCACAGCTTGCGCGGCAGCTCATGGGCCTCCGACCGCCGGCTAGCTCTGACCTATTTCCGGGACTAGTCACACTCTGGACGACCGAACCCACGCGTCGGGTTCCGGTGCGCGCTCGCAGGTGTCTCACCGTCGCTGCCGCCGTGAGCCGGTGGCTCCCCTGGCCTGCGACCCGCCCATCCGCCGGCCTCCGGCGATCTCACCCGGTGTGCGTTCCGTCGGCATCGATCGATCCCTCGCAGGCTCCCCCGGCCAGGCGCCTTACGGACTGTGACGCTCCGCATGGGCTAGAAGCCCAGCGGCTTCTTGGGGCACGCTCGCCGTAACCGGCCACGTTACGCCCCACGCGCTCCGTCCGAGCGCAAGCAGATTCAGGGCTGCGTTTTCATCGCGGTCCATCGCGAGGCCGCAATCGCAACGCACCCAACGGTCTGCCAACGTTAGGATCTCAAAGACTGCCCCG
>Ga0315274_10011681_pt1 | contig 12578 bp, 12 predicted proteins | sample YL17G02_20_MG_FD_203700 | JGI IMG/M metagenome (GOLD analysis project Ga0315274, IMG submission 203700) | Sediment microbial communities from Yellowstone Lake, YNP, Wyoming, USA - YL17G02_20 | ecosystem: Environmental > Aquatic > Freshwater > Lake > Sediment | place: USA: Wyoming | collected... | reverse complement strand
GGGATCCTGGATCCCGGCGGCGGGAAAAGTCCCCTGGTCAAGCCCGACAAAAAAGGTCACAGGCCGACCCGAGTATCCGCCGGTGCGCCAGCCCGAAAGATGGATATGCCCGGGAGCAGGCCCCGAAGCGCCCACGCGCAGCGCGCCCGCGATGCTCCTGAGCCATTCGAATGCGGCCCGCCGCTCGATCGGTGCGGTCTGGTATGAGGCGGATTCATCGAGCTTGGAGAGAAGGATGGCCCGAGCCTCGGCATCGTTTTCTCCGTAGATGCATGAGAACTTGCCAATGACCGCGGCGAATCCCCGGCAGAGGGCGGCAAAATCGATTTTATCCTTATCGTCGGCGCAGGGCAGAGGCGCCAAGATTTCTGCGACGAATCTTTTTAAGCGCTCGATCTCCTCGACATGGTCCCGATATTTCTTTGCCTTCTCGGGCGAGTCTTCCTCTTCCTCAGCGGCCCGGCCGCTTTCCTTGGCGCTCTCGGCGAGGATTTCGAGACGGGATAGATATCTTTCCCTTCCCCAGCCGATCATGGCGCTTTTCAGGTAGCGGCCGGCCTTGAGCGGAGAAATCGCGGCTGTTCCTTTGCCTGAGGGAAGCGAGAGGGCGCCCGCTTCGATGAGCGCGCAGATATCGGAAACCAGGAAATCGTGTTCCATCCAATCGATGAGCCCGGAGAAGACTTTTCCGGGAGAGGTGAAGGCGACCGGGATGCCTTCGGCATAGGTCACCTTAAGGCCGTTTTTCGCAGCGAGGGCATACATGATTGAAGGATAGACTGCGCCGGACGGATGGATGATCTCGACTTCATCGAGCGGAATCTTTTCGGCGATGATCATCTGTAATATTTTCCGGGATTCGTTGGTCGGCCCGATGGCCGTGAAAATCTGAAGGGAGCTATCCGGGAAAGGCACCGGGGCATCTTTAGGCGCGAAAAGCCAGGGCAGGCGGTCGATGTTGGCTGTAGGCGGTGAGCTCGTCGGGGCGAAAGAACGAGATGGAGAACCCGACATTTTCCAAAACCGGCGCGGACGGACGAGGCCAAAAACCGGATCCTGCGGAATCAAGACAAGATTCTCTCCGGCAAGTTCCTCAAGAAATCGGTGCTCCAGATGATCCAGCGCCTGGTCTTGAAAAGACAGATAAAATTCCTGATCGTGCGAGGTTCGCCTTTGTTTCCGCCATAGGTCAATTCTGCTCAGGGCAATTTCATACAGCCCGGGCATATCGATTTTCTTCTCTTTCCGGATCTCATCTTCATATCTCTTTAGAAAAAGGATAATCTCCTCCCCTTTTTGTTGAGAGATAAAATGGGAGGGCGAGATATCCGCGCTTTTCAACGCGCCCATTCTCAGAGAAAAAACTGAATTCCGGATTATCCGGACAATTCCCGATGTCGCTTCAACCTTTCCAAAGTAACCAAGTTTTCCCCCTTCCTTCAGTTCTCTAAATATCCTATCAACAAGGAAAAGAGATGCGGTCCAGGAAACGAGCTTGATCCCCTGCCCTGAGAGCTCGGCTCCCGCCACTTCTTGTGCCAGCGACGGGAGCGTCACAAAATGCAGGTTTGCCCAATTCTCTGTTTGTTGCGCGAGGACATTTCCTATTTGGTGCCCTAACTGATAAGTGGGGACGATAAGATATTTCTTCGCAAGCGGATATTCGCGGAGAAAACCGGCCAAGAAACTAATTGGCATTTCCTTGGATGCTTAAATCCAACAAGTTATCTAAATATTTTTCTTCATACTTTCAATTTCTATTGTTGAACCTAAACCCCGGACTTACGTCCGGGGAATCCTCCCGCGCATGCTTCGCATGTCCGACTCCGTCGGAACCCACTCCATCCACGGACTTACGTCCGGGGATTTGCGGCGGTACTTTAAATCCATCAAGAAATAGCTTGTAAAAATTCATCTATCAACAAATTAAAATCTCTTTCCAAGTTGAAATCTTCGGGATCGGCGTAGAATACCAGTCCAGTCTCATCTTTCGCCATTTCGTATTTTCCATGTTTTTTGAAGGAACTAATTTTCTCATAAAGCTTGTCAGGAGCATCATAAAACCTTACGACAAAATAAGGATAGTCCGAATCTGACCAAAACCAATTAATGGCAATTTGAATCGTTACAGGATTATTTCCGATCGTTCCTGATATTGATGCGTTTATTAGCGGATATTCATCCCAATATTTTGTGCTTCTTACTTTAGTTGTCTCTTTCGGTTTGAATGTATACCCCCAATTTTTCCTCTTTTTTAATATTTCCTGTAGTTCACTTTGGGTGTTTCTAAAGAATTCCGTCATGATTTTCGAAGCTTGCTTATACCTCTTCATTCCTTCAGACAGGAAATCTCTCATTTCATTCTTCATTTTTCATCCCCTCCCTCAAAATTTGTATCATTGAATTTAGAACATAATTATTGCTTATTCGTTTTTTCTCTACATCGATATAGGGATGCCTTAATAATTTTTGCTCTATGGCGCCAAGAAAAGAATACGCCCAAGCTTTCCACGAGACCGGTTCTGCGGAGAAAAGTAGGGATTTTCTGATGGAGATCGCCACATCTTCCCAAGTCAAATATGCGATTTTTGTCGCCCCCGCGTCCTTTATATCTAACCATTGGCTGGCTTGACTACTGAGAAGAAGTATAAAATCGCGCCACAAACTATCTTGGGCTCGATATTTATCTCTCATCCGCCTCGCGGTATTATAAGTTTTCTTAAGATTGGGATCACCGGTTTTCACTTCAACATGAACGTATATCCCATTTTTCCACTTAATAACGAGGTCTCCGCGGCACCCTTCATAAGAAGGCTCTCGTTCGGCAAAATCCAGAGCCAAAGTACTGCCCTTACTTAGGCCGCGCATTTTAAAGAGAATCCGTGAGAAAAATCCCGTTTTTGATGATACCACAAGATGTCCAAGCCAATCGGACCAATCTTCTTCCCGGTCCAATCTGAGCGGCCTGAATATATTCCAATTATAATAAGTCGAATCGCCGCCATAATCTTTTAGTTTTATATTCCATTCATCTAAAAGACCGATTATTTCGATTTTTTCCCTCTCATAGCATTTTTCTGATTTTTCGATTAGCTTATCAAAAACGCTCCAATCTTTATCTGAGAAGACGATCTTATAGGGAAGCTGATAATTCCAATTTCTAAAAACATCCCACTTTGATTTAACCATTTTAACCCCGGATAATTTTGCTCGGCATATTTATCCAGCGCTTTCGGCCTCCTGCTTTTTCTTCTTAAGCGCTGTTGACCCCTCCTTTTTTATTATACCACCTGTAAAGTTAGAGTTCCAAGCGCAAAAGCCTCGGGAGCTGGGGGGCGATAACCCAAAGAGCTGTGAGGCCGGACCCTGTTATATTCTCGGCGCCAGTTCTCTATGACCACCCTGGCCTCCGACAATATGCCGTAAATCTCTCCGTTGAGCAACTCGTCCCCCATCTTCCCGCTGAACGATTCCACGTATCCGTTTTCCCATGGGCTCCTCGGCTCAATGAATAACGTCCGGATTTGAATCTCAGCCAACCACCCCCTGACCGCTTTGGCTGTGAACTCCGGACCGTTATCAGACCTAATATATTCCGGTGTTCCATGAGTGAGGAATAATTCACACAGCTAATCCAGTACATTCTGAGAACTCATGCCTCTAGCTAGGGTCTGCTGAAAAAGCCAATAACTTTCCGTAAGCTATTGACATTAATATAATTATATGATATTTTGCGGATCGATTCCATGCCCCAAATGCACGCTTTTCGCGATCACCCCCTCGAAAACCGTGCACTTTCACAGGGAGATCCGCGCCATGTACAAGCCCAAAGACCGTAAAACACAGGTTCTTTTTCCAGAACTCTTTCCCTTCGGCGGCAGCCTCGATGAACGGAACCGCTGGCTTCGGATTCGAGAACTCATTCCTTGGGAGGAGCTCGAGTATGAATATTTTAAATACTTTTCCGATATCGGACGGCCGGCCAAGGATGCGCAACTCATTCTGGGGCTTCTCCTGCTCAAGCACATGACCAAGCTCAGCGACCGCGAGATGATCGCCGAGGTCATGGAAAACCCCTACATGCAGGCGTTCTGCGGGTTCCACTCCATGGCCACGACGGCGACGCTGGACGCGAGCACGCTGACGCAGGCAAGAAAGCGGCTGGGGCCGAAGTTTTTCCGGGAGCTGGAGAAAAAGACCTATGCGGTGCTGATCGAGCGGAGAATCATCAAGGCCCGAGGAATGCTGGCCGATGCGACCGTGTTTCCGGAGGAGATCAAGTTCCCGACCGACGTCGGGCTTCTCAATGACGTCCGGCGCTGGCTGGTCAAGACGATCCGGTCTCTGGGCGGGAAGATGAGGACGCGAAGACGGAAAGCGGAGAAGGACTACCTCCGGTTCAGCAAGACCAAGAGGAAGACCAAAAAGATCATCCACAAAGCGAAGAAGGCGATGCTGCAGTATGTGCGGCGAAACATTCGTCAACTGGAGAACTTCCTTCAGACAACTCCCATCGTGGAGAAGAAAATCCTGGAATGGTTGGCTGTTTCGAAGGAGATCGTCCGTCAGCAGTGGGAGATGTATAAAAAGAAAGTGAATCGGATCTCCGGCCGGATTGTGAGTCTTTATCGGCCGTACGTGAGGCCGATCAAGACGGGAAAGCAAGGGAGGGAAACGGAGTTCGGGGCGCGAGGCGCGTTGACGCATGTGGACGGCTTCCTGTTCCTGGACCACTGGAAGCACGAAGCGTTCAACGAATCGGAGTGTGTGGCCCGGCACTTGGCGGCGTACGCGGAGAGGTTCGGCAAACTTCCACCGTACTTCGTGGGCGATACGAAATACGGGACGAGGAAGAATCGCGCGGACCTTGAAACGCTTAACGTGCGGCCGTCGTTCAAACCGCTGGGACGGAAGACGAAGCCAGGCGGGAAGGATCCGTGGTTCCGCAGGAAGCAGAAAGAACGGAACCGGATCGAAGGCGGGATCGGACACGGCAAAGAGCATTTTGGCTGGGCTCGTGTGAGGTATAAAGGCGAAGAGACCTCGGAAGTATGGGTGAGGGCGAGCCTGTTGGCGATGAACTTGAAGACGGCGTTGAAGAGGGCGTGAGAAAAACGAAGACGGAAAACGAGAAGATACCATAATGCCCGAATTAGGCTGCGGTCGTGCCGCTTGCGACGGTGGAACAAACATTATTCAGCAGACCCTAGCTACATACAAGGCTAAACACTCTCGGGCGTATTCATCAAGAATGACCAAAATACGCAGCGGTCGTCCCTCCGATCTCATGGTCATGACCAAATCAGGGGGCAGGTTCAGAGCCTCGAATTTTCACTTCACAGGTGGTGCAATGATCGGGGGCGGGTCACGTCGAGGTTCAGTATTTTGTAAACTTATAACAAAAGGGCTATCGTCAAGCCACTTCCTAATATCGTTACTCATATAGGTACTGACAATAACATCTGATCCACCCCAATACGAAGACGACCGAGCACTATTAACGAAATCACCTGATTCAACACAACCCATTATTACATCCAGTTTATGAGCTATTTCTTGATTCAATTATGTCCTTATAAAAGTATTTAATATGTCGCTTGACTCTGCCAATTCTACAAGCTAAATCCGAATATCTAGAATTTTTTTAATGATTCTAATTGCTTTTTCTTTATCATCATAGTCCTTATATAATATTTCAAATATCGATTTCAGCAAGGCTCGATTCTTTTTATTTGAGCTGTTTCCATTTGTGTCTAGGTGATGCTTAGAATTCTGGATCCCTGAAATAAGCTCATCTATATTTTCATCAATTGGATCATTTTTGATTTTAAAACACATCAGTTCTCGTAATATTACCCGTTTTTGATAATCTGCGAGATAGCCTTCTTTTAATATATTTTTAGCTTGTTCTATAATTTTTATTTCCTGGCTATTAATTCGTGCTTTACCTCTTTCTATTGATATTTGCCTAATTCTTTTTGATATCGGCAATCCTATATTTTTAATAAAACTCTCATAGAAATCGTCTTTTTCTTTATTATCCTCAAAATCATCCCGTCTGGAATTCGGGATGAGATGTTCATCAACGGTATAAATTTCTCCAACGAGATAATTGTTAAATCTTTTTTCTCTAAAAAATTCACTCAATAATTGGTTATCACCCACTAATATGTTGTCTCTTCTAACCCTGATGCCGTCAAAATTGCTATGAGATGAAATCGTGCCTAGTAGCTTACTCCTTGCCATCCATCCAAATGCCAAGGAACGTCCGTCAATGTTAAAATTAATAAAGTCAATTCCACTAATACGATCCTTTTTATCTCCTCTTAAGCGGATTTCATCTGCGTATGGCTTAAAAATCTGTTCTCCATTTACAGCTATCTTGTAAGTTTCGTAATTGGGGATTCGCTTTTTAAGTTCGGCTTCGATTTCGTTTCCAAAACTAAATTGCTTTTTATTAAAAGAAACTGGGGCAACACTGGCAATATACTCTTTAATTAGGGGGACATTTAAGAGCATATCCCGAGAACTATTGAGATTTACCATTTCAACTTCGAAAAAATGGCCCTCAATATCTCTATCATATTTTTGCTGTTCAAAACTAATAATTTCTTTGAGAATGCCCTGCGTATCGTAATGATTATCAGATTTAATTAATTTGCCTAATTTGCAGCAATCCCAGCTGCTAACCGTACATAGTTCCTCGCCGAAAAACTTCGTTTTAAATATCAAGGAGTCACAGTATCCGAGGCCGCCCAATCGACCGATCCCCCTAAAACCCCGATTTTCATTCAATCTTTTTTTACTGTTCCCTATATCATGAAGGATCTCCCATGATTGGTTTGATGAGATGCCTGAACCATTATCAATTATTTTCAAACAGTGGGTAATTCCGTCAATTTGTATTTCGATTTTTGGATCATATCCGAGTAATCCGTTTCGCTTTCGAAACTCATCTATTGCATCTGTTGCATTCTGAATATATTCCCTTATTAGCATTAGCGGATGGTTATACATACCGATAGATAGGCTATCAAGGATATATTTCCCAATGACAGGCTTTTTTGATTCCATTTATTTCTTAATGATTTCTTTTGTATTTAAATGAAAAGATAATAATTTTTTAATCCTTCTATTCTTCGTTGCCATAAATGCCTTTTCGATTTGTCTCCCATCATACGAAGATAACGCGTTTATGAGTTCTCTTTTCTCATCAGAATCGAGTTTGGAGAAAATTTCTTTCCATTTCTTAACATAAGGCATAAGCCGATTTTCGTATTTACGTATCCGTTCCCAGTTCTTTTTTAGCCGATTTCTAATGAACTCGTCTGGCATTAATAATATTTCTATAAATTCTTCTGGATTTCTGCCAAACGCTTGTTCAAAAAATTGTTTACCTGTCATTACAGGTCCTTTTATCACGCTTAAAATAACCTGAACACCGCGAAGATACCGTTTATTCCAGTGTTTATTGCCCGTATCCACATTTCGATTTTTTGCATCCAGTGGGATAAAACGCATTGGAAACGAATAAATAGTTGTTTTCACTCCTTTCCCGCTTGAAGATTCATTTTTAAATTCTTCATTGAGATTGATATTGATTTTTAATCTTTCATAAAAATCTTCAGGGCTATCCAGGTAGTTATAAAGGATGTAATTCGACATGTCTATTTGTCCATATTCATGGGCTAATCGAACGGCTTTAACGTATGCGTCTTTATATGACATATCGTCGAACGCGAGCCGCATGGGTTCGAGTGGTATCTCGGCAAGCCTCTTCATTTTTTGGGCTGTTAAAAGCCTGGGATCTAGTCCCTGATTAAAATCCACTATCCTCCGCTTTTTTGTTTTGCCGAAGGAAGCCCCTTTTATAAACCCGACAGATTTAATATCATCAATAATCTTGTCGAAGTATTTTGAAAAAAGTACGTTATTATCCATAAGAAGAAGATTGCGTTTTTCTCCATAGCGAGAAATCACTTCATTAATATTTTTTCTTATATCGATATAAGTCACGAAGGAGGGCTCAAATTTATTTACGGCACAGAACGTGCAGTTACGCGGGCATCCTCGAGTGGCATAGCCTAGGTAAGCATCGGTATTATCATATGAAAAATCGATTTGTTTCACAATGTCGTAATCGGGAGGCAAATCGTCAATATTTACATCGTCATCATACCCGATAAGCCTAGAATTCGTTAAAAGGCCTATAATTGGCTGTATTCCCGTAGCATTAAATAATTCCGACGGAAGAAGACTCGCGAGTATCCCTCCGACAAATATTCTTCGCGAAAAAGAAAAGAGTGTTTCCCGATAAAAATTGATCGTTTTAACTGTTTCTTTCCAGGTGTAAGTAAAAAGTGTTGTTATATATACTCGATCCCAGTACTCATCTCTAACCTGGGTATTGCACCCTCGTACAAAGGTAACTTTATCTTTCTTGATATTTTTATGGTAAGAAGATAGCTTCATAAGTCCAAGAGGAGGATATTTACTTTCGTACGCGGGCTCGACTAGCAGAATGTTATTCATGGGTCTTTAAAAAGAGCCTTACGCAATTTACTTTTTACATAATTATTGACGGTTCGATCCTCATTTTTTGCTCGCTCAATTAATTCTTTGTATGTTTCAATTCCAATTATTTCCTTTATTTCCGAAGAAGAAAGATCCTTACATTTATCGTATATGATGTCTTCCGAATTAATGGATATTGTAACGTCCTTCTTTTTTCGATTATGAAGATCTCCATTCGGGAAATATAGGCTTATGAAAACTCTTGACATTTCAAGCCTATATTTAATTTATATACCACATTGTGTGGTATGTCAATGTAAATAAAAATATTAATCTCCTACTGCTTAAACTATTTATTTTTCGAAATAAAAAACATTACTCGTTTCTCTAGACGGTCCACTCTGTTATGTATTTTCTTTAATTCATATAGGCATTTATCTTGAATGCTCTTTTCATAATTCGCCAATTTTTTTTCTATTTCAAATTCACTAATGAACTTTCTAAATGTATGTATTCTTTCAAAACAATTATGTCCAAATCCTTGTTGCTGACTACGTTCGAAGGCTTCTTCGAATTTTATATCTCCATATACAAATTTTTTCTGATTTTTATGATTAGATTTAGCTATCACCTTAAGCTTATCTCGCAAATCTACAGCCCGCGGTATTTCACCGGAATTAATTTTTTTAATGATGTTTTTATCTATTATAGAAAATTCTTCTCGCATCTTTTTAATATCGCGACTCTTTAAGTATTCGTCATAATAACTCCATTTATCGGGATCATTTTGCCCCTTTTCTACCATAAATTTATAAACCGAAATCAGGTGAGCCACTTTTTTCTTACTTAATCCGCTTTCAAGAGCGATTTTATGTTGGTCGATCTTGTGTAGGTAATGTCTTCTAAAAAGAAATCCTGCCTGCTCGTAAGGCGCCCAGTCTTTTTTCCCTATTAAATGAAATTCTCCTAAAAGCGCAAATACTAAGCTATCATCTGTATCTGATGGGTACACTTTTGCTTTTATTAGTCCCCACTTAATGGCATCTTTCTCATATAACAACCGATATGCTGCTAATCGGCTATTGCCTTCTAATACGACATTTTTGCGCACTATTATTGGTTCCAATAGGCCATCATTAAGTTTTATGCTTTGAACTAGCTGTTTAACATGTTCCATAGATCGTAGTTTTTCAAATATTTCTTCTTGGCTAGGGTCATGTTTATCGCTATACATAAAAGAATATATGCGAGGGTTGTCAACGTAAAAAAGAAGATCTATATGAGGCATATAGCCAATAGTCGTCTCTATATCGTTTCCTCTTATTCGGACAATTTCTTTTTCAGTCGGGCCTTGAAACATGACTCTCTCCTCTTTCAATATTTAGTATCTCTTTTATAATGTCACCATAACTATAAGAGATGTTGCTCCGATAATATTCGATCGAAATATCGTTTTGACCGAGTTGCGCAGCAAGATGTTTAGCATTAAGGAGTATATCGATCCATTCATCTATTGAATTTTTCATTATAAGGTTATAAATGTAGCATGTTTTTTTTTGCGATATTCTATGAATTCTATCTTGCGCTTGCAGATAGTCATCTAGGCTAAATCCCCTATCATAAAAAATCACATGATTAGCACTTGTTAAGGTTAGCCCCTCCTTTGCTGCTCCTGGAGTGGCAAATAATATTTTTGTATTTGGCTCATTCTTAAAACGCTCGATTGACCTGTTCCTGAGGATCATATCAAGCTTGCCATGGACACGAACTGGATTGTATTCCGCGTATAGCTTATATAAATATTCTATATTTTTAATAAAGGAACTCCATACAATGGCTTTTTCACTTTTGTTTACAATATCGCGAATTAAATTAGATAAATAAGGGATTTTCCCCGGCTCATTGGAGTATTCTTGATCAATTGTTCGCGGATTTGAAGCTATCTGAATAAGTCTTAAAAGCCTCTTAAGATAGTTTTCTGAAATATCCTCTGTAGGAAGATCTTCTTGGAGAATGATAATTCTCATTTCATTACGAACTTGATCATACTTCTCATATTGTATTGGCTCCCAATCTGTTTCAATATTTTGAAATACCTTTTCCGGCAACGAAATAACTCCGCTTCCTTTCGTTTCCCTGACTGTGAATTTATTTATAGATTGGATGATTGATGAGACCTCATTTTCAAATATTCTTTGCTTCTCCGGATCAGATGAGAGTTTGTTAGACAAATCGAGCTTTTTTCTAAATTCAGGATAATTATTGCCGAGACTTTTTCCGTTGTCTAAAAAATATATTTGAGCCCAAATGTCATAAGGTCGATTTGCAATAGGTGTGCCTGTCATAATAATTCGTCGTTTAAAAAAAGGGGAAAGTCTAAAATATGACTTAGATATATTTGAATCTGGATTTTTTATTTTTGTGGATTCGTCAAGTACTATGCCCAAATCACGTGCTTTGAGAAAGAGCATCATTCTTTCTTCTTCAGCTTGAACAACCTCATAATTCGTTAATATAACGCGTGAGGGGCCGTTAAACACAAAGAAATTATTTTGCTTATTCTGATTTAATAAAGCAGGTTTGATATACCAATGTTCTTTCAACTCAAGAAGCCAATTCTGTATTAAGCTTTTTTTTACAACTATCATTGCTGTATCTACGATTTTCTTCTCAAGCCAATATAGAATAATATCAATTGCGATTTTAGTTTTTCCTAATCCTTGTTCATGAAATATTGCGCCATATTCTAAATCACGCAATGAAATAAAAGCTTCATTCTGATATGCAAATGCCTTATGTTTTGCGTATAAGATCGGTTCTCTCTGTAAAATCATTTTCCCCATAGGATAAACCCTAATAAAAAAGAGGTTCGATATAAATAGGGTTCACGTTATTAATGTACAATCGAAGTTTTATAATGCGAATTTTATTTTTCAGAGTAGCGACCACCGTCCATGGCACTGCAAAAAGAAGAATAGAATTAAGGTGACAAGCGCAATAACTAAGATATTGTTCATATTGATAAATTGAATGTCGAGTTTCAACATCACCCGCAGTTTTTGCTTCGCCTAGAATGAAACGATCAGGAGAGATTGTTCGAGCATATAAATCAGGAATGAAACCATCAAATTTAGGAACTCTCGCTTTGATGTTTTGGTCAGGATTATCAGTATAAATTAAAATGTTTTTATTCGCTCCATATGTATCTTCTACGTAGGACCTTAATGCTTGAACCAATTTGATGTGGCTATCTGAAAGAGCCATTTGTGATTATCATTCTCTAAGCATTTTGCATGTATCAATTAACTCTTCTTCAAGAGTAAATAGAGCTACGACTTTTTTATTGCCTAAATCTTTTTTCATTTCTTTAAATTCATCTAATGGCAAACTGCTGAGCTTTTTATACAGAATTTCAGCAAGGGCTTCAAAACTCGCATTTTGTAAATTAACATTTTCTCCAATCGATAAGAGTTTTATTGCTTCCCTGGCTCCGTCCTTTAGAAACACCTCTTTCGCTTTCGAATTTGAAAATATTTGAGGTAATTGACGAACTGTGTTTAATGGATAAATCAGCTCTTCATCTACCCATTTGGAAAAATCCTCTAAATCAAATCCTGACTCAATAATTTTTATTTTGATACCTGCCTTCTGAAGCTCAACAAAAGCGCTGAATTTTCTTGGATCAAATTCAGAATCTGGAGGTATTATTTTCCGGTAATATTTCTCCATATCGTTATAGGCATCAATATAATTTTCAATTTCTAATTGTTTTCCACCGCAATACGCGATAATTTGAGACATAGTAAGATGTTCGCAATTTCTTAAGTAATTAAGGTATTTAGCCTTTGAATAAGGATCCCATTCTCTTGGACCTACGAGATGCGCTTGGAGGCGTATAGCTTCTATATTTTCTTCTTTAAGATTGTCATGAACAACAGATGGAATTACTTTCCAGTTGCCTTCTACTTTCTTCTGATCAAATTCCCTATAAATAGCAACCCGCGTATTTCCTTCTATTACAAGATATTCACCTTTTTCATTTTTATTTACAATTATCGGGTTAA
>Ga0315274_10011679_pt1 | contig 12579 bp, 16 predicted proteins | sample YL17G02_20_MG_FD_203700 | JGI IMG/M metagenome (GOLD analysis project Ga0315274, IMG submission 203700) | Sediment microbial communities from Yellowstone Lake, YNP, Wyoming, USA - YL17G02_20 | ecosystem: Environmental > Aquatic > Freshwater > Lake > Sediment | place: USA: Wyoming | collected... | reverse complement strand
CTTATAATTAGTAGCAGTACATATCAACCAATTCAAAGTTATTTATTTGAAATAGATACTTTATTATTAAATACAGAAGAAATTCCATACAATACATTAATAGGAACAGGCTCTACTCAAAATAATGAACAATTACCTATATCGTGGTCATGTGCTCAAACTAACTCTTTTAATACATTTATAGATAATCAATGGCTTTCAACAGTATCTAACGATAACCTTCCTCATATTATAATTCCTGGTTTCCCAGGAGGAGTAACATATGCAGGAATAGGAGGATTTTTAGATTGTATGTTACTTCAAGACACATCTGGTATCACATCTTATTTTACTACAGGAGAAACATATTATGTTAAAGTAATTATCCCTGAACCTTTTACTGCAGGAAATTCTACATATGGTCCTTCATTATATCCTCTAACATGTAGTTTAAATAAAAATAGTCCAACTTCTCCAGCGAGTATTATAGGGTACATTCCTTCAGGAGCATATGGAACATTTACTTTTACTCGAACTGCTATTGCACAAGATGATGAAGTATGTATTGTTACTTATCCTTCATCTTCACAATTAAATTATCCATCAAATGGTTATGATCATTTTTTAACCATAGCAGAAATATCTGCTGCTATAACTTCTTCGGCAGCAATAAATAATTTATCATTACGTATAACATCATCACAACCACCCCAGACATCAACTAGCTCAGTAGTACTTGAACCTTATTTAACAAGTACATTTAGAAATAGTGACTGTGATGTTTTAATGAATAATTATAGTCAAAATGATATTAATACTACTTATCAAGAAGTTTTATATGATGGTGGAGGATTAATCCCTTCAAATTTACAACAAATTATAAGCGGCACAGCACAATATGCAGAAGTAAACGATTATTTATATAATGCTAATGCTAGTGTATTACCTAGATATAAAGGTGTTAGATCCACTAGTCCTAATTTTAATTTAAATTCAACAGAAGGAGGATATGGTACTTTACCTAATGTTGAAAGTACACAAACTTATTTTGCATATTATGATTATATTACTTCTTCATATGCTGAATTATTAAATAATTCTTTAGTACATATTTTATATTTAATAGATGAGCAAGGAAATGTTTTTACTCCTTCTTTATCTAGTTCATATTATTATAATTTAATAGATAATTTTGAAACAAGTAAAAATACTAATGTTACTACAACAAATGATTCAAATATATCTTTAGGAGGACTAAGACCTATACTACGCCCAGGAGCTGTACCTTGGGGAATATGTGCTTCTCAAACAGGTAATGAAGATAATTTTAACACTACTATGAGTTTTATTAATACTACCTCTACTCTTTCTACACCAAATTATGCTTCGCTAGTTAATGGTCCTTCTCCCTACCAACAATTCCAAATAGGTACTAGTACTGTTGTGGATTTTGTTTCATTAGTATACCAAGGAGCCCAGACAACACATAGTTTTTCAGGTAATTTTTATAAAATATTATCAACAGCTAATAATGTAACTTTAAATCTTAAATTAGAAGGAACATTTGGATTAAGTTTACAAGCAAATAATCCTCCAAACGATATTGTAAATCTCACTGCGTATTGTCAAAGATCTGAAAATTCTACCACTTGGTCTAATATTGATAGTAAAACCATTTCAATTACTTATGGAACACCAACTTATGTAAATACAAATTTTAAATCATTTACCCCAACATCAGGAAGTTATTTTAGAGTATTAATATATAATCCATCGGATTATTTTACATCTGAAATGACTAATGGAAAAATACCCCTTGTTCAAACTCCAATTCCTATACTTAAGGGTATAATAACTTCTTCTTATTGGATAACCGGCTCAGCCTCTAAAAATATTTTAACAGGATCACAATTTTTACAATTATATACTTCATATAAAGCTGCTCAAAATAGGCTCTCTAATCCAAACGCCGGAGGAACTCCTAATTTTGGTTATAAAAATTTTTTAGAGTTTGATATAAGACCAGCTGATGAAATAAGATTTGAAGGAGATGAAAGTCAAGTTTATTCTATATATAATGTGACTACAGATACTTCTTCTTTATATTTAGAATTAGATAGAAATATAGTTGATGGAACTAATTTAGATTTATTTTTAATACGAAGATATAAACCTCATCCAAATTTTATAACCTTAAATTGGGATATAACTGATTTTGGAGATAGTATAGGAACACCAGGATTTATATTTCCTGAATATCCATCAAATACATTAAAAGAAAATTTACCTAAAATAATTGAAGATTTAACTAATAAAAGTTTAATTTAATAATATTTATAACAAAATACTTAATAACAAATGGGATATTTAAATAACGCGGTTGTAACAGTAGACGCAATTTTAACAACCAAAGGTAGACAATTACTAGCAAAAAATGATGGCTCTTTTAGAATTACTCAATTTGCTTTAGCAGACGATGAAATTGATTATACAATGTATAATCCAACTCATCCCTCCGGCTCAGCTTATTATGGTGAAGCAATTACTAATATGCCCTTATTAGAAGCATTTCCTAAGGAAACTCAAATCATGAAATATAAATTGGTTACACTTCCTCGTGGTACAGCTAAAATGCCTATTCTAGATTTAGGCTACTCAGCTATTGTAATTAAACAGGGTGCTTCACTTGCTATTACACCTCAAACATTAAATTATTTTGGTGGAAACACATTTGAAACAGCTGGATACACAGCTATAATTTCTGATGTACGTTTAATGAATACATTTGAAGGAGTAGGTATTAATACACCATCCGCAGTAGCATTAAATAATACTACTACATTAGGTACTAGTGTTTCTAAAACAGTTGTTGGTACAACAATTAATTTAAGAGCAACTACTGTAAATACATTATTTGGTTCTAACACTCAATTACAAGCTACATTAACTGTAGAAGGTAGAGATAGTGGAGCTAGATTAACTATTCCTATTACTGTAACTAAAATATCTTAAAAATAATTTAATATAAAAATATGTCATTTAATCGTTTAGCCCCTGAAGATTTTGTAGTAAGTTCAGATTCAATCACTGCTCCTATATGGTCAGAAGGATCACCATCTTTAACAGTATTTTATTCTTCATCAGTTCAAGAAGCTGGTTCATCTGGAGATTTTTATTTAAATATATACCAAACTGCTTCAACTAGTAATAATGCTGAAGTTCAATTTGCTATAGCATATGGAGATTCATTAGGCAGTGGAAGCTCATTATATAATGCCGCTGTTGCTGGGGCTTCGCCTACAAAAACAACCTATGGTCAGTATAGAAATTTAATATTAGGAGATGAAAATTCTAATTTTATTTTTGGTGGAGCAACATCTTCTAATTTTTGGGTTATATCTGTAGATAGAAATAGATATAAAGAATCTTTACTACCAGGTACAATGACCTTGATTTTATCAAGTTCAGTAGCAGGTCAAAAACCTTTATATTTAACAGATAATAGTAATGCAGTTCCATCTATAGTTTTTAATGACGCGGGAAGAGTTTTTCAATTAGTTAGCGGATCAGCAGGAACAGTATATACAGGAAATAATTCATCAGGTTACAGCACAAATAATGGTTCATACGGTTGGTTCTTACCAGATATTGCAACTATATTAATTAATCCAAATGCTGTTAGTGAATCTATAAGATTAAATCCAAATAGATCTAATAATTCAGATGGATTAAATTATAGAGCTTTATATAATGCTTTAAATTTAGGAGGCGGATTTACTATGAATAGCCAAGAAACAGTTTCCTCAGATTATATATTTATAAGAGCAAGAAACGCAGAATTTAACTACTCAGAAAATCCAAGTTTTATCTCAGGAAGTACAGGTGAAGTTACATTTAATAATTTTATTAATAACCCACAAACCTTTCCTACTACAATTGGATTATATAACGATAATAATGAATTATTAGCAGTTGCTAAATTATCAAGACCGTTGTTAAAAGACTTTACAAAGGAAGCACTTGTGAGGGTGAAGTTGGATTTCTAAAATGAATGGGTGCTTACAAACAATTTCTAGCTTCAGATATAATAGTTGCTCCTTTAGAGGTAAGTAAAGGATTTACTTTTCAAGGTAAATCAGAATTTACATCTTCAAATGTTGGGATAAATAGATTTTTAGGTAGAAATATAACTAATTTTATTTTTAATAAAAATATAGATCCTATTACAGGAGATTACTATAATATTGTAACCCCAGGTACTGTTGCTTCATTAAATTTTGATACATCTCCTTTTCATAATCAAACTGTATCTATAGGTTCAAGCTCATTTTTTATAAATAATACACAGATTGTTATTACTGGTAGTAATTTACTTCCTAATGGATCATCCACTATATATGTTCCTTCTGGATCAAACATTACCACAACTGCTAATAGAATAGCTAACCATATTAATGCTAGTTCTTCTTATTATCAAGGAATATACAATATATCGACTACTAATTTTTTAGGATTTTTACAATTATCAACTAAAACTACAGGTTATATAAATAATTATAATTACATTATTTCAGCTAGTAGTACTATCTATTTTACAGGTGGAACAAATGATATAGTAACAGGATCATATGAATATCAAAGGTTAGTTTATGATTCTATAAAACAACTCTACTATTCAAATTACCAAACTTCAGTTTATGGAGATCCAGTTAGTAGACCTATTTTAATTCCAGGACGAGATACTGAAGGAGATAGATATGTTGGTTCATCAAGTAATCAAGCATATGATAATTATCTACAATCTAATTTAACATATCCTAGATTTTTTCCTACTGAATCAAATGCTATTATAGGAGTTATATCTATTCCTAATACATTATTTGGAGATTATATTGAACCAAATTCATTTTTACTTCAAACACCAAGTGGAAGTTACACAGATGATGGTGAAGGAAATATTATTAGTGGATCACAAATAGTAGGAAATATAATTTATCCTCACGGTATTATTATATTAATGGGTAATGAAGAGATTAACGCCTCAAATAATACTCCACCATCAGTCGGAGCAGTATATGCTTCTGCTATTTATGCTTCTAATGTTTATGGACCTAGTACTCCTCCTAATAGTGCATTTAATGCTTGGTCTAGTGGGTTATTGAGTATTATAAGTTCAAGTAATGTCACTTGTTCATTCTCTAGTTCATATACTATATATGAAACACAATATAAATGTACTATTCGAGAAAATGAATTTAATAGTACTTTAAATCCAAGTGCCATGACAGGTAGTTATGAAACTGGAAGTCTATCAGGAATTTTAAACAATAATGTAACTGGTTCATATTTTGATCCATACGTTACAACAGTTGGACTATATGATGAACAGCAAAATCTACTAGCAATAGGTAAGTTAGCTCAGCCTCTACCTTCATCTCCAACAACAGATACTACTGTTTTAATAAATTTAGACAGGTAATGAAAAAATCAGAATTAAAGCAAATTATTAAAGAAATATTAATAAATGAATTAGATATTTCTAAATATCTTAGTTCTTGGATAGATACTAAAACATTAAAAAAAGCAAAAGATTTTCCTGAGTCTATATTTCTATATCTTAAAAAAGAAGGATATCTTAATAAAGGAGAAATATATAGAATCTTAACTTTAGATCCCTTAGTTATCATACTAAAACAAAATACAGAATATATTGATTTAGATAAATTTTTAGAAGATAATCAAGATATAGAACCATATGATGATTTATATAGTACATATCAAGATGAAAAAGAAGTTGTAGCTCGTTTAGATTCTAATTTTTCTTTTGAAGATATACAATATGCTAGTTTTTCAGGTATGAATATGAATATGTATTTAAAAAATTTAGATAAGAATAAATTAAAAAACGATATTTTAAAAAAAGATCAAGGTAAATTATTATCATTTACTAAAGATAAAGAAGCAGCTAAAGATATTTTTTACACGGCTATGAATAATTTAGAAAACTAATGATAAAATTAATAAATATATTAAAAGAGATTATCGAAGGTAAACAAGTAGGTATTTTATATTATTATGCTGATCCTGAACATAAAGAATTTATTTTAGAAAAAGGAATAAAATTTTCTCAACCCCAACATGAAATATCTAATGAATATTATATATCTACAACAAGAAGAAAACAAAATTGGAAAAATAAAATAGAAATAATTTTAGATGGTGATAAAATTTCAAACAAATATAAAATAAATCCTATCCAGGCGTCAACATTCTTAGATCCACCTCTATTAAAATACTATAGTAAAATTCATTCTAAGATTGACTCTTTAGGAGGATCTGAACTAGCAGAGGAAAGAATAATATCTAAACAACCAGGATATTTACCTCCAGAATATATTATTAAAATTAAATAAAAATGTGGTTATACGAAAATAAAGTTATAGATAAAATAGAAGATTTTCCTGAAGGAACTTTTGGATATATTTACCGGATCACTAATTTAACAACTGGTAAAGAATACATTGGTAAAAAACAACTTGAATCAAAAATCAATGTTAAACTTGGAAAAAAAGAAAAGGCATCTTTACCAACTCAACGTGGTCGTACTCCATCTAAAAAATTAGTAGTTAAAGAATCTAATTGGAAAGATTATTGGGGTAGTTGTAAACCATTACTTGATGACATCAAAAAATTAGGACCAGAAAAATTTAAAAGAGAAATATTAAAATTATGTCCTAATAAAAAAATGTTAACATATTGGGAAGTATCTTATCAAATAAAAGAAGATGTATTGTTACGAGATACTTATAACGAGACTATCCTTTCCCACTATTACAAAAAAGACTTTATAGTCTAAATTTGGCTTCTTAAAAATTATTTCATATGTTAGATCTTATGACTAATAATGCTCTAGTATTTTTAATAGATTCGGTTTTAGGTAAAGGTAAATCTACCTCTAGAGGTAATAGAGCATATCATTGCCCTGAATGCAAACACCACAAACTAAAATTAGAAATAAATTTAGAAGAAACATCAACACATTTTCAATTTTACCAGTGTTGGGTATGTGGATTTAAAGGTAAAAAATTATCTACTTTATTTAAAAAATTAGAAGTAGATTCTAGCAAAATCAGCCAGTTAAGACTATTAGTAAAAACTGACGGTAAACAAGTTGAAGTGGTTGATGATAAAAGAGCAGAGTTACCTAAAGAGTTTATTTCGCTTGTTAACCCATCATTAAATAATTTAACCGCTAAACATGCTTTATATTATTTAAAAAATCGAAATATTACTAAAGAAGATATTATTAAATATAATATTGGTTATTGTGAGTTTGGTATATTTTCTAATATGATTATTATTCCATCGTATAATACAAATGGAAATCTCAATTATTTTACCGCAAGAAACTTTAATAAAAACTCGTCTATTAAATATAAAAATCCTGATGTACCTAGAGATATCATTGGTTTAGAGCATTTTATTAATTGGAATGTACCTATTACTTTATGTGAAGGCATGTTTGATGCTATTGCTATTAAACGTAATGTTATACCATTATTAGGTAAGACAATACAAAAGAGTTTAATGTTAAAAATTATTAACTCATCAGTTGAAAAAATATATATTGCTTTAGATAAAGATGCTATTAAACAAGCATTAAATTTTTGTGAGACACTAATGAACGAAGGTAAAGAGGTTTATTTAGTGAATCTTGAAGATAAGGATCCTAGTGAAATGGGATTTGAAAAATTTACTAATTTAATTCAAAACACTTTACCATTAACATTCTCGAATCTACTTGAGAAAAAACTTCAAAGAATATGATAGAAAAAGGACAATCAGTACATAAAAAAAACATTAAAAGATTACTTGAGATGGATGAAAAAAATAATCAAGTAAATTTTTTAGATAATAGGTTCTATAAATATGGAGACATATATTACCCATCTGTAACTAACATATTACAGTATTTTCCTAAAGGTAAATTTTTTGAAAACTGGCTTAAAGATGTAGGTCATAACGCTGAATTCATAGCTAAGAAATCAGCAGATGATGGTACATTAACTCATAGTTTAATTGAAAAATATTTAACTGGTGAAAAACTTGATTGGTTAGATGAAAAAGGTAACACCAACTACTCATTACATGTTTGGCAAATGCTACTTAAATTTGTTGAGTTCTGGGAAACAGAAAAACCAGAACTTATTGAAAGTGAAATTCATTTGTTTTCTCATGAACATAAGATAGCAGGAACGTGTGATTTAGTTATTAAATTAAAAGATGAATTATGGATTTTAGATATTAAAACATCTAATAGCTTACATACATCGTATGATTTACAATTAGCAGCATACGCTACTTGTTGGAATGAGAATAATGACCAAAAAATAAAAAATACAGGCGTAATATGGTTAAAATCATCTAAACGTGGTGATGATAAAAAAGGAAAAAATATTCAAGGTAAAGGATGGGAAATATATGTTTCACCACGTCCTCTTGAAGAAAATTGGAATTTATTTACTAAAATATACGATATATATAAATTAGAAAATACTCATAATAAACCATCCTTTAATCAATTTCCTATATCTGTTAAATTAAAATCTTAATATTTTTCATATTTATTTAATATTTATAACGGATTTAGACTTTCTAAGTTTCTATATATACATCTAAAATAAATGAGTTTATTAGTTAAAGAATTAATTAAAGATATATTACAAGAAAACTGTGGATGTATTCATACTCTACAACCTTCTACTTTTAAAGAAGCTTTAGCATCATTAACTAAACATATGATAGATAAAGGTTTAAATATTATGCCTTTACCTATATTAAAAATAGTAAACAGCGATGTAAAAAATGCTGAAAATATATTAGGTAAAACAGCGTATTATAATCCAACTAATTGTTCAATCACTTTATATACGTTGAATAGACATCCAAAAGACATATTACGTTCATATGCTCATGAAATGATTCACCGCATACAAGATAACGAGGATAGATTAAATAATGTTAACACTACTAATACTAATGAGGATTCTAACTTACAAGAGTTGGAGAAAGAAGCATATCTTAACGGAAATATAGTTTTTAGAAATTGGGAAGATTCAATTAAAAATAAATAATATGAACATATACAAATATAGATTAATAGAACAAGAGGAAGAAGAAACTTCATTAAGCAATAAAGAAAAAACAGTATATGATTTAGTACTAACACCGCTAGCTAGTAGTGTACAAGACGCTATTTCTGCTTTAGAAAAAATAGATAACTATGGTGTCTATATTCCTAATATAAGAAATACTAAATCAGATATTGAAAAAGCAGTAATTAATCATTTTGGGCCTAGTCAACTCTTTGCTAAGAAAAAAATAGAAAAAGAAAAAGGTAAATTATTTCCAGCAAAAAATAAAATGGCAATTAATGCTTTTATTAAAACATTATCTACTAAACCTAGTTTATTAAAATGGAAAGTAGTAGATGATACATTAGTATTTCCATTAATAGGTAACCCAACTAAAAAAGTAACTGAAAAAATTATTGGTACAGTTATGGATAATGCTGGTTTAGATTATGATTTAGAAAATAAAGAATCAGTTAGTGAATCTAAAAAAATGATTAAAGAAAATTTATTGTCAAATGAAATAAAACAAGCAATAGAAAAAATTGATCCTAACATGTCATATGTAGACTTTGCTATTGCTGTTGCTAATATTATAAAAGATGATTACGGCAGCCATAATATTAAACCATTTATGAAAATTTTATCTAAAGAATTAGGTTTAATTACCGAATCTAAAAATAAAATATAAACAAATCTATGTCAGAAAACGTTTTAAAAAAGGATTTTAAATCAGCCGACGTTCAACGCCTTCGTAACCTAATGACAGGTAAACAAGGTGAAAGAACTGCGTTTGGTGTAGGTTATAGTAAAAAACAACAATTCTATGAAGAAGGAGATATATGGGAAGAAGATGGAAGACAGTGGACCATTAAAAATGGTATCAAACAAAATATTACTAAATTAGATAAGGCAAAGAAGGAAGTAACTCTTCCACTATTTTGTCCGTGTTGTTCTAATTTAATGAAAAATAAATATGATAAATTATTTTATATACAATATAAAAGATGTTTTAACTGTCAAATTGATTTTGAAACAGATCTTCGCAAACTAGGACTTTGGGAAGAATACGAAAAAAATATTATTAACTCAGACCTAGATCATATGGTCACCGATTATAGTACATGGATTGATGAAGTAATAAACGGTTCAAACGAATCTTTTATTACAGAAGCTGGTGATGTAGAAAAATGGGTTGGTTCTTCAAAGAAAAAGTTATTGGAAAATAAAGAAGAAACAATTAAATATTTACAAAATCTTAAAAAATAATTATGAATTCATTACCGTTACCGATAATAGTAACTATAATTACAGCATTAATAACGTCAATAATTGGACCAACTATTCTTGAGTGGATAAAACTTAAATTTTTTCATAAAAAATATAATGGAGATTTGTTAGGTGAGTCAATTAAAAAAGATGAAAAAATTGATTTACAAATTGAACAACTTATGGAGGAATTAGATTGTGATAGAATATGTGTTTCACAATTTCATAATGGTGGTAATTTCTATCCAACAGGTAAATCAATTAAAAAGTTTAGTATATTCTATGAACGTATAACAGATAAAGCACCATCAGTTAAAGAAATATTTCAAAATATACCTGTATCCTTATTTCCTAAAATATTCTCAATTCTATATAAAAATACTGAAATACACATACCAGATACATCAAATAATACTATAGATTGCGGTATATTCCCAGTACGTGGTAAAGAATATAAAACTAAATCATTTTATTTATTATCTATTTATGACTTAAATGATAATTTTATCGGTGTATTAGCTATATCATATTATGCTAAAAAACATAAATTTACATTAGAAGAATGGATATTAATTAGACAAAAAATAGGTGCGATAGGTAGTATATTAACAGATTACTTAAAAAATAAATCTTAATTAGAATTCCCAATATTTATAACAAAATATACTCAAATGAACAAACAACTTTTACACATGCAAAAACTCGCTGGTTTAATTACTGAAAGTGAGTATAATCAAGCAATAAGTGAATCTGCGCTTAAAAATAAGATTAAAGAATTAGTATATTCATCATTAGGTGAAGCTAAAAAGAAAAAGAAAAAAGACGAAGCACCACAAGATGACTCAGTAGAATTAGATATGGGTACTGAGGAACCAACTATGGATGATGCTGGTATGGGAATACCCAGTGATACTATGGCTCCTGAAATATCAGCTGAAATTGACATTGATCCTAAAGTTAAGACAATTCAAGATTCATTAAGTAAAGCATTAGCTAACGCTAAAGCATTAGGTGATGAAAAATTAGTAAATCAAATTGGTAATACTATTACTATGTTAGTTAGAACACAAGTAGTAGGAAATCAAGGAATTAATTAATATTTAAAATAAAAACAAAATGACAAAAGAACTATTTGAACAAATTAGTGAGTTGTATGAAACAGCAAAAACTAATCACGAAGACACAGGTAAAGCAGCAAAAGGTAGAGCCAGAAAAGCACTTTCAGAAATGAAAAAAGTTATTGCCTTATACAACAAAGCCTCTGTTGCTGAAGCAAAAGCAAAATAATGAAACCAACACCACGTATACTAGCATTACAAAAACAATTTTTTAACCAATATAAGAAAAATAAAATTTCTTGGGTTAACAAATATGGAGCAGATGCTGAAAAAGTTATGACTGGTGCCGCATTTAAAAGAGCTGAATCCGCAGCCATAAAAGAAAATAAACAACGAATTAGAGAAATGGTTAAAAAGACCTTAATGGGTCCTGAAAATCCAACTGATGTAGCATCATTAGATATTCCTTTATTAATTCGTTTATTAGAATACGCTAAAGAAGATGCTCAAAGTGATATGGATCTACATAAAGTAGCTGAAAACATTATTGAGTTATCTAAAGAAGATAAAACTCTTACTATGAGTGATTATAACAGTATAGTATCTATATCAAATGACTAAAAACGAATTTAAAGATAAAATTAAGGATATAGTAAAAAAAGTCTACTCAAGTACTGCTAAGTCAACTGAGGTAGATATAGATAATCCTTCTATGGTATCATTAGATAATGAAAGATTTCCAGTATTAGCTAAATTTCCTACTCTTAAAGAAACTATTATCAAACTATTAACAGATCAATATGATTTATTTTTAAAAGATATTGAATGGGTAGCACCTCGTCCTACTACATTTCGTATTATATTAGGCAATGATCAAACATTTTATCTTATATATACTGATAGATCTTGGATTGCTAAAATAGAAGGTAAAAAATATTATTTATTAAATTTAAACGAAGAGCAAAATTGTATAGAGGCAATTGCTAGAATTTTGTCTTATGGTGCTAAACCAACTCCTGAAAAGGAAACCACACCTGAAGCCTCAGCTCCTGAGTCCCCTGCTCCTGAAACAGCACCTGATGATGAAGCCCCAGCAGAAGAAACCCCAACAACATAATGGATTCATTAGATTTATTTTTTAA
>Ga0315274_10011677_pt1 | contig 12583 bp, 12 predicted proteins | sample YL17G02_20_MG_FD_203700 | JGI IMG/M metagenome (GOLD analysis project Ga0315274, IMG submission 203700) | Sediment microbial communities from Yellowstone Lake, YNP, Wyoming, USA - YL17G02_20 | ecosystem: Environmental > Aquatic > Freshwater > Lake > Sediment | place: USA: Wyoming | collected... | reverse complement strand
CACTGAGAGAACAAATGTCCCACCTTTAGCGACTTGGCGCATCAGAGCCGCATTGAGTTCTTCCCTGACCCACGGTGAAGAAACCGACGATTTAGAGAGCACAATTAGGAAATACTTGGACGTACCGAAACCTTCGTTGATGTTGCCAGGCACGCTGTCGCCAACTGTCATTTCCAGCTTGTCGTACCACACTGGGATCTGTCTATTAGCTAAGTCTGTGACCAGTCGGTCCACAAAAGGTTTGTCCACACTTGAGTGCGATATGAAGACTTTCCCTACAGGCACAGTCATAACTTCTCCTTGTCGGCCTAACGTATAGGATTGTATCCGGAGTGCTCATGGCGATAAGGTTTGATTTTTCACGAGATGGATTGCGTCCTGAGCATTCTGGATACGATTTGTTGAACTCAGCCGCTTCGCACTTACCTATGGGGATTGTATCGGAAGACAGAGGTTGTCTGCAAGAGTTTTGGGACTGCGACTTGTTCGATGTGTGAGCAGGTGAGTAGAGGAAATGCTGGGTTCTGATAGCATGAAGGCGGTCCCGGAGATCCTGATGAGGTCTGGGCCATGGGAGGAGACGCACTGTCGCAATATGCCAACGGGGCGTCTGTTGACGGGCTTGAAGGGTTTAGAACTCATGGACACTGGACGCTGTCAGAGCTTCTGCCACTTCGTGCGGGTTGGGCGGAGCTTCCCAGAGGCTGGGCATAGATGCCTACATCCCCGGAGATAAGGCCACACGAGGCCCGTGTCGCGGCCATGTGGCCCAACAAAAGGCGGAAAGCCGTCAAAGCTGCCCTGACCAGCAATTTCTTCGGTCAACCTGCTTGACTGTTGTTGGTAGGAGAGCGTTCATGGTCACAGCTTGAGAATCCACTCGAAGGGAGGTGAACCCATGAAGCTTTCGACGGCTACCGAACGCTTCGACACTCAGCTCAGGGCTGACGGCAAGAGCGAGCGCACACGGCAAGCTTACCTGCGGGATTTGGGGAAACTTGAAGCTTGGCTCAGGAGAGATGCTGAGATCTCCACTATCGTTCCTGACACGCTTGCGCGCTTCCTTGCCAACGCGAACGGTGAGCCAAAGTCCGCGCTCACCGTCAACAGGACTAAGACGGCCTTGCGTGTCTTTTTCCGCTTCCTCAGCGACGTCGGGTATCTGAACGACAACCCCGCAAGGCTCATTTGCTCGACACCAACGGATCGGAGAGTGCCGAGCTATTTGTCTACCGATGAAGCGAGGAGATTGCTCAACACAATCGCCAACTCTGACACCGCCCTTGCCAAAAGAGACCACGCGATGTTCTCGCTTCTCCTCGGCACCGGCATCAGGCTCGGCTCGCCCGTTGCCCTGAACGTAGGTGAGGTGAACCTGCCCGAGGGAACCGTGACAATCAAGGCCAAAGGTGGACGAGAGGAGACCGTATTCCTCAACGCACGGTTTTGCAAGTTGCTCGCTCGCTACATCAAGGCTGTGAGTGCCACAGATGGAACACCGCTATTCCGTTCCCGCAATGGCGGCAAGCTTCGCCCGCGAGAGCCATTACCTATGCAACGGCTCGAGCGATCGGTACTCATAGATTCAGAATTTGTGATTACGGAAGCGCACTCGTCAACTGAGAGAATGTCACAATTTGTCGGTTATTTTCGCTTGCTCCATCGATGCTTCGTGACATAATGACGGGTTACACGAGGAAAACCCTCGAAGGAGGTGAGTTGGCAATTGTTACATGCCCTGGGTACTGCTTCTTCGCATTCACGGCTTTCGGTGCGCTATAGTGCGCTTTAAGGGGGTCGGACAATGACAAGGCTCCTCAGTGTTGTAGCAATTGCGGTAGCCACGATGCTTGTTGCTCCGTGCGTCTGGGCGCAAATACTCTACCCAGCAAACGCCACGATCGCATGGTACAAACCTCTTGACGACAGTGCCATCTGCGTTTGCCCGAAAGGGGACTTTAGCCAGTTGGATGTGACACTTATCGATCAGTTCGGTTCTCCTATGGCGGATTACCCGGTAACGGTCACATTCTCCAACTCTCTAGTCAAGTCTAACTCGGATGGAAGTCAGGTGTTCTCGGGCACTACTAATGCTGCCGGCTACGTGCGTATCCAGATCACTGCTGGTGTTGATAACACTGGTCCCCTTGCCATCCAGTCAGACGTGACGGTAAGGGGCGGTGTCTATATCGTAATGATTTACTATGATCTGTACGTCTTATCACCAGATTACAATGCCAGTTACACCGTGGACAGCGCGGATGGTTCAGTCTTCGCTTCTCACTGGCATATCAATGACCCCATCGGTATGGCGGATTGCGTGTCGAACTTCTCAAGGGCTGATCCGTGTATCAACAGCCTCGACGGTTCGGCCTTCGCTGCTCACTGGCAGCACTAAGCGTAGCGCTTACAGGTGTCTCAGCCCGTTACGTATAGCGAGATTTGGAACGGCAAGGACAACAGCGGCAGCACGTTGTCTTCTGGCGTCTATTTGTATTCGAGCAGGCGGGCGCCTTCGTAGCCACGGAAGAGGTTCTCTTGAAGCAAGATTTCCCGGTCAAGTTCTCGTTGTTCGCCGCGAGCAATGGTACAACCGAGGGGCTGGCCCAGCGCCCGCCCCTTTTCTGTCATTAGGCAAAGACCGTATCTGGTCGGACAATGTGGTCACAATATTGTATATTGGCGGAGACCCGGCATTTCTCTATTTAGCGTCAAGGTTTACCGGTGCCAACCCACGCGCAATCCTGTACTGGTTGATCCTCTCAGCAAAGGAGACCGCCATCTGGTTCTGCTCGGTATTCACAGTTTGCGTCACTGAAGAGCCCCTGCGTGAAAGGAAACCATATAGCTCCGCCAAACGCTCCAAGATCTCCATGGCCCTCTGCAAGAGTATGCCCTGAGCATACGGGTCGGGATCTTCGTCTCTTCCTTTGTTTGCCTCTGAGCATCCTTGTACGCCATGATCGCAGGAGAGAAAAGACCCTCAGACTTCGTCACAATCTCACTCTTATGCTCAACAGCGTTCAAGGCCTTTGCACTCTCCTTCATATAGAGCTGATAGTCTCTCCACGCACGCTCTGCCCTTGATCGATAACTTTGAAAAGGTAATGGCACAAGGCACGAACCCGCAGAAGAAACGCCTTGAACAGAGATTGGTGAAGAAGGTACTTGTGCACGATAAGCAGAAGGTTGAGGTCTGGTATAGACTCCCTAGCCCTGAGCGGTTCGAGAACAGGAACAATTGGCTCCCCGGATAGGACTCGAACCACTCCCCGCGACAGGCTGAGATAGCAGGGCGCTCACGTGCGATATATTTCAGATTTGCGTCTGTATACTGGGACGGCCCAGTTCGGTATAATGTGCATTGAGCAGATGATGCGAGAAGGGGTCAATAACGATGCACACAGAGAATCTCGATCCGTGGAAGCACACTCACGAATTCGCGGCTGTCGATGAGGGTAACGAGCGGCGGACAGTCGTAGTCGTGGCTCTCACCGCGACCATGATGGTCGTCGAGGTTGCGGCTGGTTCTCTCTACGGTTCCATGGCTCTCCTGGCTGATGGCTGGCACATGGGAACCCACGTCGCTGCGCTCGGCATATCGGTTTTTGCGTACCGCTACGCCAGGAGGCACGCTACAGATCCCTGCTTCACATTCGGCACAGGCAAGGTCAGTGTCCTCGGCGGGTTCGCGAGCGCAGTTGCGCTTGCCGTCGTTGCTTTGCTCATGGTGGCAGAATCCCTGCAGCGGTTCTTCACCAGGCCCGTCATTCGCTTCGATGAGGCTATTTTCGTTGCGGTGGTTGGTCTGGCGGTCAATTTGATCAGCGCGATTATTCTAGGCAGAGGCCATGCCCGCGCGAACCATGCCCACGGCCATCTTGAACCCCACGGCCATCCCCAACACGCGCAGGACCACAACCTTCGGGCCGCGTATCTTCACGTGATCGCAGATGCGCTGACGTCCGTGCTGGCAATCATCGCACTGACTCTCGGAAAGTTCCTGGGGCAGGTGTGGCTGGACCCACTTATGGGGATAGTAGGTGGCGCCATGATCGCGAGCTGGTCTTACGGTCTTCTTCGGGACACCGGGCGCATCCTTCTCGATGCCCCCGTTGAGAGGGATTTGTTTCATTCCATTCGCTCGACTATCGAGACGGGTGGCGACGATAAACTTTCCGATCTTCACATATGGAAAGTCGGTCCGAACACCTACGCTGTCATCATCTCTGTTGTTACGAGGCATCCACTACCGCCCGACCATTACAGGAATTTGCTTGCCCACATTGAAGGACTGTCCCACATTAGCGTGGAGGTTCAGCGCTGTTCACTTCCGCCGGAAAATGCTAAAGGAGATTCCCATGAAGCGATTTCTTCTGTGGGCGTATGTTCTGCTGTGTTTGCTGGCTCTGGTCCTGTTCACCGCGCCGTCATACTGCCAGACGAACGATATGACGCGGGGGATGAACTCGGCCGATCAGACGCCTGACACCACGAAGAGCACGGCTCGAGAGATGGAACAGATGAAAATGGGCGAAAGAGAGATGGATGTTGCCCATCCCTTCTTCACCCACATGGGTATGCCCGAAGGTGTTGGTAATTACACGCTTCGACTGGACGGGGTCGCCACCACAGGTGAAGGAAAAACCGAAGGGGATTTCGGGTTTCATTTGGAAACCGGATTATCAGAGACCGTCGGCCTTCATATCAGAAATGACCGGGTATCAAGCAACCCACATACAGAGATTACCTTTCAATTCGCCGCCCTCAGCAGCCAGGATAGAATGAGCGGCTTTTCTCCCTTCATGGAGTTTGAGATACCAACTCATGAAGGTGAGAAAACGATCTATACTCTGGTCGGTTTCTCCACCGCCTGGGCGACTAGCGAGTTCGCACTTAACCAATCCTTGGAGTACAGTCCGAAGGAAGAGGACGTTGAGGGTAGCGCATCGGCAGTGGTCAAGCTCAGTGAACGGTTTTTCCCGGTCGTGGAGTTCATCGGCGAGGCAGCGAAAGGATCGTTGCCCTTGTATACTATGCTGGGAGGGCTCAAAGGTCGGATTAACAAACATGTCCTCATTGGAGCGGCATATAAGGTGCCTGTATCAAGCGAAAAGGAGTTCGACTCTCAACTCTTGGTCGAAACCGATCTCGAATGGTGATTTTCGGTTGCTGTCATTCCACGGGAGTTGATTTTGATGCGAGACCACCCCAAAACGACCTTGGACGTACTTGGCTCTCGCCATGAGACAGTTTGCCACTGCTCCGCAAAAGTGATATGATGCAAATAGACAGATCCCTCTAGTCTCATGTTGACTCGAATGCTTCCTCACTAGAGCTTTTCGATCTCCACAAGAGGAAACCGGCGTGAGCGGACCTGCTCAAGAATTCTGGTCGGTCTCTGCCACGAAAATACTCCAGCATCTTGGAGCCTCGCCGGAGGGTTTGACAAGCGAGGCGGCCCGGCGCGCCCTCTCGCAGCATGGTCTCAATCTTCTCAAGCCCAGGAAGAAGAGCACCGCTACCCTGCTTTTCCTTTCGCAGTTCAAAAGCCCAATCATAATCATTCTAATCTTCGCGGCAATCCTGGCCCTGGCTCTGCAAGACCATACAAACGGTCTCATCATCGTGGGAATCGTCCTTGTGAGCGGTCTCGTTGGTTTCTTCCAAGAACGGGGCGCCGTCAACGCAGTGGACCGCCTCCTGGCCATCGTGCAAGTGAAAGTCACTGCTTTGCGAGACGAAAACCCGACTGAGGTCTCTTTGGAGGAAATTGTGCCAGGAGACGTCGTGCTTTTGAATGCCGGAGACATGATTGCGGGGGACTGCCTGGTTCTGGAATCCAAGGATTTGTTTGTTGATGAAGCTACACTGACGGGCGAGACGTATCCTGTCGAAAAATCTCCCGGCACAGTAGCTCCGGAGACGCCGCTCGGCAAGAGAACGAACGCCATTTTCATGGGAACTCACGTTGTGAGCGGAACAGCCAAGGCATTGGTCGTTCGCACGGGAACAAACACTGAGTTCGGCAAGATCTCCGAGCACGTGCGTCTGAGGTCTCCTGAGACCGAATTCGAGCACGGCATCAGGCGATTCGGATATCTGCTGATGGAAGTAACCTTGATACTGGTGATAGCCATCTTCGCGGTGAACGCCTATCTCCAGCGTCCCATCCTGGAATCTTTCTTGTTCTCTCTTGCACTCGCAGTGGGGCTGACTCCTCAGCTTCTTCCCGCCATCATAAGTATAAACCTCGCACACGGCGCAAGGCGGATGGCTCTCAAGAAAGTGATCGTCAAACGGCTCGATTCCATAGAGAACTTCGGGAGCATGAACGTTCTCTGTTCTGACAAGACAGGCACCCTTACCATGGGAAAGATCGAGCTACGCTCCGCTCTCGACGTAGAAGGAAACGACAGTGAAAGAGTGCTTCAGTTCGGATACATCAATGCTCTCTACGAGACAGGTTTCACCAATCCAATAGACGCGGCCATTCGTGCGCACACCCAATTCGATCTCTCGGCCTACAGAAAACTGGACGAGGTGCCATACGATTTCGTGAGAAAGCGCCTTACCATAGTTGTTTCGCACGAAGGCAAGTACCTGATGATTACAAAAGGTGCGTTGGACAACCTGCTTTCAGTATGTTCTTTTGCGGAGAATCGGGCCGGAGAGATTGTGACCCTGGCGTCCGTGAGGGAACAGATCCTTCAACGTTTCGATGCATTGAGCCACGACGGCTTTCGAACTCTGGGAATTGCATACAAGAATCTGGAAACAGTTTCGGTAATCACAAAAGATGACGAAGCTGACCTGACATTTCTTGGTTTTCTTGTACTTTTTGACCCTCCCAAACCAGGCGTGGCAGAAACGATCTCCAGTCTCAAGAAACTCGGTGTTTCACTGAAAATCGTGACAGGCGACAACAGGTTGGTGGCAGGGGACGTGAGTCGACAGGTCGGTCTGCCGTCCGCTTCGGTAATGACCGGGCGGGAACTACACGAAGTGAGCGACGAGGCGCTGCGCAAAAGAATCAACGAGGTCGATATTCTTGCCGAGGTAGAGCCAAACCAGAAGGAACGAGTCATTCTGGCTCTGAAAAAGGCAGGAAATGTCGTGGGTTACATGGGAGACGGTATAAATGACGCCTCCGCCCTCCACGCAGCGGATGTTGGAATCTCCGTCGACTCAGCCGCGGACGTCGCCAAGGAAGCGGCTCACATAGTGCTACTGGAAAAGGATCTCGGTGTTCTCGTTGACGGGGTCGCTGAAGGCAGAAAGACTTTCGCAAATACGCTCAAATACGTCTTCATGGCGACGAGTGCCAATTTTGGCAACATGTTCAGCATGGCGGGAGCGTCACTGCTTCTGCCTTTTCTCCCCCTGGTTCCCCAGCAGATACTGTTCATGAATCTGCTTACGGATTTTCCCGAGATGGCCATTGCGACTGATCGAGTAGATCGAGAGCTGGTTGAGAAGCCAAGGCGTTGGAACATGAAGTTCATCCGGAATTTCATGATAACTTTCGGTCTTCTGAGCTCCGTGTTTGACTATTTGACGTTTGGGGCGCTGTTCTTTCTTGTGCACTCGACCCGCGCTCAATTTAGGACGGGTTGGTTTCTAGAATCAGTTGTGTCGGCTGCGCTGATCGTGCTTATCGTGCGGACGCGGAGACCATTTTTCAGGAGTGCACCGGGGAAATATCTCACCCTGGCCACTATTGTTATCGTGCTCGTGACTCTAGTGCTCCCCTTTACTCCTCTCGGTGGGCTTTTCGGGTTTGTCCCACTGCCAGCTTCGTTCCTTCTTTTGATGGGGGGCATCGTAGCGCTCTATGCCCTGGGAGCCGAAGTGACGAAGAGCGTTTTCTACAGGAAGATAAGATACTGATAATAAGCGCGGGAAGATCTACGATAGGCCATCTGTTAGATTGGGAAGCCCAGAGCCTGACTACTGAGTAGATGTCCTATAGAGAAGGACGAATAGAGGACTGGAATCAAATCAACGGGTTGAAATAGTTGACAGGAGGTTTTTCATAGAAGAACTTTCTGTGTGGCGGAAGGGTAGTCGGGGGAAGCTTGCCAGGTCGGCCAGTACCCCTGGCCACGCAGTGGAATCGCTTCTCCTCGGCCCAACAGAAACCTCATACAGCTTGTGACCTGAAACTGGCCGCCCAACAAAGAGGTTGCATATTCTCAACTCGTGGTCTACGATACCCTTCAAAGACAGAGTGAGATGACTCCCCACGGTCCTACCACGCTCTCGCACCAGGTGGTGAGGAGGATGCAATCATGCTGGGCAGATTGACGCTTGCTCGGCTTGCTGTTCTTACCTTCATAGCAGTCTTATCAGCCATATCAGGTTGCTCGAAGGACAAGAGTCCTACTAAACCACCCGTCACAGTTGGGCATGTCTGGTCGGCGCTGGGCTCAGGGGTAAATGGTGTTGTCTATGCCCTGGCGGAATACAATGGGCAGTTGATAGCCGGGGGGTATTTCATCACCGCCGGAGGTGTGAGTACCCATCGTGTTGCTGCCTGGAATGGTGGTTCCTGGTCGCCGTTGGGCTGGGGGCTAAATGGCGTCGTCTATGCCCTCACCGAATACGATGGGCAGCTGATAGCCGGGGGTATTTTCACCGACGCCGGAGGTGTGCGTGCCAATTACATTGCTGCCTGGAATGGTAGTTCCTGGTCGCCGCTGGGTTCAGGGATGGACGACTATGTCTATGCCCTCACCGAATACAATGGGCAGCTGATAGCCGGGGGGTATTTCACCACCGCCGGAGGTGTGAGCGCAAATCGTGTTGCTGCCTGGAATGGTAGTTCCTGGTCTGCGCTGGGGTCAGGAATGAGTATCGCTGTCCGTACCCTGACTGAATACAATGGGGAGTTGATAGCAGGGGGTATTTTCAGCACTGCCGGGGGTGTGCGCGCCAATTACATTGCTGCCTGGAATGGTAATTCCTGGTCGCCGCTGGGCTCAGGGATGAACAGCTATGTCTATGCCCTGGCCAACTACAATGGGGAGTTGATAGCAGGGGGCTCGTTCGTCACCGCCGGAAGTGTCAGTGCCAATAACATTGCTGCCTGGAAAGACAGTTCCTGGTCTGCGCTGGGCTCAGGTGCGAATGACGACGTCCGTGCCCTGGCCGAATACAATGGGGAGTTGATAGCAGGGGGTGATTTCACCAGCGCCGGAGGTGTCAGTGCCAATAACATTGCTGCTTGGAGTGACTGAGCCCTCTGGTTGCATCGGGACTAAACAATTGGGCATAGAGCTTTCCGAACGACGTCTCAGCCACAATCACCAACTGGGCCAGTAGGTGCCGTAGGCTTACTCGCCCCTCCAGGTGACTATCTACCGATAGCCTCCGGCCATGCCCGCGCCGCAAGTGCCTTCACTGAGTCCCTGCAAATCCCGGACCCCCCGATTACCACCTCTGTCCCCGTATGTCTAATAACCTGTGGCCATGGTTTTGAACAAACTTCGCCGATTTGGAGCATTGTATTCATCTTGCCTCCCCAGATAGGACTCGAACCTCCAGCGACCCGGTATATGTCGCGGAGGACCAGATCCTCTCGCGGGAGTCGCCTGTAGCTTACTCGCTGACTTTACCATGAGCTCGGCTGCCAGCTTGTGGGCCAATTCTCTGCGACCTCGGCTGCCAGCTCGACCACGAATACTCTGCCACTCACCCGCCGATTCTCCACAACTCAACTACCAGCTCCACGCCGCCCCGATTCGGGGCTTTTCTGTTGACAGACCCAGGGCCCGGTGTTAGCTTGTGCCGTGACCGACTGGTCAAGTCTCTTGAGCTGTAACTCGATGCAATTTCACGAGGTCCCGCGTGAGTACCGGGGTGTCAGCGCCGGAAGCGAAAACACAGATGAAAAGGTCTCTTTCACCCAAGAAGTCTCCGTCGCCCAAGACGTCTTCTTCGCCGGAGAAGGTGCCTTCGTCGCGGCAACTTCCTTCCTCTCAGATAGACAGGCTGGTGTCGCTCGGTGAGTTGGCGGCAGGAGTTGCTCACGAGATAAGAAACCCGCTCGCGGGCATTGGCACCAGCGCACAGGTTCTGCGCTCACGTTTTGCCAAAGATGACGAGCGTGTAAAGTTTGCAGACGTGATCCTGGATGAGGTGGGTAGGCTCGAGAAGATCATCGAGAACTTGCTTCTCTTCGCCCGACCCAAGCAGCCTCAGCTCGTCAGGCACGACATGAGGCAATCCGTGGAGCGGACGCTCCATCTTCTCAGAGAACAAATCGAAAAACAGGACGTGCGGGTTCAGATTCGCTGCGACGTGGAGCCGCCCATGGTCTACGTGGACCCGGGACAGATGTCTCAGGTTCTGCTAAATCTTCTCTTGAATGCGATACACGCCATGCCCTCCGGCGGCAGGCTTACACTGGAATTGAAGACTTTTACCAAGAAAATGCCCGTGAGCGGAGGCCGGCGCAAAACCGACGCGAAACCACACGTCCCTGCTAGGCCGGTGCAATTTCTGAAACTCGTGGTTTCCGACACGGGCAGTGGGATTTCCAGGCAGAATCTCTCCAAACTCTTTACTCCCTTTTTCACTACCAAATCGGCCGGCACGGGGCTTGGCCTTTCGATTTCGCAAGCGATCATGAGAGAACATGGCGGCAGTATCTCCATTTCGAGCATCGAAGGCCGCGGAACCAGAGTTGCGGTACATATACCGGTGGAGAAGAGGCATGGCGAACGTAGGTAAGCTTCAGGAACTGAAAAAGGGCAACGTTCTTGTTATCGATGATGACAAGAACTTTAGCTGGGGTCTCTGCGAGGCGCTCAAGGACGCCGGGTACAGGGCACTTTCCGCCACGAATTCTCGGGAGTGCGTCTCCAAGCTCTCGGAACAGCCGGTCGACGTCGTGCTTCTCGACCTTAAGCTGGGGGCAGAAGATGGGATCGACGTGCTCAAGAGAATAAGAAAGGAGTTTCCTGAAGTGACGGTCATAATGATCACCGCCTACGGTGACATTCCCGATGCCGTGGAGTGCATGAAAAACGGCGCGTTCAATTTCATCACAAAAACCGCACACAAAGAACCCGAGGTCTTTTTTGCCACGGTGGGCAATGCAATAGAAAGCTCTCTGTCGAGACGCCGCGACAGACTCTACAGACAGGAGCTAAAGAGATTCTACGACACAGAGGAAATCATAGGCTCGAGCGAGAGCATGGCCCTGCTCATGAAAAAGGCTCAGAAGGTCGCGGACAGCCCAAGTTCAACGGTTCTCATCATGGGTGAAACGGGAGTGGGGAAGGAGCTCCTGGCCCGTCTCATTCACGAGAAAAGTGGCTTCAGCGAGGGTCCATTCGTTGCCCTCAATTGCAGCGCGCTTCCCGAGAATCTACTCGAGAGCGAGCTTTTTGGCTACGAGAAGGGCGCCTTTACGGACGCGAGGACGCTCAAGAAGGGGCTCTTTGAAGTGGCTGATAACGGCACGCTCTTTCTTGATGAGATTGCAGACATGCACCTGAGACTTCAGGCGAAGCTATTGAGAGCGATAGAGTCGAAGTGCTTTAGGCGCGTCGGTGGGACTCAGGACATAAGCGTCAATATCCGCATAATAGCGGCGTCGAACAAGAAGCTGCGCGACGAAGCAGAGGCGGGTCGCTTCAGGCTCGATCTTTTCTACAGGCTCTCTGTCGTTCCCCTCGAAGTGCCTCCCTTAAGAGAAAGGATGGAGGACATCGAGCCCCTGGTCATCCATTTCATGCAGCACTTCAACAAGGAACTTAGTAAGAACGTTCGCGGGTGTTCGCCCGAGGCCATGGAGAGGCTTGTGGCATACGATTGGCCCGGCAACGTCAGAGAGTTGAGAAACGTGATAGAAAGAGTGATGCTTCTGGAGACAGACGACGTCATCCTTCCGGAGCATCTTGTTCTTGAGCCGGTCAGAAGAGGGATTTTGGCTGAGTGGCAGGAAGGTGTACCTCGGCCGCAACTTCTGGAGTATGAGAAGAAGGCCGTGGTGAGCCGGCAGCATGAGCCCGAAAGAGACGCCTGCACTCTTGTCAATGCGGAAAAACAATGCATACTCCGAGCTCTCAAACTTGCCAACAACAACAAGACTCGTGCGGCTCAGATTCTGGGGATATCCAGACAAACCCTGCGAACCAAGCTAAAAGAATACGCCAAGGATAGTGAAGCGGACGCGGAGAAGGAAGCAGGGGACGCTCGGGACGTGGGAGAAAACGTGGGTGAAGGGGCCGCAGAAGACGCGGCGGCAGATGCCGGAGAAGATGTGGAGGGTGAGGCCGGAGGAGATGCGCCAGAAGATGGAAGCACGACCTAAGGGGTAAGCGCGTCGTCCAGGGGTCAAGGGTTTCTTGGTTTTTTCCCGCTCGATCAACTGCGCAGGTGCCCTACCTTTTCGTCGCAGACTGTCTCTGCTATTAGAGAAACTAAGGGAACCGCGTTTCTCTTGCCCGTTTCGTCCACCTCAATCAGATTGCCTTCCATGCGATCTCTCTTGTCGTAAAGAAGCTCCGCATTGGTAGCGAACTCTTCGCGGGCGGCTCTCTCAAAATCATCGGCCCTCTTTGCGTCAATCAAC
>Ga0315274_10011676_pt1 | contig 12583 bp, 13 predicted proteins | sample YL17G02_20_MG_FD_203700 | JGI IMG/M metagenome (GOLD analysis project Ga0315274, IMG submission 203700) | Sediment microbial communities from Yellowstone Lake, YNP, Wyoming, USA - YL17G02_20 | ecosystem: Environmental > Aquatic > Freshwater > Lake > Sediment | place: USA: Wyoming | collected... | reverse complement strand
AGTCAACCGCTCCTCAAGTTCTCCGCGCGACGAGGGCGAAGGCGATATCGTTGACGTTCGTGCCCGTGGGACCGGTGACGATGAGCTCGCCGGCAGCGGACAGGAAGGCCGCTGAATCGTTGTCCGCGAGGCACGCGAGGGGATCGAGTCCCGCGCGCCTGCCCGCCACGGCGGTTTCCCCGGAGGCGTAGGCGCCCGCCGACTCCGTGGGGCCGTCCACACCGTCGGTGGCGAAGGAGGCGAGGAGGATGCCTGGCTCCCCCTCGAGGGCGATGGCCGCGGCGAGCGTGGTCTCCTGGTTCCGCCCGCCCGCGCCGCTTCCCTTCACGGTGACCGTCGTCTCCCCGCCCGCCAGCACGCACGCGGGGGGCGCGACCGGCACGCCGCGGTCCCGTACGTCCTTCGCGATGCGCGCGAGCATCCTCCCCGCGTTCCGCGCCTCCCCCGCAAGGGGCGCGGTGAGCAGGTGGGGCGTGAAGCCTGCCGCCGCAGCCTCGCGCATCGCCGCACTCACCGCAGTGGCGTTGGATGCGACGATCTCGGCGGCGTGCCGGTCGGGGAGGGATTTCGGGGTCTCGGCGATCCTCCCGGCAGCCCCGTCCTCGAGAAGCAGGCGCACCCGGCCGGGGACCCGGTCGCCTAACCCCCGCCGGGAAAGCACGTCCAATGCTTCGGCGAAGGTGGTGGGATCCGGGACGGTGGGTCCGGAGGCGATGAAACCGAGCGCGTCGCCCGCGACGTCGGAGATCGCGAGGGTGACGATGCACCCGCGTGCGCCCTCCGCAAGCCTCCCGCCCTTGATCGCGCTGATGTGCGTGCGCACCGTGTTCGTCTCGGTGATGTCCGCGCCCGACCGCAGCAGCAGCCTCGTCGTCTCGATCTTGTCCTCGAGGCTGATCCGCGGATGGGGGAGAGGCAGGAGGCTCGACCCGCCGCCGGAGAGCAGGAAGAGGCAGAGGTCGCGCTCACCCATTCCCCGGACCAGCGCCATGACCCGGCCGGCCGCCTCCATGCCCGCCGCGTCGGGAAGGGGATGCCGCGCCTCGAGAACGGCGATGCGTGGGTAGCACGCGCCGAGGGCGCGGCCGTAGCCGCGCGGCAGGACGACGATGCCCCCCGTCAGCCGGTCCTCCAGCGCGGCGATCGCGGGGGCGGCCATCGCCTGCGAGGCTTTGCCGACCGCGACGACGAACAGCCGGCCCTCCAGGGGGAACGCGCGGCCGCAGGCCGCAAGGCCCTCCGGGGTCGCCGAGAGCGCGCGGGCAACGGCAGCCGCCGGGTCCGCGGCCGCGATCGCCGCATTCACAATGCGGCGCGCGACCTCCCTCAACCCTTCGGCGCTCACTGCCGTTTCTCGACCAGGGTCGCGGGCTTCCCGTGGAGGGCGTACACGCGGCAGCGCGCGAGGGCGGCCCTTTTCTTCATGCCGCCGGAAAGCTCGTCGGGTTTTCTCCACTCCTCGCCGGCGAGGCCCGCCTCGGCCAGCGAGTGCTGGGCGAAACACAGGGCGCTCTTCCGGGGGTAACGCTGGTAGCGCAGGGGCAGCGCCGTGTTCTCGGCGACGCTCCGCCAGGGCAGCAGCCGGTCGTCCTGGAAAACGAACCCGATGGAGGCGGGGCAGGAGACCTTCCCCGCGGTCGGTTTCAGCAGGGAGGCGGCGAGCTTCAGCAGCGTGGTTTTCCCGACCCCCGAATCTCCGACGATCACCGCGAGCTCACTGGACGTCACGGTGAGGTCGATGCCCGCGAGCACCAGCCCCGCCTTGAGCGCCGCGGCGATGAAGGGCCCGAGGTGCGGGATGACCAGCTCGCGGATCCACGGCCCGAGACCGGGCGCGAAGACCTGGAGCATCTCGCGGTGGACCCGGGGAAGGGGAGCGCGAACCTCTTCCCCTTCAGGTCGGCGAAGCCCTTGATCGAGGCATCCTTTCCCACAATGAAGGAGATGCCCCACGCGCCCGTGTCGATCATGACTAGGGGGCTGCCGTCGAGCCGGTCTCCCAGCCCTGGCTCGTGCCGGTGAGCAGGAAGTCGGCCTCCCCGCGTAAAAGGAGCGCGAGGGCCTGCGAGTGCCCGAGGGTGACCGAAAGGAGGAGGGCAGCGCACAGGACGACGAGGGCGATCGCGCCCGGCGCGCGCAGGGGATTGCGTGAGTGTTTCATGCGCATTGCGTTTCCCCACAGTATCGGTTTTCGCGCAGCGGGACAATACCGGCGGCCTCCGGAAGCCGCGCGCGGTCTATCTCGCCGGCCCCGGCTCTGCTATAGTGACCCCCGGAGACGCCTTCCGTGAAAGCAGTCATCATCGGCACGAGCGGCCACATCGACCTCGCGTTGGGAGTCCGCGACAGGCTCCCCCAGGTGAGCTTCGTCGGCATCGCCCCCGGCTCCGCGGACGAGGATGCGCGCGAGTTCTTCGTCGACCAGATGGAGGCGTCGCTGATCCCCTACTACGACGACTACCGGGTCATGCTCGACCGGGAGAAGCCGCAGGTGGCGGTGGTTGCCCCATTCTTTTTCCTCCAGTCGCGCATCGCCTGCGAGTGCCTCGAGCGGGGCGTGCACGCGTTCGTGGAAAAGCCCATGGCCGTCTCCCTCGAGCAGCTGGAGCGCCTCCGCCGCGCCCACGCGCTGGGAAGGGCGATCCTCTGCCCGATGCTTCCCTACCGGTACCACCCCGAGTTCTACGCCGCGTGGATCGCGGTGAAGGAGGGGCGGATCGGGGAGCCGCTCCTGCTCAGCGCGCAGAAATCCTACAAGCTGGGGACCCGGCACGCGATGTACATGCACCGCGCCACCTACGGCGGCACCATCCCCTGGGTCGCCGTCCACGCCATCGATTGGATCCACTGGTACAGCGGCGGCATGATCTCCGAGGTCGCCGCGGGCCACACGGCGGGGGGGAACCGGGGGCACGGGGAAATGGAAAGCTCGGGGGCCTGCTTCTACCGGCTCGCGAACTCCGGAACCGCGGTCCTCACCTTCGACTACTTCAGGCCGCAGTCCGCGCAGACCCACGGGGACGACAGGGTGCGGATCGCAGGGGAGAAGGGGATGGTCGAGGTGGCCAACGGCGAGGCGATCCTCGCCACGCATGACGCCGGTCCGCGCACGCTCCCCCGGGAGGAGCCCCGGGCGATATTCCTGGAGTTCATCCGCAACATCGAGGAAGGCTTCCCCCTGCGGATCACCGCGGAGGAGGCTTTCATCGTGAGCGAGCTCGCGCTCAGGAGCCGCGAGGCCGCGGACACGAGGACCGCCATTCGGCTGAGGTGAAGGAGCAGGCGATGAAGCAGAGGGAGCTCGGGAAAACCGGGCTGGCGCTCACGCGCATCGGGCTGGGGACCTGGGCCATCGGGGGAGCGGGGTGGCAGTACGCGTGGGGCCCGCAGGACGACAAGGACTCCGTCTCCACGATCCAGCACGCTCTGGACCTGGGCATCAACTGGATCGACACGGCCCCGGCGTACGGCCTCGGCCATTCGGAGGAGATCGTGGGCAGGGCGGTCGCCGGCCGCCGCGACCGGGTCATCATTGCCACCAAGTGCGGCAGGCTTTGGGAACAGGGCGCCACGACGATCTTCGCCCGGCTGAAGGCCGAGAGCGTGCGCGCGGAGATCGAGGCGAGCCTGCGGCGCTTGAACACGGATTACATCGATCTCTACCAGGTCCATTGGCCCGACCCGGACCCCGACATCGAGGAGGGATGGGGAGTGATCGCGAACGCGGTCAGAGAGGGCAAGATCCGCCACGCCGGCGTCTCCAACTTCACCGTCGCCCAGATCGAGCGGATCAAGGCGATCCATCCCGTCGCATCGCTGCAGCCGCCCTACAGCATGCTCCGGCGGGGCGTGGAAAAGGAGATCCTGCCCTACTGCGGGGCCAACGGCATCGGCATCGTCTGCTACAGCCCCCTCCAGATGGGGCTCCTGACCGGCGCATTCTCCAAGGAGCGCGTCGCATCTCTCCCGCACGACGACCTCCGCGGCCGCAACCCCTTCTTCGCGGAGCCCGCCCTCTCGCGCAACCTCGAGCTCGTCGAACGGCTGGGCCCGATCGCCGCGCGCCGCGGCAGGAGCGTCGGCGAGCTCGCCATCGCCTGGGTGCTGCGCACGCCGGAGGTGACGGCAGCCATCGTGGGCGGCCGCAGGCCGCACCAGGTGGATGAGCTGGTCGGGGCCGGGGACTGGGACCTCTCGAAGGAGGACCTCGCCTCGATCGACGCTCTCCTCGCCGAGCGCGAGGCAAAGGGATAAGGACGCCTGACAGCCGCATGCCGATGTGCCTCCACCCCACTGCCGGCTTCATTCCCGACATTTCGCGCGGTGCCATGCCCGGGCCTCTCGCAGGCCCCGAGCGCGAGGCGCTCCGTGGAATGGCCCGCCGCGTGCGGGAAATGTCCGAGGACCCCCGGCAGGCCGAGCGGCGAAGGCTCTGGCTCCTCCATAACGACCTGGCGACACGCAGGCCCATGCTCCTGGTGTTCCCCGAGGATTCCTGGACCGAGGTCATCGGCGAGGACACGCTCGCACTGCGCGATCCGTTCTGGCGGCAGTGGGAGTGGCACCTCCGGCACATCCTGTGGCGCGGCGAGAGGCTCGCGGACGACTTCGTGGTCGATCCGGAGCTGGCCGTGCCGCGCCTCCTGCGCCGCGGAGGGTGGGGCATGGAGCCGCGCTACAGGCGCGGGGGCGAGAAAGGCTCCTATGTCTGGGATGCGCCCGTGAAGGACCCCACCGACCTTGAGAAGGTGCGCTACCCGCGCATCGCGCCCGACGACGAGGCGACGGAAAGGATCGCCGCGGCGCTCCAGGATGCGTTCGGCGACATCCTCCCTATCCGGGTCAGCTGCCCGGTGCCCGTCGTGTGCCTCGTGGGCGAGGCCACGATGCTGCGCGGGCTGCAGAAGGTCATGGAGGACATGTACGATGAGCCGGGCTTCCTCCACCGGCTCATGGACATGATCGCCCGGGGCCTCTCCTCCGACCTGGACCTCCTCGAGTCAGGCGGGTACCTCACCCTGAACAACGGCTGCCATTACACGGACTCCGGCGGCATCGGGTATACCCGCGACCTGCCTGGACCGGACTTCGTCTCCGGGCCGGCGCGCCTTCGCGACCTCTGGGGCCACGGCGTGGCCCAGGAGCTCGCCGGGGTGTCCCCTGCCCAGCACGAGGAGTTCGTGCTGGAGCACCAGCTGCCGCTCCTAGAGCGCTTCGGGCTCGTGGCCTACGGGTGCTGCGAGCCGTACACGCGCAAGTTCGACATGCTGAAGAGGCGGGTGCGGAACCTGAGGCGCGTCTCGGTGAGCCCGTGGTGCGACGTGGATGCCGCGGCAGAGGCGCTGGGGGACCGGTACGTCTTTTCGTGGAAGCCGAACCCCGCGATGCTCGCCGACACGTTCCACCCGGATCAGGTGCGGAGTTATATCCGCGGGACGCTGGAGAGGACGAGGAGGTGCGTGGTGGAGGTCGTGCTGAAGGACACCTTCACGCTTGGCGGAGACCCGCGCAGGCTGGAGGAGTGGGCGCGGATCGCGCGCGAGGAGATCGAGAGGGTGCCGGCGTGACGCAGCGCGAGCGCTTCCTCTCCTTCATGCGCTTCCAGCCCGTGGACAGGGTCCCGCTCATGGAGGTGGGCGTCTGGGAGGAGACGTTCGAGCGGTGGCACCACGAGGGGCTTCCGAAGTGGGTGACCTGCCTGCAGCACCTTGAGGACTACCTCCAGATGGACCGCAGCTTCAACCTGAACTGGCTCCCGATCAACGACGGCCTCTTCCCGCGCTTCGCGCGGCAGGTGCGGGAGGAGACGGGGGAGGACGAGGTGGTGACCGACGAGAACGGGGTCACCTATCGGCAGCGCAAGCGACACAGAACCATCCCCCAGTACATCCGGTTCCCCGTCGAGACAATGGAGGACTACGAGAGGATCGCGCCCCGGCTGGACGGCAGCGACCCGGCGCGCTACCCCGAGGATTTCGACGAAGACCTCCGCTGCCGGCGCGCGCGGGGGGAGATCGTGGGCCTGAGCTTCCCCGCGTTCTTCGGCTATCCCCGCGAGCTCATGGGCATGGAGAACTGGTGCGTCGCGTTCTACGAGCAGCCGCAGCTCGTGCGCCGCATCATCGCCGACAGGGTGCGCTTCTTCAAGGAGCTGTACGCGCGGGTCCTCGCCACGGGGGCCCTGGACTTCGTGCAGGTGTGGGAGGACATGGCGTACAAGACCGCGCCGCTCATCTCCCCGGAGCTCGTGCGCGCGCACATGCTCCCCGCCTACGAGGAGATCGTGGACTGCATGCGCGCCGGCGGGGTGAAGCTCATCATGGTCGACTGCGACGGCCGGGTGGGCGACCTGCTGCCCCTCTGGCGGGAGGCGGGCATCGACGGGACCCACCCGTGCGAGATCGCGGCCGGCTCGGATCCTTTCGCGCTGCGCCGGGCATGCCCCGGGAGCGCGCTGCAGGGGGGAATGGACAAGAGGCTCATCGCCCGGGGCAGGGAGGGCATCGACTCCGAGCTCGCGCGGATCATGCCGCTCGTCCGCGAGGGCGCCTTCATTCCCATGCTCGACCACTTCGTGCCGCCCGACGTCTCCTGGGACGACTACCGCTACTACGTCGAGCGCCGCCGCGAGCTCCTCGGCAGGCTCTCCGCGTGACCGCGCCGACCGTCCATCCGCACCTCTGCCTCCAGTTCGTGCACGAGAAGAGCGGCGTCCGGTTCGACGAACGCTATTTCCGCAACGACGAGCACCGGCGGGAGCAGGATGCCCTCATCCACAAGGCCCTTTTCGGCTGGTTCGGGACGCACTGGCCGTCGATCGCGCCTGGCTGGGCGGGAGAGCCGCCGTACACCGTGGGGGTCGGCGCGGCGTACGTCATCATTGCCGCGCTCTTCGGGGCGAAGATCCGCTACTACGACGATTTCCACCCCGACTGCTCCTCGGAGCCGCTCGCGCACATCCGCGAGCCGCGGGAGATCAAGGTCCCCGACGTCGAGAACGCCTGGCCCCTGAGCGAGTACCTCGCGCGCTACGACGCGCTCGCCGCGAAGCACGGGAGGGAGCGCGTCGTGCTGCCGGGGTTCGAGTTCCAGGGGACCCTCGACCCTCGGTCCCGCGGCCTGCTCATGCACTCCCCCCTCACCACCGCCTACAAGCTCCGGGGGTCCCAGCTTTTCGTGGACATGAAGGAGAGGCCGGATGTCGCGCGGCGCGTGTTCTCGGCCGTGCGCGAGACCTACTACCGGACCTGCGACCTCCTGATCGGCCGGCTCGGGATGAAGACCGACGTGATCTTCTTCGGCGCCTGCGCGTCGAGCTGGGTCTCGCCGGAACTCTGGCGAGAGTGGGAGCTGCCGGCGATCTCCGAGATCGTCACCCGCTACGGCGCGCGCACGATCCTCCACAGCTGCGGGAAATCGACGCACCTCCTGGAGGCGTTCGCCGGCCTCCCGCGGCTCCAGGAGCTGCACCTCGGGGAGGGGACGGACCTCGCGGCAGCGCGCCGGATTCACCCCTCGACCGGTTTCTTCATCGTGCCCGACAGCGTGGCGTGGGCCCGGAACCCGGCCGCGCAGACCGTGCGCGCGATCCACGCCATGACGGAGGCGGCGGGCTCCGGCCCCCTCGCCTTCCAGTTCGTGCTCGAAGCCGGGATCCCCAATGCGACCGTCGAGGCCATTCTCCGCGTCTTCTCCTTGAACTCCTGATCCGCGGGCATTTATACTCGGAGCATGCGCATCCGGTTCTCGATGTGGCTGAAGGCGCTCAAGACCATGCCGCGGATATCGCGGCAGGAGTGGGACGGCCTGGACATCGTCTCTCGGTGGCTCGTGGCCACCCGTTCCGCGGCCCTGATCATGTCGCTCCTCTCCGCAGTCATCGGGGGCCTCCTTGCGTTCCGGGACGCGCCGGTGAAGATCTGGATGTGGGTGCTTGCGGCCGTCGGGCTGGTCATGGCGCACGGGACGAACAACCTCCTCAACGATCTGGTCGACTACCGCAGGGGCGTGGACAGGGGGAACTACTTCCGCGACCAGTACGGCCCTCAAACCCTTGAGACCGGGTTCCTCACGACACGAAGGCTCCTCGCCTACGCGGGGGTCACGTTCCTTGTGGCAGCCGGCTGCGGAACAGCCCTCGCCATCGTGAGCGGGTGGTTCACCTGGGTCCTGATAGGCGCCGGGGCCTTCTTTCTCTTCTTCTACACGTGGCCGCTCAAGTACATCGCCCTGGGCGAGGTGTCCCTTCTCGCTGTCTGGGGCCCGCTGATGATCGGGGGCACCTACTTCGTCCTGACGGGGTACTGGAGCTGGATGGCGGTCCTGGCGGGGCTCCCGTACGCCCTCGGCGTCTCCGCTACGCTCGTGGGCAAACACCTCGACAAGCTGGACATGGACAGGGAGAAGCGCATCACGACGCTTCCGGTGCTGCTGGGCAGCGCGGGGGCCCGCGCGACTGTCATCGGCATGATCGCGCTGCAGTACCTGATCCTGATCTCCCTCATGGCCGCGCGGTACTTCAGCCCCGTGATGCTCCTGCCGTTCGTCTCGCTGGTCTTCTTCTTCAAGACCGTGCTCCCGATGTTCCGTCGCCCGCGGCCCTCGGAGAAGCCCGAGAGCTACCCCGCCGACGCGTGGCCGCTCTGGTACGTCGCCTCGACATTTGTTTTCACCCGCGGGTTCGGGATGTGGTACATACTCGGCCTGGTCGCGGATACCGTTCTGCAGCTGCTCAGGGTGTGGCCCTCGAGGTAAGGAAGCTTCACGATGAGACGACCGGCGCTTTTCCCTCCCCTCGCGCTCCTGCTGTTGTCCGCCGCGCTTCTGGTCTCCTGCGCGGGGACTCCCCCGGACATCCCGCCGTACGAGCCGGGGCATTGGGACGGCAGCCCCGTGGTCCAGACGCGCTTCGGCGTGGTGCGCGGGGAGGAGGACTCTGACCAGACGTGGGTATGGAAGGCCATCCCGTTCGCGCAGCCGCCCGTCGGCGAGCTCCGCTGGCGCGCCCCTCGAGACCCCGCTCCGTGGGCGGGGGTCCGGGCGCAGGGATCGTTCAACGGCGGGTGCACGCAGTACAGCCCGGTCGTGCGGGGGAGCGTGCACGGGTCCGAGGACTGCCTGTACCTCAACGTGTGGCGGCCGCGGACCGGCGACACAGGACTCCCCGTGTACGTGTGGATCCACGGCGGCGGGAACTCGATCGGCTCCTCGACCATGGTCCCGGACTACTACGGCAACAGGCTCGCCTCCCTTTCGCGCATGGTCTTCGTGTCGGTCAACTACCGGCTGGGCCCCTTCGGGTGGTTCACCCACCCGGCCCTCCGCGACGGCGCCTCCGCGGAGGATGCCTCGGGGAACTACGGCACGCTGGACATCATCCAGTCGCTGAAATGGATCCGCGACAACATCGAGGCATTCGGCGGAGACCCCCGGTGCGTGACGATCTCGGGGGAGTCCGCGGGCGCCTTCGACGTTCTTTCCATGATGATCTCGCCCCCTGCGCGCGGGCTGTTCCACAGGGCGATTTCCCAGAGCGGGTACGCCCGGACCCACGCGGTCGACGAAGCCGACGGCAAGGCGGATGCCACCCTTCGCCAGCTCATCGTGGCCGACGGCAAGGCGCGCTCCCTCGATGATGCGGGGCTCGCGGCCGCGCGAATGAGCCCCGCCGAGGTTCGAGCGTACCTGCGGTCAAAGAGCGACCGTCAGATCATGCGCTGCTACGGATCTTGGATGATGGGGATGACGGACAACGCCGACCTCATCCGCGACGGCGTCGTCCTGCCCTCCGCGGGCTTCGACGTGCTCTCCACCGGCGAATACCCCGGCAAGGTGCCGCTGATCGTCGGGACCAACAAGGAGGAGGTGAAGCTTTTCCAGTTCTTTTCGGGGGTGATCCCGTGGAGGAGCGAGCTGTACGCGGCGGCCGCAAAGTACAGCAGCGAATTATGGAAGGCCGACAGCGTGGACGAGATCTCCCGCAGGCTCGCCTCGCGCCCCGACCAGCCGCCCGTCTACGCCTACCAGTTCGCCTGGGGCTCCCCGGACGTGAGCGGGAAGAGCCCGATGCCGGGGAACTGGGGCCGCAGGCTCGGCGCGTTCCACTCCCTCGAGATCCCGTTCTTCCTCGGGACCGACACGGTGAACGGCGTCATGCAGGTCCTGCTCTTCAGCGGGAGGAACGCGCCGGGCAGGAAGGCGCTCTCGGCCGCGATCATGGACTACACCACGCGGTTCGCGCGCACGGGCGACCCGAACAGGCCGGGCTCAGGGCTTCCGGCCTGGGACCCCTGGACCCCGGGAGCCGGGGCGCCGAAGTACTTGGTTCTCGACGCCACGTCGGAGGAGCCTGTCATCGCAATGTCGACCGTGGAGCTGACAACCGACGGCGTGCGCGCGTCAGTGGAAACCGACCTCCCGGAGCCCCTGCGCACCCAGGTGCGGGAGCATCTCGAGAAATCCACGATGCCCTCGGGGGTGCGCTGAGGGCCGCGCCTCAATCCTCGATCAGCCGGCGCTTCACGAATCCCGCGGTCATGAACCGCAAGAGGATCTTCCCGGTCGTGAGCCACGCGATGAGCGTGCCGTTTTTCCGCGCGGCCAGCATGCGCGGCGCGAGAAACGCGGCCACCGTGTCCGGCGTGTCCGCGAGGATGTTGAAGGCCTTCTTCGCCCTTTCCCACGACACACGGTCGCTCCTGTCGAGCTGCCTCATCGTGAAGTCTGTCACCATGAGCCCGGGGCTCAGCGCGCCGACGAGCACGCCGGTTCCCCTGGCCTCGACCGCGAGCGCGCGGGCCACGTAGCGCAGCGCCCTCTTCGCGGCGCCGTAGACAGAAAGCCCCTTCATGATCCTGCCGTCCGAGCCGTGCCCCTCCATGAACCAGATTGCGCCGGAGCCTTGCGCTGCCATTCCCCTCATGGCAGTGCGCGCGCCGTAGAGAACGCCGAGGAGGTCCGTGCGGACGATCGCTTCCATCTGCTCGGGGGGGAGGTCCCAGATCGGGAGGACCGGCTGACCGATGCCGGCGTTGTTTATCCAGTGATCCACGCCGCCGAGGGACCTCACGGCTTCCGCCCAGAGCGCCTCCACTTGCGAGGAGCTGCCGGTATCGCAGGGGAAGCCGTGGACATCGGCCTCCCGATGCTCTTCCTTCAGCCGGGCGACGGCAGAGTCGACAGCCACCCGGGTGCGCCCCGAGACCATCACGGCGCAGCCGCGGGCAAGGAACTCGCGCGCGAGCCGCAGCCCGAGGCCTCTCGTCGAACCGGTGATCACGATCCGCTTTTTTCCCACGGGCCAATGTACAGGCACTTGTGGGAAAGGGTCAAACATACTATGCAGGGGTTGCCATGGCCGGAGACACCGGACACACCGCGCATGCCCCGTTCACTTCCCGCGCCCTCGAGATCATCCGCGCGATCCCGCGGGGAAAAGTCTCTTCCTACGGACAGGTTGCGGCCATGGCGGGACACCCGGGATCCGCGAGGCAGGTGGTCAGGATCCTCCACACGCTTTCGGACTCCGCGCACCTCCCCTGGCACAGGGTGATCAACATCCTTGGAGGCATCTCGCTGCCCGAGGGCGGTGGTCTCGAGCTGCAGAAAAGGCTCCTCGAGTCCGAGGGGGTGAAGGTGTCGAAGGACGGCAGGATCGACCTGGACCGGCATGCGTGGTCCCCGCGGTAGGACATGACGGGATTTCTCGAAGGGCTTGCCGCGGGGTACGGCATCGTGGTCCCGGTCGGCGCCGTCGCCGTCCTTGTGGTCAACACCGCGATCGGATGCGGCTTCAGGACCGGCTTCATGGCGGGAGCGGGGGTAGCCACCGCGGATTTGCTGTACGCCATCGTCGCGAGCGCGGCCGGCGCGGCGCTCACCGTGGTGCTCCAGCCTTTCGCCGACGGTCTCCGGATGCTCGGCGGGCTGGTGCTGCTCGGCGTGGCGTGCCTCGGAGCGTGGAGGGGGCTGAGGAGCCGGGGCGGGAAGGGCGCGGGGGCCGGGGCGGGAAGGGCGCGGGGGCCGGGGCGTGCGCCCCGTGGAGAACCTACGGCAAGTTCCTCGGGATCACGATCATCAATCCCCTGACGGTCGTCTACTTCGCGGCCTTCATCCTCGGCAGGAGCAGGTCCGCGGACATCCCTTTCGTCCTGGGGGTCGCGCTGTCATCGCTCTCCTGGCAGACCTCCCTCGCATTCGTGGGCGGGGTGGCGGGCCGCCGGCTCTCGCCCCGTTTCCAGCTCATGGCCGTGGTGCTCGGGAACCTGCTCGTCGCGGGCCTGGGTGTGCGCATGCTCGTCCTCGCGATGCTTCGGTGAGACGGGGGTTCTTGGCCGGGCAGGGTGAAACGCTGCCTCGCGCGGGTCTCGTTCCCGTCACTCCCCTGATCGCAGGTCCTTCACCGGCGCGTCGGTGACGACGAACCGGGAGAAGCTCGCCGTGCAGCCCCCGCCGAAAGGCGCCTGCGCGTGGATCCCGACCATCACCTCCCTCGGGAGATCGAGGCAGAAGGCGCGCACGAAACGCCAGCGCGTTCCGTCGAGGCTGTACTGCATGCCGAAGCTGTCCCCGAGCCGGCTGAGCC
>Ga0315274_10011675_pt1 | contig 12583 bp, 10 predicted proteins | sample YL17G02_20_MG_FD_203700 | JGI IMG/M metagenome (GOLD analysis project Ga0315274, IMG submission 203700) | Sediment microbial communities from Yellowstone Lake, YNP, Wyoming, USA - YL17G02_20 | ecosystem: Environmental > Aquatic > Freshwater > Lake > Sediment | place: USA: Wyoming | collected... | reverse complement strand
GGTTGTATTGCGCCGTGGCGTCCCCTTGGTCAGCCGCTTTGCGATACCACTTGACGGCCTCCGCCGAATCCTTGGCCACACCCTCGCCCTTGAGATAAAAAACGCCGAGGTTGTTTTGCGCCGTGGCGTCCCCTTGGTCAGCCGCTTTGCGATACCACTTGACGGCCTCCGCCGAATCCTTGGCCACACCCTCGCCCTTCTCATAACAAACGCCGAGGTTGTTTTGTGCGATAGGGTTGCCTCGCTCTGCGGCCTTGCGAAGCCACCTCGCCGCTTCGGCGTAATCTTGCCTGACGCCATCGCCGAAATAGTAACGCCCGGCTAGCAATAGCTGCGCCTCGGCGTCTCCCTTTTCTGCGCGGGCCAGCAGGCCTGCTAAGTCGTCCGGTATGAAACCGTCCGGCACCTCTGGCTCCAACAGCTCGAACCCCGGGAGCGAGTTACTTCCTCGCCCAATCTCAGCCGGGTCTGCCGCTCCTGCGCCTCGCTTCAGTGCGGGCCGCCCGCGCCACCAAATCCACCCGCCGGCCAGAAGCAGCCCTGCCATAAGGGCGATGGCCACGGGGATCGACCATCTTCGACGGGGACGGCATTCGTCTGCGCCTACGGTTGCGGACGGCTGACCTTCAGAGATTGGAGGCGGTGCGGCGATGGGCGGTTTCTTGGACTCCTCCTGAACCTCTCCCCAAAGCCGCTCCAAGTGCGGGCGGATTGGCTCGCCAAACTGATAGACCATCGCCCGCGACCATTTCGGAAAGTCCGTCACGCCGCGTCGGAGAAGGTCCACGCCCTTTGCTACAGCCTTGGGAAAAAGCTCTGGGTCCAGGTCGAGCATACCGATCAAAGCAAGCGCCACCTACGGAATCGGCCGGAGCCAAAGCCAACTGCCTTGGCTTCCGCCGCCGCACGAATCTTCCTCAGCCATGCCCGCAGGGTATCAACACCAGCGAGAATGGCGAGCTTGAACTCGCTCGAACCAGGGTGACTTGGCCGGAGGGCTGGACAAGATTTCGGCCGGTTGGCGGTGTGCGCGTGTGCGGCGGGGATCGCGGGGCTGTCACTGCTTCGGCTGTGACCGCTTGCCCCGGTCAGTTGCCTGCTGGACTTCCTGTCCCGATCCCGCCCGGCCAATGTCGCATCTGGGTTAGGCCATTCCCCCATCATGTCCAACGCTCGTGTCCTCTTCGCGGCGCATCTGAATGCAAGCCACGATGCTGGCAATGATGCCAACTGCACAACAAAGAATGAGCCACCAAAGGGAGGCAGACTGACGCCAAGCTAAGACTATGGCCAGAGTGACCAGCGAGCCGTTCACAAACCCGTGCAAAACGGTCAATGTGAGTGCGGTGACGAAACGGTATCGTGGTGCAGTCTTCGCGCCGGCCAAAACGAGGCAATACGGGCCTGCGATGCTACTGATGAACTGCGACCAATAATCGGGACGATCATCAAATCCAGAGTCCAACGATCTGAACAAGCCCACAACGATTTGGATTCCGAAATACGCACCAAGTCCAGCCGGGAGGACAGCGACCCAGCGTAACCCTTCCAGGAGCACATTCCGATTTTGCACAAAACCAATGCGGTCGGGCGTCGCGATTCGCGTGGCACCCAACTCTCAGTTCACCGACCGCCACCCGACCCGCCCAGGACACCGGGAGCGAATCCGGCATCCGCAACCCGAGAGGCTGGCGGCAGTTCGGTGTTACTGAGGCAGGAGAGCGGATTCCGCCGCCCGTTGGAAGCGGAAAGGCGAGCCCGTCGTTAGCCGCCCTTGCCGCCAGGAGGCAGAGTTACGGGGGTTGGTGTTGAGGTGGCCGGCGTTGGGTTCGGGGGGCCGGGCATCGGGCAGGTGGGCTTGCTGAGCCTGGCCCGCTGACCGACTTCCCTCTGCTGCCAGCGATCCCCCGGACGGCGGGCGGTCCGGGAACCTCCAGCCTTGCCGGCGGCGACACTCCCCGCGCCTTGGCTTCCGGTCGCCCCGGTGCCATGCTCTCGCCGTGAAGCCGCTGGCGCCAGCCGACCGCACCCACCTGCAAGCCGCCGAGGGTTGGCTCGACCTGGGCAATCATGTCGAAGCCAACGCGGAGTTGGAGAAGATCGCTCCAGCCAACTGCGCCCATCCGGACGTGCTCCAGGTCCGCTGGCGCGTGTACGCCAAGGCCGGCAAGTGGGACGCCTGCCTCGACATCGCTACGGCGCTGACCCAGATGACGCCCCGCCGAAGGTTCGGCTGGATTCATCGGTGAAATCGTCTTCTATCTGGAAATGATCCGCCTCATGCTCACCCGTCTAGCCAAGTCTTAACATAGCTTGTCACACAGGATCTCCAGCAGCACAGACCTCGTGCAACTCTTCATGCTGCGCCCCCTCTTTCAAGCGTCGGGGGTATTTCATTGAGGTGCTGTGTTGCCTTGTGCTTCTGGGTAAAGTCTCTAAACGCTCGGTTTACCTGAGCGTCAGTCAAGCCCATGACGTTACACACTTCGGCAACATCCGTCTTCCTCTCCCAGGCATAGAGCAATAAATCAAGTATGCTGTACGGCATGCGAAAATACCATTCTTCGTCTGTAACAGGCGCGCTGTAAGTATCGGGGCAGGGTTTACGCTGAACTATCTCTCTAATCACTCCCAAGTATTCGGCAAGCTGAAATACTTCCGCTTTGAATAGATGCGCAATGGGCTCGATGTCCACGCCACCGTCTCCATATTTGACAAACAGACCCTGCAAGGCCTCGGTTTTGTTAGTCGTGCCGCAGACAAGATAGTGCATTTTCTCAGCATAGTAATATTGCGTCATCATGCGCGTGCGGTGCTTTGTGCAGGTCGCAGCAATAATACCGTTTGCCTGAGCGCCATTTAGGGGTGCCGTCTTCGTATTACCTTTCGGGTCAACAATAGTCAGGGTAAAGAAGTTTACACTATCACTGTCGAGCAGATCCGCAGGAAGTGTTATTTTAAGCTTATAGTCTTTGGTGAATTCAGGAAAAAGGGAACGGGCGACAGCGTCGCGTTTTACGTACGAGCCAAACGCTTCAAGAACGGAAGTAATATCGACTTTCTCGAACCTGATCCCCATTTGCTGTGCGTGACTAGTAGCAAATGCCTCACTGTCAGGGTGGGATTCCCTATCCGGCAGCATCAACCCCAATACGTGGTCTTTGCCCAGAGCCTTGACGCATAACGCCGCGCTGAGGGCGGAGTCAATGCCGCCGCTTAAGCCAATGACTGCGCCGCGGCGTTTTAGGCGCACGGTCTGCTGACGAATGAAGCTAGAGATTCTTTCTGCTTCGTTAACACAGTCGATTCTAAGAATGTTCTTATGGAGAGTCATATCGTGAAGCTTTACGCCTGATAGGAGCCGCTCTAAATGTCGCGAGGCGGCTGCCACGGGCGAGCTTTTTGTTTAAAGTGAAAGAAAACTGCCTTTCCCTGGCCGCACCGCTCTTGGACGCTGGGCGTGTGAGGGAGCCGGGGCGGCCTTCCGCTCGACCGATCTTGTGTGCGCCTGACATGGACGTGAACTGGTGACGTGCGAGTCCCCTGTGCGGGAAACCAAAACTATTCGCCCGGGCTTCATGGTCCGGAGGATGGCAGAAGTGCCGGACAGAAGCAACTGCGCAGCGAGGTCCCGCCGGAAAGAACCGCCGGGCACAGCCGCCGCGGAGAGGTCCGCAGCGACTCTGACTGGTCAGCCACTCCTCCGACCCTCAATAGCCACCAAGTTCGACGTACCCCCTCCGGGGAGCGCCGCTTTTCGCAAGCCGAGCCCGTCAGTCCTCGGACACTTCAGCGCGGCTCACCGTTCCGCTCACGGCTGACCTGGGGCCAGCAGGACCCGGAAACCGATGTCGAGGCTCCAGAAGGGTTCGCAGCAGCCCACGCCGCGACTCGCCGACCGGCACAACGCTGCGTCGTAGTCCCATCCGCCGCCGCGAAACGCACGGCCGCCCCCGGGCGTATACCACTGCGGGTCGAGGGCAATGCCGCCGGACAGACCACCCAGCGACCAGCAGTCCTGGCACCGCTCCTTGACATTCCCATGCATGTCATACAGGCCCCAGGCGTTCGGCAACTTTTGCCCCACCGGATGCGTCATATCGCCGCTGTTGCGGCTATACCACGCGTAGTTCGTCAGGTTGGTGTAGCCCGGGTCATCTCCATAGCTGAACCGCGTCGAGGTCCACGCCCGGCACGCATACTCCCGCTCGGCCTCCGTCGGCAGCCGATACACGCTGTTGGTCGGAATCCGCCCCGCCGCCCGTTCTTGCTCCGTGAGCAGGGCACAGTAGTTCGTAGCATCGTCCCAAGTCACCCGCTCCACCGGGCGGTTGAGGTCTGTCCCGAAGTCCCTTCCGTAACCGGGGTAGCCGTAGCCAACTCCATCGAAGTAGCTCGGATTGCTGCCCGTCACCGCCAGATATTCTCCTTGCGTCACCCCATACTTGCCCATCCAAAACCCCCGGCTGATCGTCACGGCCGTCTGCGGCCCCTCCCGGTCAAAGCGGTCCACTTCGTTCGTCGGGCTCCCCATCCGGAACGTCCCCGGTGGGATGAACACCATGTTCGTGGGGGCAGCAAACACCACCGCCCGGTAGAACCGTTTACCCGTAGCTGGGGCGGACTTGTCGGCCCACAGATACGGACTGGCAGGCAGTTGTAGAAACTCCAGACAACGCCAAGCGGCCGCGTCGTTCGTTTGCGCAAGGGCTGTGACGTATTCAACGGAGTACACTGTGCCGACCGCGCCTGTGATGGTCAGCCCCGCATACAGTTGGAGGTCGAGCACCGGCGGCGTCTGAGCAGCGGCCCGTGGCCCCACCGCCGAAAGGGCCAAGCCCAGCACGGCGAGGAATCGAACGAGTTTCGAGGATCGTGTTCTCATAGTCGTAGCGATTGACGGTTGCCAGTCAGCGGCACGTTGAGGCTGTGCGTTATCTTATCGCACTAGGGACCGACACGGGCAAGGCGAATCGTCACTCGCTAGCCGTGGACACGCCGCAGATTCCCCCCATGTCAAAGGGACCGCACACAGGCCCAGAAACCGCGCCACAGGCCACGCCAGACGCCTTGTCCGAGCAAGGTGAGGCGTCTTGGAAGCGGAATCGACCGAACGCGCCGGTCACGTCGGAAGCCCGAGAGCGGCCTTGAGCGCGGACGCTCCGCCGCCAGGCTTGCCCGCGTCAATGTCCCGTTGGATTTCCTCCCGGTGGACGCTGATTTCCCTCGGCGCGTCGATGCCAAGCTTGATCTGGTCCCCGTCAACCCGGACCACCTTCACGATGACGTTGCCGTTGATCACGATGGACTGGCCGACCTTCCGTGACAGAATCAGCATGGCCTTGGAGGATGACCGACGGTCAGAGAACAGGCAAGCCCGGACCGTTTCCGCCTCGCCACTTCGCCGGCTGGGCAAAGCCCAGTTTCAAACTCAGCGTGGCGAAGCCTGTCACTGGGATTCCCGTCGCTTCTCACTAGTAATGCCAGCGCGTCACAAAACGTTCGAGTGGGATGACCGTTTTTCGCCAATCAGGCCGATTAGCCCGTTGACAGCCCGGAGCCGGAAGGCTAGCGTTTGCGCCGATGCTTGGCTCCTGGATACTCACCTAGTTTGAATCCTGCACATGGCAAGCGGAAGATCACGTATCTATTGCGCGGGGCCTCTGTTCAACGAAAAGGAGCGTGAGGAAATGGCGGAGATCGCCGTGAAGCTCGAGCAGGCAGGATTCGAGACGTTCCTTCCTCAGCGAGACGGCTTGGAGTTCTCCAGGTGCTTGGATCGGCTGCTCGAATCCGGTTTTCCACTGGATGAAGCGACCGCGATGGTGTCAAAGAGCATTTTCGCGTTGGATATCTACCAGGTACTCGTTGAGTGTGATGCTGTCGTCGCGAATCTCAACGGGCGGGTTCCAGATGAAGGAACGGTCGCGGAAGCGGCTATGGCGTGGTCCCGAGGGAAGCCTGTCATTGGATTCAAACTGGACAGTCGAACAGCCTTCAGTGGACAGGATAATCCGCTTGTTGCCGGGCTTTTCGACTTCAAGGTTCGGTCAACTCTTGAGGATGTCGTCTGTGCGGCGCGCACGCACGTACCCGGCCGGATTGCGGCCTCGGGTCGCCAACGTGCCCGGCAAAACGAAGTTTCGGACCTGATCCAACTGGGCGAGGAATTGTGGTCTTTGCTCCAAAATGATCGGGAACTCACGTCGATCGTGCGCCTCATAACGAGGAGCGAAGCCAAGGCAGCAAGCGGAGAAAGAGGAACCAAAGATGGATTGCCAACGATCGCCGCGCGAAGCGAAGCCGGAGCAGAGTTTCCGCGAGCTGTACGAGTCGCAACAAAAGGAGACGCTCTCGCCCCGTGCGGCGTTGCCCAGTGATGCGAACCTGACGCAACGGAAGTTCTCCGCTGGGTATAAACCTGACGACTGTCGGACAGAGTTCGGCCGCGATTACACGCGCATCATCCACTCCAGGGCTTTCCGCAGACTGCATCACAAGATCCAGGTGTTCGTGAACCCTGCGAACGACCACCTTTGCACACGCCTGGAGCATAGCCTTCACGTCGCTTCGGTGGGTTGCACAATCGCGCGAGCCCTGAAACTGAACGAGGACCTTGTGATGGCGATTGCGGTTGGGCACGACCTTGGCCATGCACCATTTGGCCACAGGGGCGAGGAGTGTCTGGACAAACTAGCGACGCGGCATGGACTTGGTTTCTCGCATGAGCTGCACAGTCTCAGAGTCGTTGATGTTCTGGAGTCGCCGTACCGAGAGCATCCTGGCCTCAACCTGACCTTCGCTGTCCGGGATGGAATCGCATGCCACTATGGCGAGGGTTTCGAACAGGAGCTCAAACCCGATTGCGGCAAGAGGGTCGAGCGATTGGACTCGATGCAACGGGGTGAGGATAGACCCGTTACCTTGGAGGGCTGCGTAGTGCGATGGGCGGACAAGATAGCATACTTGGGGCGTGATCTTGAAGATGCGATTACCCTAGGAATTCTCAGGCGCGAGGAGTTGCCTGAGGGTGTCAAGACGGTGCTCGGATCAAAGAACGCCGAGATCATTGGAAGCCTCGTGCAGGAAATCCTATGGTGTTCGAGAGAAGACGGCGCCGTCTGTGTCGGCGACCAGGTCCATCAGGCGCTGAATGAGTTTTACATGTTCAGCAAGGAGAAGATTTACCATTCAGAGAAAGCCCGGCAGTCATGGAGCCAGGTTGAGCAGGCGATGGCGATTCTTTTTGAGTTTCTACTCAAGGAGCTTGAGCGCGCGAGCGATAATCCGAATGATTTGTTTGGAGAGCGCCGCGTTAGATGCCTCCAAGTATTCCGCCAGTTCCTCGAAGAGGATGTGAAAGACTGGCGAGAGGTTCCGCCTGCTCGCACCGTCATTGACTTCATTGCTGGGATGACAGACTCGTTCTTCATCAGCTCCGTGAGAGACTTGTTCCTGCCTACAGAGACGGTTTAGCGGTGCCCGCAGGCATTAACTCGGCCGATTGGCCGCGCCTGTCAGGGGCGATCCGAAACTGGAGGAAAACCGCCGGTTTGAAAATGGCTATTCTTACCGGGATTCTTCTTCCCAGGTTCACCGAAGACCTCTTCTTCCTTCTTCTGGCCTTCGCGCTGCCAACCCCTGAACGCCGCTGTGCCCCAGGCAGCTGAGGTGCTCTGGCGCTGGCCGGGAGCGGACAAGCGTGTAGCTGGAGTCGTGCCTGAAAATGCGCGGAATTTCAAACCGGCGGCTTTCGACCATTTACGCACCGGCGCTCACAGCGCCGCGTCTCGCGAATCTCCGCGCCGCACCGAGCCACCCCAGGCACGCCCGGCTGCTCCTGAAAACCAGCGGTCTCTTAAGCGCGAGGCCTACTACTACAACGCAAATCCGTGTGGCCCCTCCCCCGGTGCCACCCGTGGGGACGGTCCGGCCCAGAAAAAGAGAGTCCTCATTTGCCCGCGGTCGCGCCGGCTCGCCGGGCCGCCCGAAGCAGGGCGCCGCGAATCCAGTCTGACTTGGGCTGTCCTGATCTTTGGATGGCGGCGAGAACCTCGCGGCCTTCGTCGGGCCGCATCCTGATCGAAAAGAACTTTGCGAACGCTTCGCTTTTCGGAGTCCTAGGCCGGCCACGTTTCTTTGCCATGCCGAATCCGTACCACAAAAACAATGTTGACGCAACGACTTTGTTGTGGTACTAGAAGCGCCGACGATGATTTGCCGCATGATCTAAGTCGAGCGCACCTCCGATTTCCTTGACCGACAAATGCCGCCCAGCCCCGGCCAAGGAAACCCAAAGCCAGGGCATACCGGCGTCACCCGGGGGCGGCGAAGAAAGGAAACCATGAGAGAGGCCGTTGATCAAGTAAACACCCAACCGGGGCCGGCGTGTCCCCAGGCCCCAGGAGGCCGCGCCGCCAGAACCTTCAACGCGAAGGAATACAAACTCGTTGCCCTGCGCGAGTGTCCGCTGCCGGAGGAAATGGAGTTGTGCGACGAGGCCGACAAGGCCGCCGCCTACTGGCGCGCCCACGTCACCCAGCACCCGGCCTTCAACCCTGACGCGGAGTGCTTCGTTGTCCTCCTGCTCAATACGCGCCGACGGATCAAGGGCCACTTGCTGGTTGCGACCGGCACCCTTGACACGATCCTGGTGCACCCCCGCGAGGTTTTCCGGGCCGCCATCGTGGCCGCCGCCGCCGCCGTGATCCTCATGCACAACCACCCCTCGGGCGAGCCGCAGCCGTCCGAGGCGGACATCAAGGTTACGCGGGACCTGATCCGGGCCGGCCAACTGCTCAAGATCGAAGTGCTCGACCACGTCATTGTCGGGGCCGGCGACAAGCGCACGAGCCTCCGCGAGTTGGGCTACTTCTTCTCGTGAGGCCGTTCACAAATCCCCCTGCGGAGTCGTCGGCGCAAACGCTTGGTTTTGTGGGCCTCGCCGCGACCCGCGGGGCCGTTCGGCAAACGCGCCTCCAAGGAGGAGGCCGACCGCCAAATCTTCAGCTCAGAACCCGAAAAGGGGGACAGAAAGGGGACAGTCAAATAAACCTCTGTCCGCAGTTGCTTTGTAAGTCCTTGGTTACTAATGGCGCGTCCGGTAGGACTCGAACCTACAACCTTCTGATCCGAAGTCAGAAGCTCTATCCAATTGAGCTACGGACGCACCGCCATCACCCAGCCTGCGCTGCCAAAGCGCAGGCCATTAGACCAAAGCGCCGAGTGAAATCGAGGGAAAAACTCCGGAAGGTGTGCGCGGGCAGGCGAATGGGTTGGCGATTCGCATTGTCGCCCGCGCCCGACTCGATTATGAAGTCGTCCGGCTTCACCCGATCCCGCCTCGAGCCGAGGCGAATCGAGGCAGCTTTCGGACAAACGGAACATCACATGGGCGCTCGACCCGGCATCGCACGTCGGCGATTCCTGAGAGACGCCGCCACGCTGGCGGCCACGCCCTCGCTGATCGCGGCAGCCAGCCGCGGTCAGGGAGGCGTTCTCCAGCCGTCCGCTCCCGGGCCGCACCCCTCAATCCCGAAACCCACCATGAAAATCGGCTTTCACACTGACGCGTTCAACTCGGCCTATTGGTCCTTCGACAAATGCCTGGAGTGGGCCCAACGCAACAACGTTCACTACATCGAGTGCGGGCTCATCGATGGCGTGAGCTGGATTCACGGCCTCGGCTATCAGCCGCACGTCGCGCTCTACGAGGATCCCGTCCTCCTCCGGCGCAAGATGGACAAGCACGGCGTGCGTTTCTCCCAGGTGGACGCCGCTTTTCCGCTTTCCGGCGAGGACGGCCCGCTGCGCGGCGTGCCGTATGTGATGAAAGCCATCGCCTGGGCGGCTCAGACCGGCTGCCCGTGTGTCGATACCACCGACGGTCTGCACGCGCCCGAGGGCCTGAAGGACCCGGAAGCGATGGCCCTGATGAAGCGGAGCTATCAACAGATCATCAAGGTCGCCGAGGCGCACCAGATCACCGTGAACATCGAACCCCACGGCTACTTCACGACGAACCCGGACGCCATGTCGGAGATGCTGGCGTTCTGCGACAGCCTGTTCCTGCGGATGAACCTGGACACGGGCAACACTTTCATCGCCGGCCGCGATCCGGTGGCGTTCCTGAAGCGGTTCCTCACCAAGGTCAGCCACGTCCATGTAAAAGACGTCTCACCGTCGCTGGCGGCGGCGGTGCGCGGCGGGCAAACCGGCATCGCGGTGAGCCATTGCGCGCTCGGGGAAGGCGTGAACGCGGACAACATCCGCCAATGTCTGACGGTGTTGCGGGACGCCGGTTACCGCGGTGTGCTCAGCATCGAGTGCGAAGGGCAGAGCGGCCCGATGATCGAGAAGTCGCTGGCCTGGCTGCGGAACACGCTCCGTGAGTTGAGCATCCCGATCGAGTCATGAACACGACGGAACAGGCATCGACCGGAAGAGGACCCCGCTGGCGTGGTATCAGGCATCGCGCAGCCCGTCAGATGGCCGGCCTGCTGGTCGACGTGATGCTTGGCCTGACCGTCTGGGCGGCAGACAACGCGCAGGTCGGCCTGCCGCTGGGGAGGAGCATCCGCGACTTCGGCGTTTCACCGACGAACAGCGCGGCCGCCAACCGCGAGCGACTACAGGAGGCGATCGACTGGGCGGCCCCGCGCGGCGCAGCGCTCTTCGTGGATCCCACGGATGAGCCGTACCCGGTCGCCGGCGGGCTCGTGCTCCGGATGAACGTGTCGCTCGTGGGTGTTCACGGACCGGTGGGGCGTGGCACCCGGCATCCCGACAAACCGCAGCCGGTAGGGAGCGTGTTCCGCATCGAGGACGAGGCGCGTCCCTTCCTCACCGTCGAAGCGGCGACCCAGTTGCGCGGGCTGCAGTTCTGGTATCCGAAGCAGACCCTCAAAGACCCCAAGCAAATCATCCGGTATCCGCCGACGATCCAGGTGTCGCAGGAGCGCGCGGCCCAAGGGGTCACGCTTTCCAGCCTGACCTTCTATGGCGAATACCTCGCGATGGACTTCAACGCCCGACGCGACCGCCCGTGCGAGCAGATCCTGATCGAGCATTGTTACGGTTATCCGCTCAGCGGGGAGTTCGTCCGCATCGACCACTGCTACGACATCCCGCGCGTCCTGCATTGCCACGTGAACCCGGCGAACCAGCGGTTCATCGCCGGCGGTTACAGCCGCGCGGTCATCGATGCCGTTGTCGCGGCCCGCACGTTCACCTACGCCATCAATCACACGGACAACGCGGTCCTGATGGACCTGTTCACGTTCGGCGTTTATGGCGGGGCTTATCTCGGCCCGGCCACCTACGGCCAGCTCACGAGTTTTAACCTGGACTGCGTCACCGTCGGCATCCACAAGCTGGGCGACGGGACGTTCAACCGGAACTGGCAGATTGCCCAAGGCTCGATCATCGCCAACACCGGACCAAGCGTGGAGGACATCCATCCCATCATTGTCGAAGGTCAAGGTCACACCGCGCTGAACAATGTGGAGGCCTTCTCGGGCGGCAACGGCGCGCTGACCACGCTCGACAAGTCCCAGGACTTCCTGCTGATCCGTGGCGAAAAGAAGCTCACCGTCACGCTGACCGGCTGCCGCATGCGGAACTATGTCGCGGACTCGCCCATCACCTGCCTGAACCCCCAGGCGCTCGTCCAGGCCGTGGCCTGCGTTGACAAGGACCAACAGGCATTCAACCGAACTATCGAGCCGACCAGCTCGCCCCCGTAAGCCGGGCTTGCGGAGCACTGGCCGTCCTTTAGTCGGGCTCCCTTTTCGTGGTTGACCGGGAGCGGAAAGGGGAGAGAATCCGGCTGGGTTGGGAGCTAGGAAGCAGATGCGGACGAGATCGAAACGTCCTCTGGAGCGAAGCCGACTGCGAGCGGTCACGGATTGGTGCGTCCTCGCGGCCCAAGCCCGCTATCACCCCAAGCTTCTGGCCGAACTCTGTGGCGTCTCGCTCCGCGAGTTGGAGCGCTTCTTCCGGACCGAGCTGGAGCGATCGCCCCGGAACTGGTTGGAAGTCGAGCGCCTCCGACAGGCCGCCCGGATGTTGAGCGAAGGCCGCCCGCAGAAGGACATCGCGGCGGCGCTCGCGTTCAGCCATCCATCCCATTTCATCCGCCGGTTCACCGAATCCTACGGCTGCGCACCCGGCGCCTGGCTTCGCAGGTCCCGGTGCGCAACGCCCAGGCGGACGCGCGGCGCCGGGGTTCCCGACCGGTCGCGCCGCTGACAGGGGCCACTCTCCCCGGCAACCGTCCCTGATCCCGATCGCAGGGGGAAGCCGGGCACCAACCACCCCTCTCTGTCGCGTTCGTGCTATGAATGTCGCTTCTGTGCCATGAATCGTCCTTGAGGAGAGCTTCATCTGAGCTGAAAGTATCGTCGATATGGCAAAGAACGGACTGCCTCCCAGCGGATTCCTCAAGGTGAGTTGCCCGGCATTCGACGCGACACGGAGACTCGCCACACCTGTTCTGCTCGCACTCGCCCTGGGCTGGGCAAACGCCCAGATGCCCGCTGCGTACCGGGAGGATCGCATCATCATCAAACCAGTGGTTCCGTTG
>Ga0315274_10011674_pt1 | contig 12583 bp, 8 predicted proteins | sample YL17G02_20_MG_FD_203700 | JGI IMG/M metagenome (GOLD analysis project Ga0315274, IMG submission 203700) | Sediment microbial communities from Yellowstone Lake, YNP, Wyoming, USA - YL17G02_20 | ecosystem: Environmental > Aquatic > Freshwater > Lake > Sediment | place: USA: Wyoming | collected... | reverse complement strand
CCGGTTTTCCGCGGGAGGCCGCGCACCTCGAACAGGATGGGCACGGGATTGTATGCGAAGAAGGCGACCTGCGTGTTCGGCGTCTGACCGTCGTCTTCGTAACCGAACCGTCCGCCGATGCTGAAAACGCTTGTGGGCAACCCGCTTTGCCCGACCGCCCAGCGGCACATGTCCAATTCATGGCATCCCTGGTTGCCGATGTCGCCGCAGCCGGTGTTCCAGAACCAGTGCCAGTCGTAGTGGAGTTCCCTGCGCATGAGAGGTTCCAGCGGCGCCGGACCCGTCCAGAGGTCATAGTCCACGGATTGGGTAATCGGCTGCGGTCCGTCCACTTTGCCGATGCTCTCGCGGCGCTTGTAGCAGAATCCGCGCACGATGCGCATCGGTCCGAGCGACCCGCGGCGGATGTCGCCGAACGCCTCCTGAAGCGCCTCGTCGGAACGTGACTGTGTGCCTGCCTGCACGATGCGCTTGTACCGGCGCGCCGCCAAGACCGCCTGGCGGCCCTCATGGACGTTGTGTGAAACCGGCTTCTCGACGTAAACGTCCTTCCCCGCCTGACAGGCCCAGATGGCCATGAGAGAATGCCAGTGGTTGGGCGCCGCGATGACAAGCGCGTCGACGTCCTTGCGCTCAAGGAGTTTTCGGATGTCGGCGAATGCTTCAACCTTCTCATTCCGCTCTGTGAATTTGGCAGTTTCCCGCGCAAGGATATCGCTGTCCGGATCGCACAGGGCGACCACGCGGACTCCGGGGATTTTCCGGAACTGCTCGATGTGGTCGCTTCCCTTGCTCCGGATTCCGGCCACCGCCACTCGGACCGCGTCATTGGCTCCGAGGATTCTTGTGGAGGCCCCGCATCCGGACAGAGCGGACGAAAGGGATGCCACCGCCCCAGCCGCGAGCGTTTTCTGCACGAACTCCCTGCGTGAAATCGGTTTCATGGATTTACCTTGTAAAAGCGAACACTGATAAAACGGATGAAAACTGATTTACACGGATTTAATATTATTAAATAATCTTTATCCGTCTAAATCCGTCGAATCCGTTCCATCCGTGTTCTATTTCTTTTTTCCGAACATCTTGTGGAGAATGCGGTCGAGTCCCGCGAACCGCCCGGTGCCCGTGACCGCGATCACAAACAGGGCCGCCATTTCGACCACGTTCTTGTTGACGATCATGTAATGGCCTTCCATCGGGATCGAGTAGAACAGACCCACGAACGGCGGATTGCACACGTAGTACAGGAGGATGAGGGCCATGCCCGCGAGGCTCGCGATCGTCGTGAAACAGCCGAGCATCAATCCGAGCCCGATGGCGATCAGGCCCCAGATGTTCATCAGGTTGATGGCGCTGAGCACATCCGGCGTGTTGGCGATCCATTTGAAAATTCCGGCGAAAAGCCACTTGGACTGAAGCAGGAAGCCGGCGGCCGACCAGTTGCCCTTCATGAGTTTGGCCACGCCCTCGTAAAGGAAATGCCACCCGATCATGACGCGCAGGACGACCAGGGCGATCATCTGCAGGGTGTTGAATTTGCGTTCTTCCATATATTCCATGATCCTTTCGTTTTCAGTGGGGACGAAATCGAAGACCCGGCGGTCAGACGGTGAATTCCTTCGGGTCGAATTCGAGCCTTCGGCCCGCTTCGATGGCCTGGTTCACCTTCAGTACTGAAACCGCCGACTCATAACCGACTTCGGCGGGACAGTTGAGTTTCCCCTCTCCGCGGACCGCGTTGAAGAAGTTCTCTAAGTGGGGTTTGTGGTACGGATCGTTGAACTCGACGGGCAGTTTGTGTTCGTCGGGCGAAATGGTTTCACGGACGTCCAGGACCGCCTCCGTTTCCTCTTCCGGTTTCTGTTCGAGGATCTTGGGCGCGGTCACGTAGCCTTTTCTCACCCATTCGTCCCAGGGTGGAGCCGAAATCTCGCGATACACCGATCCGCGCTTGCCGGTTTCGGAGATGACAAGCGTCCCCTGATCGCCCATGAAATTCTCGAAATACCCCTGGCTGCTGTTGGTCGTCTGGGTCTGGTAATAGGCGCGCACCCGGCCTTCCTTCGTCTCGTATTCGAAGATGGCCATCACCGTATCGTACCACTCATGAGACTCCTTGGGGTAGTAATCGGTGCCGCCGCTGGCCGTGACCGCGACGGGATGGGTCTTCAGGAACCAGTTGTAGATGTCGATCTGGTGCGAACCGAGATCCACGATGGGTCCCCCGCCGAGACCTTTGAACCAGCGCCAGTTTCGGAACTGGGCCATGGATTTGAAGCCGTACTTTTTGATTCGCGCGTCGGGGATCGCGTATTTTTGAGGCCATCCGAGGTCCGGCTGGGCGGAGCGGTTCCACTGGCCGTTGATCGTCACGATGCGGCCGATCATGTTGGCTTCCCCGAGGATGACGTTATAGCAGTGCTGGTAGCGGGGATTGCTCCTGCGCTGGTGCCCGATCTGGAGCAGCTTGCCGGTCTCGCGGGCCGCCAGCACCATGCGCCTGGCGCCTTCGAGTGTGTTGGACATTTCTTTTTCACAGTACACGTTCAATCCGGCCTTGAGGCAGTCCACCGCGTGCTGGGCGTGCCAGAAGTCGGGAGTGGCGATCACCACCGCGTCGAGGTCCTTTTCCTTCTCGAGCATGTCCTGGTAGTTCTCGTATGCGTTGACCTGGAAATCGTATTTTTTCAGAAGATTGACCGCCCGCCTCTGGTTGTATTCAGTCCAGATGTCGCATACCGCGCGAAACCGGAGTCCCGGCATCTTCAGCATGGCGTTCAGCAGCACTTCGCCCTGTGCTCCCTGGCCGAGCAGCGCGACGTTCAGTTCTGAGAGCTTGCCTGGAACGGCGGCCGCCTTGGCCGCCTTCCTGGATTTCTTGAAACTCGCCTCTTTGAGCAGCGCCGCGCCGAACAGTCCGATGACGGGGACGGTCGCCAATCCCTGCAGAAAATCGCGCCTGCCCAGCTTTTTTCCGTCATCCTTATCGGATGTTTCCTTCCTGATTTCCTTCTTGTCCTCGCTCATGCTATTTCCCTTATATTATTAAATTCAATTTCTCTGCGTCCTCTGCGTGAACCTTTTTCGGATTAAAGCGTCCAGCCCTGCCGGTAAGGCATCCGGACGAATTCGTCCGCCTCGGGACAATTGGGGAATTTCATGTTCACAGGATCCCATTCGAGTACGATGTTCTTCTGCTTCACACGGATCGCGATGTTGCCGAGCAGCATGGCTTCGGTCAGCGGCCCGGAATAGCTGAAATCGGTGGTGGATTGAGTCCCCGCCTTGCAGGCCTCGGTCCATTCGGCGGAGATGCCCTTCGAACGCGGGAGGGTCTTGGCGGGCCGGGTGTAGGCCTGCATGGCCGTTTCGGGGATCAGACGCGGATTAGAGCCGTAACAGCTGCACATCAGCTTTCCCCTGTCGCCGATGAAGAGGACGCCGCCGTTGTCGTCGCCCATGCGCCGGCCCGGTTCGAGTTCCTCCGGCCTGGGAGGCATGAGGCCTCCGTCGTACCACATGAGCTTGACGGCTGGCATGCTTTCGCGTTCGGGGAATTGGTAGGTGAGAATGGATGCGATCGGGTAAGTCTCGTCGTTGAACGCGGTGGTCGAGGCGGTCACGGTTTTCGGAGCGCCCAGCTTCAGCGCCCAGTATGGATGGTCCATGATGTGGGCTCCCATGTCGCCCACCACGCCGCTTCCGAAATCCCACCAGCCGCGCCACGCGAAGGGATGGTAACAGGGATGGTACGGGCGTTCCGGCGAGGGTCCGAGCCAGAGGTTCCAGTCGAGCGTGGAGGGAACCGGCGGCGTCTCCTTCGGCCGCTCGATGTTCTGCGGCCAGACCGGGCGGTTGGTCCAGCAGTGCACTTCGCGGACCGGACCAATGGCGCCGTCAAGGATCCACTCGTTGATCAGGCGGGCTTCTTCGCTGGCATGCCCTTGGTTGCCCATTTGGGTGGTGACGCCGTATTTCTTCGCCTCCTCCGCCAGCAGCCTCGCCTCGGCCACCGTGTGGGTCAGCGGTTTCTGGACGAATGCATGTTTTTTCATGCGGATTGCCGCCAACGCGGCAACCGCGTGGGTGTGGTCGGGCGTGCTGACGGTCACGGCATCGATGGTGTTCCCCATCTCGTCGAGCATCCGTCTGAAATCGCGGTACTTTCTGGTCTTGTCAAGCCAGACCTTCGCGTCCTCGCTGCGGCGCGCCGCGCGCGAACAGAAGTCGATCATCTTGCTGTCGTCCACGTCGCACAACGCCACCACATTCTCTGACGCGATGCTGAGGATGTCCGAAAAACCCTTGCCGGTCACGCCGATGCAGGCGATGTTCAGCTTGTCGGACGGCGCCGTGAAGCCGGGCCCGCCGAGCACGTTTCTGGGAACAATGGAAATCGTGGCTGCGGCGGCCAGCGTGCCGCCGAGAAATTCACGCCGGGAAAGGGCCTTGGAGGGTCTTCCGGCGCCGCCCTTTTGTTCCTTCATGGAATGCTCCTTTTCAGTAAAATCCGTGAATGAAATTATCAACTTTATTTGAAAGAATCAAGTCCAAATGCTTGAAATTCAACAAAATGTCATAAAATTTACAAATTTTTACATGCCCTTTTGCATGAATAACTTGCGTTTTAATCACGGGTTCATTAAAATGTCAATGTGGACGGTTTCCGCATGGCGGAAATCCGGTCCAGACGCGTCCCAAACCGGGAGGTCTGATGGCTGCAGCTTTCCTTTTCATCGGCGGTCTCTACCACCTCGCCTTTGCCGTGTTTCATCTTTTTTTCGGGCGGATTTTCAAATGGAAATCCTCCCTCCGGCTGACCACCCCGATCAACCGCGCCGTCATGCGGGTCATGAATCTCTGCCTGATTTTTCTGTTCGTTTCCGTCTCCTTCATTTCGTTTTTTGGACGCGAAGTCCTGCTGATTGGACCCGAAGGGAAAGCGATCATGGCTTTCATCGCCGGATTCTGGTTTTGGCGTGCCCTGCTTCAGGTGGCATTCTTCGGGGTACGAAAGCCGCTTTCCATCCTCTTCGTCCTCGTTTGCCTGGCCGGATCCGCGTTGTATGGATTGTTGGCATCGGGTTTCCTTTTGTCTTGACATTCGTCCGAATATTGAGTATGCTTTTTAAAGGATCCGCAAAGCGGGAGGATGAATGGAAATCGTCGATCTGACGGAAAAAATGCTGAACGGCTACCTGGTCTGCCTTGAGGATTGGTCCGAGGACATGAAGGATGCGGGAAACCACAAGACGCTCTGGTACGAAAAAATGAAAGACCGCGGCCTGCGGGTGAAGCTCGCCGTGTATGACGGCAAGGTCAGCGGGATGATCCAGTACGTGCCGATCGAGCACGCGTTCGCCGAGGGGAAGGACCTCTATTTCATCCACTGCATCTGGGTGCACGGCCACAAAGGCAAGGGCGTGGGAAACATGCAGAAGCAAGGCATCGGCAAAGCCCTGCTCAGGGCGGCGGAAGAGGACGTCCGGGCGTTGGGGCGGAAGGGTCTCGCCGCATGGGGACTTTCCCTGCCCTTCTGGATGCGCGCCTCCTGGTTCAGAAAGCAGGGATATGAAAAGGTGGACAGGGACGGCATGGCAGTGCTTCTCTGGAAGCCTTTTACACCGGACTCGGTTCCGCCCAGGTGGATCCGCCCGAAGAAAAAACCGGGCAGGGAGGAAGGCCGGGTCGCCGTCACCGCGTTCTGCAACGGGTGGTGTCCCGCACAGAACATCGTTTTTGAACGCGCCAAGCGGGCCGCCGCGGAATTCGGGGACAAGGTCGCCTTTCGAGAGGTGAATACCCTCGACCGGACCGCCTTTCTGGAATGGGGGACCGCGGACGCCCTGTACATCGACGGGAAATCGGTGCGCACGGGTCCACCGCCGTCGTATGAAAAGATCCGTAAAAAGATCGGGAAAAGGATAAAAAAGTGAAATATCGGTTATGGGGCGGGAGAGGCCGGCCGAATCACCGCGACATCATACTCCTTATCGGCTGTGTTTTTTTCCTGCCCTTCATCCAATGCCGGAAAAAAGGCCCCATTGAACCTGCCGGCCAGAAACAGAGGGGCGAGCCGTGCCTGATCTCAGGAATGATCACCTTTGGCGGTCGTCCATTGTTCGGTGTCAATGTCACCTTCTCGCACGACACCACGACGGTCCTTACGGATTCTTCAGGATGCTATTCTTACAGTGTTCCGGCCGGCGCCTCGACGGTTCTCACTCCGAGCCTCGACCGTTTTTCGTTCACCCCGGAAAACCGTCATCTCCCCAACATTTTCGCGGACCAGCCGAATCAAAATTTCAGCGCCAATGCCGGCTCCTTCCCCACCTTTCGTGTCGAAGGACGGCACCTCTACGACGTCAACGGCGAGAAGGTCGTGCTTCGGGGCGTGAACGCCATGATTATCTACTGGGATAAGCTCGGCAGCGTGACCTATCCCGAAATCGCCAAAACCGGCGCCAACGTGGTCCGGATTTTCTGGACGGACGATCCGGTTGCAAATGCGGTGGATCTGGATGGCACCCTGCAGACCTGCGTCAGGAACCACATGATCCCCCTCCCCGGGGTGTGGATGGCCACGGGCAAATGGGATCAGCTCGGCGTGTGCGTCGACTATTGGTGCAGGCCCGACATCGCGTCGGTCGTGAAGAAGCACGAGAAAACCGTTCTGGTGAACATCGCGAACGAAGCCGGCGACGGCAGCGTGACGGACGCACAGTACAGGGCGGGTTATGAGGACGCGGTCGGCCGCATACGCGCTGCGGGAATCCGCTCGCCCCTCGTCATCGACGCCGCGGGCTGGGGACGCGGAGAAAAATACATCTTCGACAACGCGCAATACCTGATCGAAAGGGACCCCGAACGCAATCTGATCTTCTCATGGCATCCCTGGGACCCGATCAGCTGGGGCGGAACGAAAAAAAGGATCAAGGCGGTGATCGATTCCGCCGTCGCGAAAAACATCCCCTTCATCATCGGCGAATTTTCGCGGAGCGAGCAGGCGGACAGCCGCTCCGCGACGACGCCCATCGAGTGGCGCACCATCATGGAATACGGTCACCTGAATGAAATCGGATGGCTTCCGTGGGTGTGGTGGTGCTGCGAGGAGCCGAACGACGGCCACAGCCTCACGCGGGACAAGATTTTCGGCCATTGGGCCAACGCCCCCTGGGGCGAGGAGGTGGCGGTCTCCGGCACCTACAGCATTCAGAAAACATCGGTTCGCCCGGAATCAATGCAATGAGGGCGTAGACAATGATCAATGAACGAGTCGCCCGGCTCAGGCGTGAGAGTCTGGAGGCACGGCCCTCACTCTCCACCGAGCGGGCCGAACTGGTGACGGAAGTCTATAAACGGCGGAGGGGTTTGATTTCGGCCCCCCTGTTCCGCGCTGAGGGTTTCCGGCATTTGATGGAAAACAAAACCATCCACATCGGAGTCGGAGAGTTGATCGTCGGCGAGAAGGGCCCGGCGCCCAAGGCCGCTCCGACCTTCCCCGAATTGTGCTGCCATAGCCTGCAGGACCTGGATATCCTTAATTCGCGTGAAAAGATCCCTTTCGACGTGGATGCAGTGTCCAGGGCCAGGTATGAAACGGAAATCATCCCCTTCTGGAAGGGCCGCTCCATGCGCGACCTGCTGTTCGCGGAAATGACGGACGAATGGAAGGCCGCGTACGGCGCCGGCGTGTTCACCGAATTCATGGAACAGCGCGCCCCGGGGCACACGGTTCTGGACGACAAGATCTACCGCAAGGGGATGCTGGATTTTAAAGAGGACATTGCGGAGAGCCTCTCGAAGCTGGACCTCCTCAACGATCCCCGCGCCAACGCGAAGGAGCAGGAACTCAGGGCGATGGAGGTCTGCGCGGACGCGCTGATCCGCTTCGCCGGACGGCACGCCGAAAAGGCGCTGGATCTGGCGGACCGGGAGAAGGATCCGGGATGGAAGCGTGAACTGGAACGGATATCGGAAGTGTGTTCCAGGGTTCCCGCGCACGCGCCGTCCGATTTTCGGGAGGCCCTTCAATACTACTGGTTCGTCCACCTCGGCGTGACCACCGAATTGAACACGTGGGACGCCTTCTGCCCCGGCCATTTGGACCGCCACCTCATGCCGTTTTACCGGAAGGGGATCGCGGACGGCACCCTCACGCGAGAATCCGCCGAAGAGCTCCTGCAGTGCCTGTGGATCAAGTTCAACAACCAGCCCGCCCCTCCCAAGGTGGGCGTCACCGCGGCGGAAAGCGGCACCTACACCGACTTCGCCCAGATCAATCTCGGCGGCGTGAACGGGGACGGGTCCGACGCGGTCAACGAGGTCACCGGCCTGCTGTTGGACGTGATCCACGAAATGCGGCTCCTCCAGCCCAGTTCATCCATCCAGGTGAGCGGGAAGAATCCGGACGGGTTCGTCAAGCGCGCGGCCGAAATCATCCGTACGGGATTCGGCCAGCCTTCGGTGTTCAACGCTGACCTGATTGTGCGGGAGCTCGTGCGCATGGGCAAATCCGTCGAGGACGCGCGGAACGGCGGTTCGAGCGGCTGCGTCGAAGTGGGTGCGTTCGGTAAGGAGGCCTACATCCTCACGGGCTATTTCAACATGCCTAAGATTTTGGAACTCACGCTGAACAACGGCGTGGACCCCGTCACCGGCGCGGCCATCGGAATCGCAACGGGCGATCCGGCCGCGTTTCGATCCTTTGAGGAATTCCTCGACGCCTACGAAAAACAACTTCGCCATTTTATTGACGTCAAGATCCGCGGCAACGCGGTCATCGAACGGATGTTCGCCGAACACATGCCCGCGCCGTTTCTGTCACTGTTGACGGACGACTGCGTCGCCAGGGGGATGGATTACCACGACGGCGGCGCCCGATACAACACGTCCTACATTCAGGGAGTCGGTCTGGGAACGCTCACCGACGCCGTGACCGCCGTCCGCTGGCACGTCTTCGACCGAAGGACCGTTTCCATGCGGACCCTGCTGGCCGCGCTGAAGGACGGTTTCAGGCGGGACGAGCGGTTGCGCCAGACGCTCATGAACCGGACCCCCCGCTTCGGCAACGACGACGACTACGCGGACGGCGTGATGATCCGGTTGTTTGAAATTTATTTCAGGGCGGTCGACGGCCGGAAAAATACCCGGGGCGGGGAATACCACATCAACCTCCTGCCCACCACGGTGCATGTCTATTTCGGCTCGGTGACCGGCGCCACGCCGGACGGCCGGAGGGCGGGCGAACCGCTTTCGGAGGGCATCTCGCCGGTGCAAGGCGCGGACCGCAAGGGGCCCACGGCGGTTCTCAAATCGGCGGCGAAGATGGACCACGCGCGGACCGGCGGAACCCTGCTGAATCAGAAATTCTCGCCCAAGGTTCTCGGGGACGATGAGGGGCTGGACAAACTGGTCCGGTTGATCCGGACGTACTTCAGGCTCGACGGCCATCACCTGCAGTTCAACGTCGTGGATTCGGACACGCTCCGCGCCGCTCAGGAAAATCCGGAGCGGCACCGCGACCTGATCGTTCGCGTGGCCGGCTACAGCGACTATTTCTGCGACCTGAGCCGCGCCCTGCAGGATGAAATCATCGCCAGAACCGAGCATCAGGCGTTTTGATTCAAATGACCCGTTTTTACCAGAAAAGAGTTCACGCAAAGATCGCAAAGGTAAAAGACGCAAAGGACGCAGATAATTTTATGAAATTTATTAAAAGAGAGAAAACCATTTATTGTTATTCTTTGCGCTCTCTGCGCTTCTTTGCGTCCTTTGCGTGAAACAGTGTTTATCATAGGAGACCGCGCATGAAAAAATACCTGTATTTCGCCACCTTTGTCTCCGCACTCGGCGGCTTCCTTTTCGGCTTTGACACCGCGGTCATCTCAGGCACCACCCGGTTCATCACGGCGTATTTTCATCTTACGAACCTGTCGCTCGGATTCACGGTTTCGATCGCCCTGATCGGGACCATAATGGGATCCCTCCTCGTGGGCAAACCCTGTGACATCTACGGACGGAACCGGATGCTCACGGTGACCGCTGTTTTGTATTTCATCTGCGGCGTCGGGTGCGGACTGGCGCCGAACTGGTTCGTCCTGCTTTTCTCCCGCTTTCTCGGCGGACTGGCGGTCGGCGGGGCATCCGTGGTGGCGCCGATGTACATCGCCGAAATCGCGCCAGCGGAGTCGCGCGGGCGGCTGGTCGCGGTCAGCCAGCTGAACATCGTGCTCGGCATCCTGGCCGCCTTCTTCTCGAATTACCTCCTGGTGGGCACCGGGCCTGACAACTGGCGGTGGATGTTCGGCGTTCAGGCCGTTCCGGCGGCCATCTTTTTCATCCTTCTGTTTTTCATTCCTCCCAGCCCCCGCTGGCTCGTCAAACAGCGGCGGGTCGGAGAGGCCGGGGAGGTGCTTCGCCGGGTCGGCACTCCCGACGCCGCAGGGCAGCTCGCCGAAATCGTCGACTCCCTGCGCGAACAAACCGGGCGGGAGAAACCCCGTCTGTTCCAGCGCCGGTACCGCTTCCACGTCATGGCGGCGGTGATGCTGGCAGTGTTCAACCAGCTCACGGGCATCAACGTCATCATGTATTACGCACCCATGATCTTCGAGAAAACCGGCCTCTCCACCAACGCCGCGATGCAGCAGGCCGTGGTCATCGGATTGACCAATTTTATTTTCACGATCATCGCGATGTCGGTCATCGACAGACTGGGCCGCAAGACCCTTCTTTTGGTGGGCTCGGTGGGCATGAGCGTGGCGCTGGCGCTGGTGGGACGGGCGTTTGTTACGCAGAACTTCGGCGGCGCCGGCATTCTGGTCTACCTGGTGGGCTATATCGCCTTCTTCGCTTTTTCGCAGGGCGCCGTCATCTGGGTTTTCCTGTCGGAAATATTTCCGAACCGGGTCAGGGCCCGGGGCCAGGCATTGGGCAGCTTCACCCATTGGATCATGAACGCGATCATTTCCTTCGCCTTCCCGACGGTGCTGGCGACTCTCGGCGGGGGCAACACCTTCTTTTTTTACAGCCTCATGATGGTCGTTCAGTTTTTCTTCGTATGGAAAGTGCTTCCCGAAACCAAAGGCGTGTCGCTGGAGGAATTGGAGCGCAGGCTGGCGAACAAATAACCTTCGGCATCCCCGGCCGCGTTTCACGCGTTTCAACGAAAGGAAACCGATTTATGCATCTTCATCCCGTCGACTGGATCATCGTGGCCGCAACGCTGCTCGTCTGCTTCATTCCGGCCCTCTTCTTCGGCAAACGGGCGGGCAGGAGCACTTCGGAGTTTTTCGTGTCGGGAAGGTCCGTTCCCTGGTGGCTGGCGGGCCTTTCGATGGTGGCGACCACCTTCAGCAGCGACACGCCCAACCTCGTCACGGACATCGTGCGCAGAAACGGTGTGGCCGGCAACTGGGTTTGGTGGGCGTTCACGCTGACCGGGGTGGCGACCGTGTTTTTCTACGCGCGCCTGTGGCGGCGTTCCGGCGTGATGACGGACCTCGAATTCTACGAGCTCAGGTACTCCGGCAAGGCAGCCGGCGTGGTGCGAGGATTCCGCTCCGTTTACCTCGGGCTGTTTTTCAACTGCATGATCATGGCCACCGTGAACCTCGCCGCGTGTAAAATCGCGGGCATCCTGTTCGGGCTGGAACGGTGGCAGACGCTGGTCGGAATCGGCCTGCTGAATGTCGTGTTTGCCACGCATACCGGTCTCTGGGGGGTGCTCGTCATCGACATGATCCAGTTCTTCATCAAGATGACGGCCGTAATCGCAGCGGCGTATTTCGCCGTGAACCTTCCGCAGATCGGCGGACTGCACGGCATGGTGGAAAAACTGTCCGCCATCAAGGGACCCGGGGGATTGAATTATCTGAACATCCTTCCGGATTTTAAAAACAATCTGGACATGGCCGTCGCCGTTTTCATCATGCCGATCGCGGTGCAGTGGTGGGCGGTCTGGTATCCCGGCGCCGAGCCGGGAGGCGGAAGCTACATCGCCCAGCGCATGCTGGCGTCGAAATCGGAAAAGGATTCGCTCGGCGCCGTCCTGTTCTTCAACGTGGCGCATTACGTCCTGAGGCCCTGGCCGTGGATCCTGGTCGGCCTCTGCTCGATCCTGGTGTATCCGCAGCTGTCGGACATCCAGAAGGCGTTTCCGAATCTCGACCCCAGTCTTCTCGGCCACGACATCGCCTACCCCGCCATGCTCACCTTCCTGCCCATAGGCTTCATCGGCCTGATGGTCGGTGGCCTGATCGCCGCCAATTCGTCGACCATATTGACCCACCTCAACTGGGGCGCCTCGTATCTGGTGCACGATTTCTACCGGCGTTTTCTCAAAAAGGACGCAACCGAGAAGCATTATGTGTGGACCGGCCGTCTGGCCACCATTTTTCTTTTTGTCTGCGCTTCCAGCCTGACCTTCGTGCTTGACACCGCCAAGGATGCTTTTGACATCATCCTCCAGGTCGGAGCTGGAACCGGACTGCTTTACCTGGTCCGCTGGTTCTGGTGGCGCGTCAACGCCTGGTGCGAAGTGGTCGCCATGGCCAGTTCCTTTCTCGTGTCCGTGGCCCTT
>Ga0315274_10011673_pt1 | contig 12583 bp, 11 predicted proteins | sample YL17G02_20_MG_FD_203700 | JGI IMG/M metagenome (GOLD analysis project Ga0315274, IMG submission 203700) | Sediment microbial communities from Yellowstone Lake, YNP, Wyoming, USA - YL17G02_20 | ecosystem: Environmental > Aquatic > Freshwater > Lake > Sediment | place: USA: Wyoming | collected... | reverse complement strand
TAAATGATACTGACGACCGACGATTTTTGCGAACTTGTCCATAGTTTCCTGAACGATTTGTCCAGCGGCCTGGTAATACTTGTTGACCGTTTCCCTGCCCTGGAAATAAACATCAGGGTTCTGGGCAGTACCGCCGAGCATAGGGTTATCAGGCGACAACGCCCTTGTCTTGTGAGCGGCGACAAGTTTGTCGTCAATCATTGCGCGAATATCGTCAAAGGTAAACTGCTCGACCTTTTGTATTTCGTGGCTTGTCCTGAAACCATCGAAGAAATGCAAGAACGGGATACGCGACGCAAGCGTTGACTGCTGGGCTATCAATGCCAAATCCATAACCTCCTGCACATTGCATGAGCAGAGCATCGCAAAGCCGGTCTGGCGGCAGGCCATTACGTCGGAATGGTCGCCGAAGATTGAAAGTGCCTGGCAGGCAAGCGAACGGGCAGTGACATGGAAAACTGTCGGCAGCATTTCACCTGCGATTTTATACATATTCGGAATCATCAGCAAAAGGCCCTGAGAAGCGGTGAATGTCGTTGCCAATGCCCCTGTTGCAAGAGCGCCGTGTATTGCGCCGGATGCGCCGCCTTCCGACTGCATTTCTGTAACAGTTGGAACGGTACCCCAGATATTTTTTTCGCCTCTTGCCGATTTATCGTCGGAAATTTCGCCCATCGGAGAGCTGGGTGTGATGGGATATATTGCTATTACCTCGCTTGTGGCGTGGGCTACATAAGCCGCCGCATTATTGCCGTCAATTGTAACCATTTTGCGATTGCTCATAACTATTCACTTTCTATAATAAAAAAACCACAATTAATTTAATTTTCAAAGCCCGCATCGACCCGGCTGATGCCGGGTTTTCTAAAAAAACCGCAGCCGCCGATTTTTAAAGAAAATAGTGATGTCCTGCTCAAAAATGCTGCGTTCATCGCATCAAAAGTGGAATTATACAATTTTTACTGTGTTAATCAACGTAAATTTTTATTATCGTTCCATTTCAACAAGGGACTTAAAAATCCTTTACAACCCCCCCCTTAAACTGGTAAGATTATTTTGCTAAACCGCCGACGTAGCTCAATGGTAGAGTACGGCTTTCGTAAAGCCGGGGTTGAGGGTTCAAGTCCCTCCGTCGGCTTTTGTGAATCTCCGGGACAAATACAATTCGCTAAAGCAAATCCTTAAAGGATTTGAAAAAGTGGTCATTGCCTATTCAGGCGGTGTAGACAGCACGTTCCTGTTGAAAACTGCCGTCGATACCCTCGGAAAAGAGAATGTCCTTGCCTGTATTGCAGTTGGCGCAACTTTGCCCGATAACCAATATAAGCAGGCCCTCGAAAATGCAAAGAAATATATTGGTATTGAGGTAATTACCTTAAAGCCGGATGAAATATCCGACCCTGCCTTTTTCTCCAATAAGGCCGACCGATGTTTCCACTGCAAGGCACATCTTTTGGGCTTATTAACCGATTTGGCCAGGAAAAATAAAATCCAGCATATCCTGTGCGGCAATAATTTCGATGATAAAGACGACTACCGCCCGGGCAGCAGGGCGATGAAGATGTTCGGCATAAAATGTCCATTGGCAGATGCACAGCTTACCAAGGCAGAGATTCGGCAATTGAGCAGACAATTGAATTTGCCCACCGCCGATATTCCCGCCTCGCCGTGTCTGGCATCGCGAATAAGTTACGGCCTCGAAATCACACAACAGCGATTAAGGCAAATCGAAAATGCGGAAGATTTTTTAAGGTCTCTTGGTCTGGTTGAATTTCGCGTCCGCCATCATGATACAATAGCTCGAATTGAAGTTCACCCGCAGGATATGGAAAAAATCACAAAAGAGCCAAACCGCTTAAAAATAGTCGAAAAGCTAAAATCGCTGGGCTTTAAGTTTGTAACGATAGACTTGCAAGGCTTTCGTTCCGGCTCGATGAACGAGGTTTTATCGGAAGGAGAATGTGTCAACTGAAACATAGGTAACAGTTTATACCGACTACATGGGTAACACTTTTCCGGGTTTATGTTCGCTTATCTCCGCAGCTGCGGAGATAAGCGGCCGACTTTTGGCCGGCTCTATTAGTCCTCGCCTATGGTCAAGCCTGCCCAGCAAATAATTACAATACCATAGCAGGCTGCCATCTTCACTTATTTGCTCGACGCCGATATATTCGCCGCCAAGACTTTCTGTCAGGAAAATTCTTTTGCCAAAACAAAATATGTCGCCATGCGGATATACCAGTCTAACCTGCATGTGTTCAGGATAACTCACCTGCAGCAAGCGAGATGGAAATTCTCTGACTGAGGCACTATAACACTGTGATGGTGTACGCATCTGCAATGCTTCATGAGGACGATACTCATTATACTCTATACAAAATTTGGCGAATCGTTTTTGCTGTTGAGCAATAGTTCCAGCCGGTGGCCGGGCCGTGTAATCCTTCAGTGTCTTATGAATGCGTTCGTGGCGGCCATTCTGTTCAGGATGCCCAGGCTTAATTCGCTCCGGATAAATGCCCAGACGAATCCACCAATAGCTCAATCGGCTCAACCCGCCAATGCCGCGAGAAGAAAACGGAGAACCGTTATCGGTGCGAATTACCTCCGGCAGACCATATTCGCGAAATGTACGCTCGAATCGCATTTTTACCAGCTCATAACTCATTCGATCAACATGATGGCAACATAAAAGGTAACGACTGCTATGGTCGCTGACGGTCAGAGGATTGCACCGACTGCCTTCGCCTGTACAAAAATGTCCTTTGAAATCCGCACACCATACCTGGTTGCTGTAGCGACCACTGGTTAACGGAGACTCGGTCGGCGTGGCTTTACGGCAACGTCTGCGATGTGTAGTCAATCCCTGTTTGTGTAAAAATAATCCAATCGTGGAAATAGCAGGATACCTGTCCCAGTTCGGATGAAGCCGCTCAAGACGTTGTCTGATTTTAGGCGCACCCCACATGGGAAAACGCTGTTTTATCGCAAGAATCAATTCCTTCACCTGACGCGAAATTTCCTGCGGATGATTATGTGGCGCCTTGCTGCGTTCATACAAAGCTTCGAAGCCGTTTTGCTGGTAGCGGCTGAACCATTTGTAGCCAGTCTTGCGACTGATGCCGTAATAGCTGCACAACTCGCTCATAAAGTAAGTGCCATCCAATACATCCATTACGAATTTTACTCGTTCGTCCATAACACAGGTCTCAGTCCATGGCATAATTGAGCCTCCCATTTTTGAAGCCCATTATATCTGCCAACTGTTACCCATGTACTTAGCATATTCTGTAACCTATGTTATCAGTTTGTACCGTTGGTTAGCCCCCAAGCCCGCTTGGGGGTGTTTAAATGCTTCGGGGTTTTGTGTCCGCTTGGGGGTGTTTTATCTTGTTCCACCGCAATCGAGATTTTTTCCCTGTCAGGGAAGATTATATTCCGAAAGACGTCGGTTAGCCCCCAACTTTATGTTGGCGGGTTATAAAAACACTCTTCATTCCGCAATTTTTAATTTTGAACTTTAACTTTTGAACTTCTTTCAAAACTATCTTCCCAGTCTTTTGTTTATTTCCCCTTGTTTTGGTTTGGAATAATCTTATAATAGTTTCGTTGTATTTTGTTATTGCGACAGGAAAGCAGCCTCATGGCCGACAATTTTCTTTACTATGGTGATAACCTCGACATCCTGCGGCGATACATAGCCGATGAGTCTGTCGATCTGGTTTATCTCGACCCGCCTTTCAAAAGCGACCAAAATACGACAATAAAATCGCAAAAGTTTCACATCGTCGCAAAGGGCGAAACGCTCGGCAGCATCTCCTCGAAATATTACGGCTCATCCGGCAAATGGAGAAAAATTTACGACAACAACCGTGATATAATAAAAGACCCAAATGTGTTAAAACCCGGAACCAAGCTGATGCTCCCAGATTGACAGGGTTTGATTTTTCAGCCATTTTAATGACTCCTTTCTGGGGTTCCATGGCCCCATTATGGAGTCAAAATCATCGATTTCAAGGTATTTCCTGCATGCAGGAAATACCTTGAAGTGTTAACCTCTAACCACCCTTAACTGTCCCACTTGACGCTGGAACGGAACACTGGATGAACCGGTTCCGCCGCATCTTGACACGGTAGGAAAAGAAACCTGAAAATTATTTGGCTTTGCTTCATTTTGTCTGTGCCGTAATTACGTTTCGTTGTTCAGGGTTATTCGGATAGGCTCTAAATCTCAGTACGGCAGGCACAGCATGACTTTTTTTGTTCAGCTTACAGCTTCATGTTATCCACGAGAAAACTATTTATGTTCACCGGGTCAGGGCCATAAATGTACTGTCTTTCATAGGAATAGCCCAGCCGGAATTGCATGAAATTTGCAATACCGGGATAGCCTGTCCTGGCCATAAAGGTATATATCCTTCTCCTCATCATCTCAGCTGTTTGAGCATATGCCGGATCGTCTAATAAATTTGTCATCTCGTAGGGATCCTTTTCCAAATCATAGAGTTCGTCCTTGTTACTGCACGTATACCCGTACTTGATATTCTTCCACCTGCAAGTAACCATATTTGTGGCCATACTGCCCAGACCAAAGAACTCTACAAAAACGCAATCCCGCCACTCAGTAGTTTTGCCTTCGACAAGATCGACAAGGGAACGACCATGAATTTTCTTCTTATCATAATCGACTTTGGCGTAATCCAGAATTGTCGGATATAAATCCAGCGACGATGTCAATTCGGTGCGAACTTTGCCCGATTTATTTTGAGTATCCGGCTTGCGAGGGTCTTTGACAATAAGCCCAATCCGCTGCATCTCCTCATAATGGGCCCAGCCCTTATCGACCAAGCCGCCGTGACTACCGAGCGTTTCGCCATGATCGCTGGAGAAAATTATGATAGTATTATCAGCAATCCCCTTCTTCTCTATATGCTCAATAATTCTGCCGATTTGTTCATCGATCAAGGTGGCAAAGGCATAATAATGGCGGATTGATTCCTCCCAGTCCTGCCATTGTAGCTTATCCACATTCGGATGACGTTTAAGCTGATCAGGACCATGAGGGTTTTGGGGACGCCAATTATAGTTTTCCCATTGCGGAATTTTCATATCCTTGTACATATTGTAGTATTTTTCAGGAACATAATACGGTTCGTGAGGACCCCAGTTATTGTGCCAGATGAAGAACGGCTGTCTCCCCTGGATAAATTGGTCGATCATAGAAATCGTATTGTTTGCGAGAAAATAAGGTACCGTTGATTCAACAGGCCCTTCCAATATCCCGTAACGGCGGATCGTCAAACCGTCTTTTTTATGAGGCCGAACCTTGTGCTCAAAACCATTCTTTTTGAGGTATTGCTTATATTCATCGTAACCGAAACCGCCGTCGCCGTGCCCCGAAAAATCCTGACCTGTAAAGCCGCGGGTAGATGGCATTGCATAGTGCTTTGCCATAGCGGAACCTTTTAGCCCATGAGGCCAGTCTCCGAGGTGCCACTTTCCCGTGTATCCGCAATTGTACCCGACAGCCTGCAATCTTCTCGACAGCAAGTCTGGGCTATCCGGCAATTGGTTGTTGTTGCAGCCGTATTCACCTATGTTGGCGCCCACCCTGTGAGTGTGAATGTGCTGGCCTGTCATCACCGAGGCTCTTGCAGGGCTACAAAGCGGGCACGCCGTGTAGGCATTTTCAAACCTCACCCCGCTGGCAGCCAGCCTGTCAATATTTGGTGTTTTGCAGATAGTTTTACCATACGCACCGATAGCCGAAAGTCTTTGCTGGTCTGTAAAGAAAAGGATGATGTTAGGCTGATTTTCACCTTTTTTCGCTGCATTGGCGACTGGTACCGCCTGCAAAGTGGAAAGCAAAGAACCGGCGGCGCCCAAACCAGCCAGTCCGGCAATACCGCTTTTCAAAAAATCACGACGATTGTAACTAAAGTTATCCATGTTCAAGTCCTATTAAAACTATTTCAGCCACAATAATGCTATCCTTCATAATCCGTAAAATCAGTATATTTTTGTACCCCACGGGTTCAATGTTTCTTGTTGTTGGCGTAGAGCAACTCTTTGTGATGACGGATGACGTTTTCAAGGCCCGGTCTGTTGATCAGATTATAATACTCGTCCGGGTCGTTATTATGGTCATACAACTCTTTGCCTGCTTTGCCGTAATCCCATTCGGTATATCGCCATCGTTTTGTCCGTACAGAATAGCCCTTTACGGCCCCTCTTTGCACCTGTGTATAGGCCCCTATTTTCCAGTCCTGTGAAGGATCCTTAAGTAATGGCCTGAAAGAAGCCCCCTCAAGATTACCAGGCGACTTCAAACCGCAAATGTCTGTGGTGGTCGGAAAAATATCCAGCGATTCTACGAATGATTGACACGTTTTGCCTTCAGCCGTTTCACCGGGAGCATAAACCATTAGCGGGACACGGCAACTGTGGTCGTAGAGCACATTCTTGTTCCACCAATTGTGCTCACCAAGATTGTAACCATGGTCTGCTATCAATACCACCACGGTATCTTTCCAGAGATTCTGCCGGTCCATCGCATCAAGAACTTTGCCGACTTGAGCATCGGTAAATGAAATACACGCATAGTACGCTCTGAGGAATTCCTTTTTATCTTTTTCGGAGAACGCATCGAATGCTTTTTTCCATCCGCTTCCGAAAATGATTTCCGGTTCTTTTGTTGCGTCAGACGGCACTGACGGAGGAATAATTTCTTCTAATGGGTACATATCGAAGTATTTCTTGGGGGCAATGAACGGGTCATGAGGTTTGTGGAAACCAATCGCTATAAAGAAATTCCGGTCGCTTTTCCTACTAAGCAGTTCGATGGCTTTGAGTGCGATCTTGCCATCTGAATGATTGCTGTCCTGACCTTCAGCGGCCAACCATCGGCACCACTCTACTTTCCCATTCGTCAGATTTCTCCCGGTCCCCTTCTTTGCAATTTCATCATCGTCTAAATCGAATGTTTCGACCCAGGCATTCGGATCGTCATGTTCGCCGGTGCCATGGAATACTTTACCCAGTCTGGCGGTATAATAACCGGAATTCTTAAATACGGCCGGAAGGGTTACAATATTGGGATTTTCATGAAAGAGGGATTTGACATTATCCAGAATCCCTATTGTATCCGGACGCAAGCCCGTCAGAAATGAAGATCGGCTTGGATTGCACACCGGAAATTGGCAATATGCCCTTTTGAACAGCACACCCTTTTTTGCGAGTTTGTCGATGTTCGGTGTTTTTACCACCGGGCTGTTATAACATCCAAGAACATCATCTCTCAAATCTTCGATTGTAATAAAAAGTACATTTTTCGCATGGGCAGATATTTGTTTATTTTGCGGTTCCCCCGCCTCTGAAACGCCAAGCGTTTTTGACAGCAACGCGCCTGCTACTGTTAACGAAAGACCGGTTTTCATAAACTGTCTTCTGTTTTGAGCCATATGCATACCCTTTCTTCCTTGTAAACCATCACGTTATTTAATCGGGCATTTCTCATATAGCATTAGCAAAAATGACCTGCCTCCTTTTTCTCCACCTCCCAAAACTTCACCGACCAACGTACGCCAAACTTCAAAAATCAGCCCTCCTTGCCCCAGTTGTTACTTCCTCATTTGCTGCATGGTATGAAATTATACCCACTTACGACAAAACATCAACATCTTTTCAGCAAGTAAATTCCGCCAAATCCGCGTCCTCTGCGCAATCCGCGTCTAAATCTCTTTTCTTTGCTCTCCGCTATACGAGATACGAGCCACGAAATAAATCCGCGTCCAAATCTCTTTTTCTGCCTCTTCAAATAATCAATAATCAGTCATCAATAATCAATCTTTTGCCTTATGCTCTTATGCCTATTCTGTCTTGCGTCTTTCTATGAACCACGGACTACGAATTTCTTTAACTAAATACAAGCGACTATCGACTAATGACTCTTTTGGGCCAAACGCGCAGGTACTCTCAACCAAAATCTGAAAAAAATAAAAATTTTTTACAATTTCTTAACTCTTTACCCAACAATGACTTATCTTGTCTCTGCGTTCTCGGCGTTCTCTGCGGTTAACACTTTTTTTGTACCAAACGCGCATCTTCGCCCCATTATAGAGAGACGTAGTTTTTCTGTCCCCGTTTGGCCTATAAGGAGTTTTGTTTTGGACATTTAAGTTTGAAAAATTCGAATTTGTTTCGGATTTCGTGCTTCGAATTTCGGATTTTTGACTATAATCTGTGGCTAAATTTTTCTTTAACTCTTTGATGAAACAATACTTAAGCAAAAACAGTGGCTTCATTTGGCCACTCGCTTGAAAAATAAAAAATCTGTGAAAATCTGTGAAATCTGTGTCTAAATTTTTTCTTAACTCTTTTATATGAATGAACTTAAAACAAAATCAACACCTGCTCATTGGCTTCTTCTGACATACTTTGGAGTACTTTGGACATACGTTGGAGTATCGTTGGAGTGCTTCTGAATACCTTCTGATGCGCGCTGATGTACGCTGATGCGCGCTGATGACATCTGATGACCTTGGAGTTCCACCTGCAAACGGCTGGTGCAGCTTCAAGCTTTATTAAGAATCTTCACTATCGTTTCCGAAAGCAGCTTTGCCGCAGCGGTAACTTCTTTGGATGGCAATGCCCCCACCGCCAGAGTTTTCGGCTGGATGCCGATAATGATAATCTGAAGGTTAAAGGACTGCAAAAGATAATCCGTCATCACCTTCGTAGGCAGACTGTGTGTGCAAAATGATGTGCCGCCGACATCCTCCGGCTCGATTAAAACGATTTCTCCCGGCTGACCGTCGAGGTCCGCTGCGTCGATGATTATAAGATGCGTAGGTCTGAATTTCTTTATTTCGCCGGTCAGATTTTCAGGAGCGGTTTGGCCCATGAATACCTTAAGTTCAGGTGCCGTTGTCTTTGGCCTGCTGATTCTCTCAATCTGCTCTGCTGCCATGATTCCCGCAACGTCATCGCCTCTAAGCTCGGAACCAACGCCTAAAACCGCAACTTTGCCGGCGTTCTCAAGCTTTTGTTTCAACTGTATCTTCAGTTTCTGCACTGAAAACCACCTTTAATTTTTCATGGTCCAGCCCGGCAAGTTCAAATTCTTTTGTCGATTCGAGCGCTTTTTTCGGGCAGGAATCAACGCACTGCGCACAATATATGCATTTGGCAAGGTCTATCTCAGCCTCAAAATTCTTCTCGCCGACTTTACGGATTATAATTGCATTCGATGGACAGTCACGCATGCACATCTTGCAACCGATACATCTTTCAGGATAAAACTTGAGCTTGCCGCGAAACTTGTCCGGCATCACAGCTTTGACTAATGGATATTTTGTAGTCGCCGCTTTCTTAAACAGCGACTCCAAAACCTCTCTTATCATTCTTCCAGGTCTTATCATGATGCGTGAATTCCTTTTATAATAAGGTCGGCAAGAAGCTGCAAAAATGCTGCGGGCGCCATATACTTCCAGCAGAAACTAATCATCTGGTCTATTCGCAAACGGGCAAATATCGTCCGAAGCACAGACAATAACGCCACTACGAACAAAACCTTTACCAGATACAAACCAAATCCAACAGCCGACCCGTAATGCATCCCAAACGGCAGGAAAACAGCCGCCAAAAGCGACGCCCCTACCACCATCTCTACATCTATACACATCCTGAAAAGCGCCAACAACCTCCCGCTGTATTCGGTAAATGTCCCAGCCACGATTTCAGTCTCAGCTTCTGGTATATCGAATGGAACTTTTTCGAGTTTCCCGAGAAGCGCCACAAGCGCAATCACAAAACCTGCGATATTAAACAACCCAAACCAGGGATGGCTGTTGTAATAAACGGTCATTTCGCTCAGCGACCAGGTATTCGCAAGCATCGCCGGTGCAAGAACACACAGGAACAAAGGAATCTCATAAGCAAATAACTGCGTTATCGACCTTGCTGCACCAATCATCGAAAACACGCTTCGCGAGTACCACCCGCCGAGAAAATACGTCATCGTCGGAATCGTCATAAGATAAAGCACCACAACCAAATCGCCGTTAAATGAAAATAACGCCTTTGTCCCCCATAAGGGTATGCAGAAAAAGGCAGTAACCGTCCCAGTAAGTGCAACGACCGGCATAAGCGTAAATACCCGAGCATCGGCCTGTTCCGGAACTATATCTTCCTTGGCCACCAGTTTAATAAAGTCCGCAAGCGGCTGATACCACGGCGGACCGACCCTGTTTTGCAGCATTGCATAAAGTTTCCGGTCGATATATTCAGCCAGCATCCCAAAAACACCAATAAATAAAAAACCGGGAAATATAAGGATATTAAACAACGCAATTGCCATTATTTCAATGCTCCTCGAATCTTGAATTTTTTGTTTAATTCCGCAAAATCAATTCCCTGTTTGCGGTACCAGTCGATGCTGTAGGAATGCAGCGTTGGCCAGCTCATCGTACCTGCTGTGGAATTGCCCTGCTCTCTAACCGATATCGCCCTGTCAGTGCATGAGAAACAGGGGTCAATCGCAGCTATCACAATAGGCATATCGGCAAGGTACCGGTCTTTGAGCATATGTGCCACAACCTGCACGTTCGCAAGTGTCGGAGCACGTATTTTAACTCGTTCAGGTTTATCGGTACCGTTTGCCTTGACATAATGCACATCTTCACCGCGCGGCGCTTCATAACGGCTCAGCGCCTCACCTGCCGGAATTTTTCGGGGGGCTTTGACCGCTATCGGCCCCTCGGGCAAATTTTTCAGTATCTGGCGAACCATTTTATACGATTCCATAAGCTCACCCACACGCACCAGCGTCCTGCCGTAAACATCATTGTGGTTATCGGTAATTACCTTAAACGAAAGCTCGCCGTATGCAGCGTAAGGGTCATCACGCCTGATATCCCTGTCGACTGCCGATGCACGTGCTGTCGGCCCGACCGCACCAAGATGAACTGCATCATCGTGCGACAAAACACCCACACCTGAAAGACGCTCTCGGAGCGTTACTTCCTCTGTTGCAATCTGGATGTAATATTTTGTCCGCTCTTCGAGAATGTCTATCGCGCTTAAAATCTGCGGTATCTGCTCGCTTGTTACGTCTCGTCTTACCCCGCCGATGGTGTTCATTCCATAATTCACGCGATTGCCTGTAAGCATCGCCAGCACGTCCATTACCCCCTCACGGTCACGCCAGGTGTACATCAAAAGCGTATCAAACCCTATTTCGTGGCCCGCAACCCCCAGCCACAACAAATGGCTATGAATCCTTTCGAGCTCCGCTATCAGCGTACGAATATACTGTGCCCGCTTTGAAACCTCAAGACCTGCTATTTCTTCCACCGCCTGGACAAAACAAGTGGCATGTGAATGAGAACAAATGCCGCAGACCCTCTCGATTAAATACATATCCTGAATGTATGTCCGCTCTTCGCAGGCCTTTTCGATACCCCTGTGGTTATAACCCAGCCGAACATTCATCGAGGTGATTTTCTCACCCTTCAAAACTATACTAAAGCATTCCGGCTCTTTCAATGCCGGATGCTGCGGCCCTATCGGTATTCTAAAATTGCTGGGCTCAGGCATTCTCGGTTACCTCCTTTTTGTCGAGCATTTCAATCTTCCAGTCCTTGCGGAGAGGAAACTGATTGGCAGGCCAGTCGTCCGGCAAAGGATATCTAAAGCCCGCATCCAAACCCTCGACCTTGGCGCCTAACAAATCAACGAGCTCTCTTTCGTAAGCGTCTGCCGCCGGAAAATAAGGTGTTATCGTTTTGAGTACCGGATTTTCCTTCGGGACGCTGACATGCAAATTCAGCACAATTCCGTTTTCCCGGGCAATATGATAAATAAATCCGAGCGTCGGCCCTTCATCCAGACCCGTTATCGCCGCCAAAATAACAAACTTCAGCTTCTTTACCGCATAATCAAACACCTCGGCAAACTTTTCCGACGGTATCACGGCAAATATGCGCCTTACCCGCTGGATTCTCACCTTATCAATCGAGAAACTAAATTGCCCTGTAAGTTCCTGCTGAATGTCATTTTCTTCGGACATAAATAAAAACTCCAATATTTACGTGCTCACTTCTGAACCGCCGGTGTTTCTTTCTCTCCTTTTATACTCGCCAGCAATTTCACTACGCCGTCGATAATCGCCTTTGGACTGGCAGGACAGCCGGGAATGTAAACTGAAACAGGTATTACCTCATCTATTCCGGACTGGACATTGTAGCAGCCCTTGAACACCCCGCCGGAGCACGCACACGTCCCGACCGCTACCACAAATTTCGGCTCAGGCATCTGCTCATAGATTCTTATCAGCCTGTCTTTTATCTGCCGCGTAACAGGCCCTGAGCAGACAAGCACATCCGCATGCCTGGGTGTACCCTTCAACAGGATACCAAAACGTTCCACGTCGTAACGAGGCGTCAACGCCGCAATAAGTTCTATATCGCATGCGTTACACGCACCCGTATTGAAATGAAGTATCCACGGCGATTTTATCCTTGCCCATGTCACTATTTTTTCAAGTAAAGCCATCCTTAGCCTATCTCCTGTACAAAACAAATAATCC
>Ga0315274_10011671_pt1 | contig 12584 bp, 9 predicted proteins | sample YL17G02_20_MG_FD_203700 | JGI IMG/M metagenome (GOLD analysis project Ga0315274, IMG submission 203700) | Sediment microbial communities from Yellowstone Lake, YNP, Wyoming, USA - YL17G02_20 | ecosystem: Environmental > Aquatic > Freshwater > Lake > Sediment | place: USA: Wyoming | collected... | reverse complement strand
TTGACTTTTATCATAGCCGGGCTTTTGGCACATCCTCGACGGGTCGAATTCCCCGCCGTTTGCGGCGGAGTTGTTCATTGCTCCTTTTTATTAAACATAAAACTCAAGAATTCCAAACTGACAATATTACCAAACTCATCCGCGTTAAATCGAAGCATCGTATTTTTTTCCGGATCAACGGTAAAACAGAATCGATGCAGCCCCGTGGGTAGAAAGGCTTTATTAAAATCGGGCTTTTCAGATAAAGACAGGTATAACGTACTGTCTTTAATGGTAACTTCCGCGTGAGCGTAATCACCGGCAACAGAATATCGGCCGGCGTATTTATTTCGATTGATTTTGGCCGGATTCATAATTTGTTCGGATTTCTTCATTTCTAGAATTGGAATAAATTTTTCATAAATCATTTTCGTCAATTCTTTCTCGGGGCCGATATACCCTTGCGGATAATTGCAGTTTGTCATCATGACAACGCCAAATTTAAGATCCGGTAAAACTTCCACTTTCGCCTCAAAACCCCAATGACCTCCGGCGTGAGCAATGACTCTTTGCCCTTGATAATCGTAAGTTGCCCATCCGATGCAATAAGTATCGTTGGATTGAGGACTGCGCAGGGTTTGCGGGGTACGCATAAATCTTATTCCATCGCCGCTTAATATTTGCGGATCATTTTTGGTTTGATCCCGGAATTGAAAGGAGATAAAACGCGCAATATCCTCAGGTGTCGAGTACAAACCTCCTGAATACTTGAGAATATCCAACTCCCAACCTGGGGAAATAAAACGGGCAAAATCCGGCTCAAGGTAAGTGTACCCGACGGCGAAACGGGTTTTCTGTTCATCGTTAAGACTGAAATCAGAATCCAACATGCCGAGAGGATTTAAGATATTCGATTTGATATATTTTTCAAATGGTTCATTTGCCGCACCTTCAAGAGCGATTCCAAGCAGCTGATACCCAAAATTTGAATAATTGGGAACCCTGTTCGGCGTGTACTCAATCTCCACTTTATTCAGGGTGGATAACAAATCATTTTTTGTCACGCCCCAAACGATTTTTTCCTTACCTTTGGACACAATCCATTGAAAATTTGAGAAATAGTGCCAAAATCCCTGGGCCGCGTCAACATGAAGACCTGATGTATGCGACCCCAGCTGACGCAGTGTCGTGGGTCCGGTATTTACCGGATATTTTGGTTTATATGCCGGGAGATATTTAATCAAGGGATCTTCGAGGTTTACTTTTCCTTGTTCGGCCAGCTGCATGAGCATGGTTGCCGAAAATAACTTTGTAATGGAACCGACCCGATAGATTGTCTTTGTTGTCGCCGGTATTTGATTTTCGATATCGGCATAACCAAAAGCACGGGAAAATATTGTCTCCTGGTCCAGCACAATCGCCACGGACATGCTTGGCCACCCGCGTTGCTGCATTAATGACGTGCATGTTTCCGGCAATGTTTGAAGTAAAGAGTCAAGGGAATTCTTTGCAATGATTGGAGTGCTTAATGCAATAGCAATAAGAATTGAAGAGAGTACTGCTTTTATTCTGATAATCTCCATGGATTTTACTCCCAGTAAAATCTGTCGCCGGTGTCCGGTTATAAATCAAACAGAAGCAATCGACTGTCGTTTTGTTGATCGTGAGATCGACAGCTGTTTTGCGTGTCCCCTCACTTCCAAGTTAAGAGACTGTGTGAAAACGCCATTTTTCCATGATTTTACCAATGTAAGTTCTTTGTTTTGATAACGATTTTCTAGTTTTCACACAATCTGTAAACCTGAGAGTGAGGGGTAAGCCCATATCGTCTTCTTATGCGAACGATCAGGCTCAGCGGCGGTTTTAGCGCCGCGAAGCGGAGGCAAGGCCGACGGCTGAGGCGCTTTTTCTGGCGATATCCGTCACCTTCTTTGTTTGACCAGCTGCCGCCAGAACGACTGTTCTGCTGAAATGAGCCTATCAATGTAGGCATCATTCCGCTTGATTCGGAGATGGACTTCAGGGCGCAGGGGCAGATAACAGAAGAAGTCTATGTAAGGCAGGCCGGTTACGGCCAGTATGTGCTGTAACTGACCCATGTAATAATCGGGAACCTGCCTGGTGGCAGCCGTTTTTTTGTGAACACTCTCGCCACATTTAATTTCCACTACCGCACTTCCGTTCAGGGCCAAGCCATCGACGCTGGCACGCTGCCATGCATACCTGGTGCTTTGCAGGCACGCGGGTTCAACGCGAACTTTGCTGATAAGTTCGTATCTTGTTCTCGCTTCCGGCTCCAGTGCGGTTCCCCGCGCCATGGCCGCGTTGCCTGCGAATATTCTTGCTGTGCCGAGTTTTTCTGACATTACGCACGCGGCGCTTTTCCAGGGGTTTTCCCCCATTATCGCCGGGGCATCTGAAGCCCCGATGCCTTTTTGTCGCCACTCAAGCCACTCGGCGGTTCCTTGCTGCAGTTTGATGACAGTATATTCGTTGCTCATGGTTTTTCTTATCCGTGTTGTTCAAGCCATTCCAGAATGGCGCGAATACTGCCGCCGGCCATGGCAATGCTCGAATCTGCCGCGCCGTAATACAGGCGGATCGTGTCGCCATCAGGAGCAATTGTACAGCCGCAGGGAAAGACGACGTTGTCCACATCCCCGTGCCGCTCATAGGGTTCTTCCGGCCCGAAAATCCACTCGTCGCCGCGTTTGAGGCAACGCTCGGGTGCGTGCAAATCAAACAACGCCAGGCCGAGCCTGTAAATGCAGCCGGCTGCGTTTTTTCGAACCCCGTGGTAGATCACCAGCCAACCTTCCGCGGTTTCGATGGGCGGGGGTGAGAGGCCGATCTTATTCGCATCCCACCATCCACCCAGCCGGGCTTCCAGCATCAACTTGTGGCTACCCCATTGACGCAGGTCGCGCGAATAGGATATCCACATGTGTGCGTCGTACGCACTGACCGGGCGGTGGATCAAAACCCAATTTCCATCGATGCGATGAGGCAGGAGAGCCGCGTCTTTGTCTTCCGGCTGCATGATCACACCATAACGCTCGAAGTGGTGGAAATTTTCGGTGAGCGCCAGGGCCACGCCCGGTCCGTCGCGTGTGTAGGCGGTGTAAACGACGGCATATTTGTTTAATTCGCGCACGAAGGTGATGCGCGGGTCTTCAATACCCCACAATTCTTCAGGGAAGTGCTCCGGGTCGGCCAGGAGGGTAGGCCGGGAATCGATCTTCCAGTTGTCCTTGCCATTTGCGGAGCGAGCCGCACTCAAGTGGGAATGTCCGCGCCGGTCTTCCACGCGGCACAAGAGCAGGGTGGTCCCGTCGGGCAGCAGCGTAGCGCCGGGGTTGAACACGCTATTGACCGGATAGGGCCAATCGGCGGCGGTCAGGATGGGATTGAGTTCATGACGGCGAAAAAGTTCAGGATGTTGATTGCTCATTGGGTTCATGCTTCCATGGTTATGAGAACATTCTCGGCGAGCCGCAGTTCCAGCAGGGCCTGGAGAAAGGCCAGCGTCGACTCCGCGCCCTGATTCTCGTTAAGGCGGTCGGGATGCAAACCGTCCCGGCAGCCGCCCGTGGTCGGGTCGTAGACCCGCAGGTTCAAGTCGTTGCGTCCGAGGAACCACTCAAAGGCGCAGCGGGCTTCCTTGCGCCAGCGTTTATCGCACGTTATCCGGTAGGCTTCGAGACAGGCGGAAACCATCGCTTGCGCCTCCACCGGCTGTTGATCAAAGCGGGCCCGTTCACCGCCCCGTTGATAAAAACCGTTGGATCCGATGGGGATAAAATGTCCCCCTTCCGCCTCGGCTCGCTGCAGGTCGGCCAGCCATCTGAGCGACTCCAATCCGGCCTCAGTCATGGCATTATTTGATATCGATTGGCCGCACATGAGCAAGGCATGCGGCAGCGCGGCGTTGCAATAGGTCAGCCTGTCTTCATACCAGCGCCACTCATCCGAGCGGTGGTTATGATACAACGCCAGCAGCCGCCCGGACAATTCCTCACGGACCTGGCTGGCCCTGCGGTCGCCGGTAAAACGCTGCAGGTACTCATGGATCCCGATCAGCGCGAAAGCCCAGGCGCGCGGGCTGGTCGTGCTGAGAATACCGGGCAATGACTGCTCGAACACCTGGCACGCCATGCTTTGCAGGGCCGGGGTGTTCGAGCGGCCCAACACGGTGCCCAACGCCCACAACGTGCGGCCGTGGCTGTCGTCGGAATCTCCGGCTTCCAGCCAGCGGCGCTGGTAATCCATAAGGTTGCGGAAGCGTCCGGTTTCGGCATTGAAGGCATACCAGATAAAGGCGAGATAACGGGAGGCCAGTTCTAACGACTCTTCGTTGCCCAGGGCTTCCAGGAGAGCGCTGACCATCAGCGCGCGGGCGTTGTCGTCGGTTGTGTACCCTTCGCGATAGTTGGGAATGGTGAAAATGGCGTGTTGCAGTATTCCGGTCTCGTCCGTCATCTGGCGCAGGTGGTCCAGCTTGAGAGGCGGCAGTTCACCCGGACGTTTGTCCAATGGTTTCACCGCAAAGCCCGGGTTGGCAAAATGACGGCGCTCCGATCGAGCGCGTTCAAAACTCTCCATATAGCGGAACGCTACCCGCGGCCAGATCATCTCCCGCCCGAACACATAGGCCCGCTTGCGCATGGCGTGGCGCTGGGCCTCGTTGTCCAGAAGGTTGACCACCTGATCGGCGAGCGCCGCCGGATCCCGGAACGGCACCAGTGCTCCCCGTCCTTCGGCCAGCATTTCTTCCGCATACCAATACGGCGTTGAAATGACCGCCTTGCCGGCTCCCAGGGTGTAGGCGAGCGTGCCTGATGTGATTTGCGCCGCATTGAGATAGGGCGTAATATAGATATCCGCCGCGCTGATGAACTGAATGAGCTCTTCCAAACTGACAAAGCGGTTATAGAAAATCACCTGACCTTCTACGCCTTTCTCCTGAGCCAGCCATTGCAGGGAGAGCCGGTACGTTTCGCCTTCATTCCGCACGACGTGGGGGTGGGTCGCTCCAAGGATGATGTACACCACGTTTGAGTGCCGGGCTAAAATAGCGGGCAGGGCGGTGATGACATTTTCGATCCCTTTGTTCGCCGAGAGCAAGCCGAAGCTGAGCAGGACGATTTTGCCCTCGACTCCAAACAGGTCTTTGTGAAAACTCGGGTCTACAAAGGGCACATCAGGGATGCCGTGGTGGATCATATCAATTTTCTCGGGCAGCACGCCATAGACCTCATGCAGGAATTCCGCGCCGCGCTTACTCATGACAACCAGCCGATCAGACAGGGCCGCGACTTCTTCCAACACCCGCTTCTGATCGGGGTCGGGGTCGCGCAGAATGGTGTGCAGTGTCGTGACGATGGGCATCCGCAATTCGCGCAAGAGTACCAGGATGTGGCTGCCCGCGCGTCCGCCGAAAATGCCGTATTCATGCTGCAGGGATACGAGGTCAACCTTGTTGATATTCAGGAAGTCGGCGGCGCGGCGATAGGAATCAATATCCTTCTCCGTGAGTTCAAACCGAACGCGGGTTGGATAAGCGTAACCGGCCTCGATATCATTGACCGGCAGGGCAATGCAGGTCGTTTGATGATATTGGGCGGCGATGGCCTCGCACAAATCGGTGGTAAATGTGGCGATGCCGCACTGGCGCGGCAGGTAGTTGCCGATGAACGCAATGCGATTGAGTATTGAATTGGTTGAATTGGGATCCATGACGAACAACTCTTTTCCGGAAACCAGGTTCCATATTTGTTGCTTCTTGGTCATTGACGCAAAGAGAAGGTTGCTTGAGTGGCTGCCTCCACCTTATCCATGAAAGACCGGGGCCGAGTGTTTTCCGTGCGGAAAGTGAGTCGGTAATGAAGATACGATTCAATTATTACCAAATCAAACGATATTTTAATAATTCAATTTTTTATAGTCCATTGGCCCTCCGAAGCAATTACTGGGCAGGGTTTCGTCCCGTGCATGGCCGGGTTTGGCAAATCACTGTGCTTGCTTGCCCCTTGTCAACGCCGTACCGCGTGTTTTCCCTACTTCCACGATGCGGCATGATCCTTCGCATATTGCTCGAATGCTATCGTGGGCCGCCCCAGAACAGATTCAGCATCGTGAGTGACGGATGCACAAAGGCCTTGCCGCACAATCCGATAGAAATTTTTCCATCGTTCGATGAGGTCCCCTGCGACTCCGGCCCTGTTCAGCGCGGCGCAAGCAACCTCTTCGCTCAGAGGTACATAAGTAATCGTCTTGCCTGCCGTACGAGACAATATGGCGGCGACCTCGGTGTGATCTAAAGCTTCTCCGCCGGTCAGCGTATAGGCATTGCCGGCGTGGCGCGGCTCGGTCAATGCGGCTGAACCAACTGCGGCGACATCCCGTGCGTCGATGAATGAAAGCCTCGCGTCAGATGCAGGAAGATGCAATCCCCCGGTGGCGCGAATGTCCGCCAGCATCGGCCCGGAATTGAAATTCTGCATAAACCAATTCGGCCGCAAGTGCACGTAAGGGATCCCTGACGCCTCGATGTACTTCTCCAATAACCGCAGCGTAAACGATTCGTCCTGTTCAACCCCCATGGCAGTGAGGTTGACGATCAGTCGTATGCTTTCTTTCTTTGCCATGTCGATAAATGGCATTGCGACTTTGTCGGCATGGTTATCACCCGGACGGGCTATCAGAAACATTTTAGAGATCCCTTTAAGTGCTGGGGCAAAAGTAACCGGCCGATTGAAGTCAAATTCGACGGCTTCCGCAAAAGGCAGTCTTGCCGAAGCCGTGGAAGGATTCCGTGTCGCAGCCCGTACGGCCTCTCCTTTCTCGGTTAACAGCCTCATCAGTTCCACGCCTACCCTGCCTGTTGCGCCGATGATCAGAAATTTTTGAGACATAAAGTTTCCTTTGCTGGTTTTCTGTTACTGCCTAGCATCATCACGGGCGGAGGACGTCAGTCCAATGCTTGCACAGCCTCCAAAAAGCAATAACCGGGAAGGGTTCCATCCACTCGATGCGCGGGGTTATGCCGCGAATATCAAATGTTACGAATTTAACAAATACTTTTCGAGGATTCTTTTTCCCTCTCGAATTGCATCTCGACCTGACGATTCAATACCGTACCATCCTCTATACCCAGAATCACGGCACAACCGTATCATCTTTTTAGACGTTTCTTCGTCCGGTTGATTCCTATAAGACATTCCCATCGCCCAGGGAAGCATCTTCTGTAAATAATCATAGTTGTCAAATTGTTCGGAGGGGCCGCGCCAGTCCGGATAGGTGCCGAAATAACGGTTGTTTACCATTTTCATCAAAGCCACCATCCAATCAGCATCATTGGATACGCCCCCGTGATTTTCGATGCAGATACCAACACTTGCGGGAATGGCATATTCAAGCATTTGATGGTATGTATCAGAAGCCCATTTCAATGATTCTTCTTTGTCTACATCCCGAGGTCCTCTGCAGTTTGTACGAATGGCATGACAACCTAAAAAGTTGGCTATATCAATCCATTTTTGATGATTGATTACCGTCTGTCTTCTTTCTTCCTTTGATGGCGAGCAGGTTTCGCCCTCACTATCTACCATTATCAGAACCATAGTGATACCATGAGTCGATGCGTTTTCTTTGAGTTGCTTTAAATAATCATAGGTGGGCGATTCGAAAAGTGTATTCACAAATTCAACGCCATTGATATCCAATTCTTCCCGAGCGATCCTTGGAAAATCCAGAGTCTTCCATTTTCCTTCACGGATTTCATCAACCAACGCCCATTGAGCGAGGGAGATATCATCTTTCACCATTCCAGGTGTAGCGAGTAACCGAGCGGGCTTAAACACTTGAGCTCCATGTAATGTAAGGCAGGTTGCAAGGCTTTTTTTAAGAAAGTCCCTTCTTGTGTTCACCTCAATCTCCTTATTTAGCATTTGATTGTCCTTTATGGTATAACGATCGCTCTCAATGGCGCCTATGAAAATTTGCGGTCTGCACAGCCTCCAAGAAACCATAAACGGGTCGGTTTCCGTCCGCACCATTAGCTGGTTAGTGCCATTTTTTAATTTAGACAAAATATACCAATATTATAAATATTAATTTAATGCTATTAAATTTACATGCCTATTTTTTGTAGAGCGCCATACACTAAAAATACTGGCCATACAATAGCTTTTAAAAATCCGAGTACACCAATCCAAAAACTTGTAGCATGTGAAATAAAGTATATTGCAGCTCCAATAAATCCAAGTCCATAGACGGCACCCGAAGAACCGGCTTCTTTTATTTTTCTTTCCATCTCATACCCCCCTGATTATTATTTTACTTTTATTTATATGCACTAACATAAAGCTCATCGGTTCAATCCGATGCAGCTTAAGGTTAGGCATTTTAATTAATCTTTAGCTAATCTATTTATTATATTAAATTTAGTCAATTCAATTTTACCGTACCAATGATGATTGCCACCTTCGCTATATTCCAGTTTTATTGGACCAATATCTTTTACATACTTTTGAACGACACCATAATTATTATAATATATTAAAGTGTCTCCTAAAACTGGAGATAAATACCTATAATCAATAGAAAATGAATGAGTTGAATATGGCAAATCAATTGAAAATTGATATCCAATATGAATGGAATTATCATTTTGTTCTATTTGAAAATATGTCGTATCTGAACTGATTAATAATGTATCCAACTTATAACTCTGATCACGTTTATAACTGGTTAACATCCCTGAAAAAATATTCTGTACTCTTATTAATTCAGTACTATCCCTTTTTTCTATATCAAGTATTTTCCAAATTTCTTCACCAATACATTGATCCCAAGTGGGATCACCTGGATATGAATAAGATGTATAGTAAGTGAAATACCATTCATTACCTATATTTAAAGGGAAATAATCGTTAACAATTTTGTTGGTTTTTACAGTATAATTAGCATTCCCAATAATATTAGTTACTTTTATTCGATCATAAAAACTATCTATATAAGTCTGTGTAATCAAAACAGTATAATCACCTTCAGGCAATTCAGAAATTTCGAATCTGCCAACTGAATTAGTAAATGTAAATTTATCACCTATTTGTACTTTTGCATTAGGTAAAGGATATCTTATTGATCCTATATCAACTGTAATTTGACCGGAAACATAATATAATAAATCAACTGGCGGTTGATTGTTTGTTGGTTCATAAGAATCATGTTGATTACATGAAATTAGGAAACAAATTAAAAATAAATATAGTATTTGAATAGACTTTTTCATGAGTGCAAATTCATAGCAATAATTTAATTGCCTAACATGTATTATATACAAAACCCTTTTGTGGGATGTTTGTCTATGCAGAAACAATGTTTCTACTATCAGAAAAAAATGGCGTGTTTCTAATAGTAGAAAGAAACAGTTTTATATAGTAGAAAGTTAAATAGCATAAATTTCATTGTCAACCATATATTTCAATACTATTTATCAGTTTGAAGTTATCTTTTTTAAGAGCCTGACGCCGGCACTTCCAGGCAGGGGGAAAACAGGGCTTTATTTCCCGGTCCTGTCTTAAGCATGCCGATTTTAAGGTGGCCAAATGGAGATGGCGTCTTCAGGGATTGAATGGGTTCAACGGCCATGGACTTGCTTCTCCTCAGGGTGACGCGAAGCAACGTAAACATTGTGGATTCCAAGGGAAAATCGTTCTGTGAAGGAGGTGCCGTCCGATTGGGCAGTAATATATAAATTATACAAAAAGAAAAAACTAAAATCAATTAAAATGTTTGCTATTATCCGATAAATTGTTTATTTACAAGTGACCAGCGATAATCTCCGTCATCCGGATTCGTTCAGGACATCACTCTTTGCGGGTCTTGTTATGAAAAAATCAACCATTTTTGTCACTGCATTGAATGCACTTCTGGTTTTCCTGCCGGTTCTTCCACAGAATACGGTCAAACCGGTCCTGCACGGCAGGCACTGGGCGGCGATCACGGGAAAGCCGCTGGCCGCGACCGCGGGGGCCATGATCTTCGGGAAAGGCGGCAACGCAGTGGACGCGGCCTGCGCCATGATCGCGGCTGCGTGCACCATGTGGGACGACCTGAGCTGGGGCGGGGAGACGCAGGCGCTGATCTATGATCCGCGTACCCAAAAAGTGACCGGCATCAACGCACTGGGCGTCGCGCCGTCGGGAGCCACGGCGGATTTTTTCCTGAAAAAGGGACTGCGTTACCCGCCCGACACCGGTCCCCTGGCCGCGGTCACTCCGGGAACCCCGGGCGGCATTCTGGTGATGCTGGCGGAATACGGCAGGCTCTCTCTCGCGGAGGTTCTCGACCCCGCCATCCAGATGGCGGACGGGTATCCGATCGAGGCGGCCGCGGCAGGGGCCATTGAGCGGGAGAAGAGCCGGTTGAACGGGTGGCCGTCTTCCAAACAAGTCATGCTGCCGCATCCCGGGCAAACGCGCGAGGGTCCCGAGGCGGGGGAGATATTCCGCCAGCCCGCTTTGGCGTCCACCCTGAGAAAGCTTGTCGAAGCGGAGCGCAATGCCCTGATCGGTGGACTAAACCGCAAAGAAGCCATCCATGCGGCATACGACCGGTTTTACAGGGGCGACATCGCGGCCGAATTCAGCGCGGGCGTCCGCGAATCGGGCGGGTTGATCACCGAGGCGGATCTGGCGAATTGGCAAGTCCACATCGAAGAACCGGTCCGCACGGCATACAAGGGCATAGACGTGTACAAACTGACCGCGTGGGTTCAGGGTCCCGTGATGCTGCAGACTCTGAACATCCTCGAAAATTTCGATCTTCAGGCCATGGGATACAACAGCGGCCGCTACATCCACACGGTGTACCAGGCCATGAATCTAGCCTACGCGGACCGGGATTTCTATTACGGCGACCCCTATGTTCCTCCCGAAGAACCGATCCAGGGGCTCCTGTCAAAAGAATACTCTCGGGACCGGGCGAAATTGATTCAAGGAGACCACAACGATCCACGGGCGGAACCGGGAGACCCCTATCCTTTTCAAAACGGCGTGAATCCGTTCAAGAAGCTGTTGGACATCCATAAAAACCATGAAACGGGCGGCCTCGATACGGAAACGGAACTCGGATCGGTCCCGGATTGGAGCGAAACTTTTTATCGGGGTACAACTTCTGTGGAGGCGGCGGACGCCGAGGGATGGGCGGTGTCGGTGACGCCGAGCGGCGGCTGGATTCCCGCGATCATCGAGGGGCGCACCGGTATCGGTCTAAGCCAGCGCATGCAGAGTTTCGTCCTGCAGGAAGCCGAAAATCCCTACAACGTCGTGCGTCCGGGCCAGCGTCCGCGTTCCACCTTGACGCCCTCCCTGGCCCTGAAGGACGGGAAGCCGTTTCTCGCCTTCGCGGTGCAGGGGGGCGATACGCAGGACCAGAACCTGCTGCAGTTTTTCTTAAACGTGGTCGAATTCGGGATGAACGTGCAGGAAGCGTGCGAGGCGGCCAACTTCAACAGTTACCAAATGCACAGCTCATTCGGCGGGCACGAGTCCTATCCCGGCCGGATTTTGCTCAATGAGGCAATACCGGCCTGGGTACGGAAGGATCTCGCGGGCCGGGGTTATGAACTCCGGTTTGAAGCAAAAACCAGCGGGCCCATTACGGCCATTTTTTTCGACAGCAGGCACGGCAGCCTGTGGGGAGGGGCCAGCCATTACGGCGAAGATTACGGCATTGCGTGGTGATCTTCGGGATGAATGGAAGACCGGATTATCGGGACAGTTTTCGGCGATAGGTGTCGAGGTTTTTCCGGATGGTCGTTTCGAGGCCTTGATTCCCCGATGCGGACGCGAATTGCAGGGCCTTTTCCGCGGACAGGATCGCCCTCCGGTAATCCCCCTTTTCCGCATGAGTCTTCGCCAGGGCCGCATGAATCACCGGCGACCGGTCCACCTGCGGGTCCAGCGACACTGCGGAGTTGTAGGCGTTCAGCATCTCCTCCATCCTGCCAAGCAGCGCAAAAGATACGGCCAGAAAGTACCGGTAATTCGCGTTCCGGGGTTCGCGTTTCACGATCTTGAGGAATACCCGGTTGGCCCGTTCGACCTCGCGGTTTTCGATCAGCGCGCATCCCAGAAAATAACCGACAAACGCGGGATCGAAATTTTTCGAGGAGGAGTCTTCACCCCCGTAACGCAACGCTTCGGACAGGTAAAACGCGGATTCCCGGTACCGTTTCCCCTTGTACAACAGAATCCCCAATTCCCGGTTGATCACGGCGTTGCTGGGCTCGAGCGCATAGGCTTCAAGATAATGCCCTACTGCTTCATTATGTCGATCCCCGTCCTGCAGCAGGAGTCCCAGACCCATGTGCGCCCAGTAGTTCTTCGGATTCAGCTCCAGCGCCTTTTGAAATGACCCGAATGCGTCGTCAAAATCGCCGTACAGAGCGGAAAGTTCCGCCTTCCTGACGTAGGAATAATCGTCGACGAACCGCTGATGTATCCGCCGGATCGCGACCTTCGTGTTGACGAATTCCGGAATGTTCGCGGCCCTGTTTTTTGCGGTGAAGCGCTCCAGCAGGACGGGAGGCGAGCTGT
>Ga0315274_10011669_pt1 | contig 12585 bp, 8 predicted proteins | sample YL17G02_20_MG_FD_203700 | JGI IMG/M metagenome (GOLD analysis project Ga0315274, IMG submission 203700) | Sediment microbial communities from Yellowstone Lake, YNP, Wyoming, USA - YL17G02_20 | ecosystem: Environmental > Aquatic > Freshwater > Lake > Sediment | place: USA: Wyoming | collected... | reverse complement strand
CGCGCCTCTTGATGGTGAAGATTTCCCCGGTCTGCGTCCCCGGGGGGATTTCCAGCTCCATTGAGCCGGCCAGCGTGGGCACCTGGATCTTAGCCCCCAACGCCGCCTGGGAGAAGCTGATGGGCACCTGGCAGACCAGGTCGTCTCCCTGGCGCGCCAGCAGCGGATGAGGGCGGATGCGGACGTAGCAGTGCAGGTCGCCGCGGGCTGTCCCGCCGGGGCCTGGCTCTCCTTCTCCCGAGACGCGCATGACCTGCCCGTCGTGGACGCCCGGGGGGACGTGAACCGTCAGCACGCGCTTCTTCCGCCTCCTGCCGCTCCCGCGGCAATCGGAGCACGGATCGGTCACCACCGTTCCCTTGCCGCGGCACTTGGGACAGGCGCTGATCCGCACCGAGACGCCGAAGAACCCCTGCACCTGCTGTTGAAGCTGCCCGTACCCCCCACAGGCGGAGCATCGCTGGGGCGCCCTGCCGGGCTTGGAGCCGCTACCGGCGCAGGTGTCGCAGAAGTCCATCCGCTCAAACTCCAGCGTCTGGTCCACGCCGCTGGCAGCCTGCTCCAGGCTCAGCTCCACCTCCGTCTCCAGGTCATAGCCGCGGTCGGCGACGCGATGCTCCCGCGGGAAACCAAAGCCTCCGAAGATGTCCTCGAACATCGAGAATATGTCGCCAAAACCCATCGAGGAGAAGTCATGGATGCCCGCCCCGCGCAGGCCCTCGTGCCCGAAACGGTCATACCGCTGCCTCTTGGCCGGATCGGACACCACCTCGTACGCCTCGGCCAGTTCCTTGAACCGCCGCTCCCCCTCGGCCTTGTCGCCCTTGTAGTTGTCGGGATGGTACTTCAACGCGCCGCGGCGGTAGGCGCGGCGGACGTCTTCGGGGCCGGCATTGCGGTCCACCCCCAGGACTTCGTAGTAGTCTCGCTTCTCCGGCATACGTTTCGTCAGTCTACCAGCATGCAGCCGCCGTTGCACCCGACACTACGGCGGGCATCCGTGCCGGACCTTCCCCGGCAGGCTGTCAGACCGCCGCCGCGGACTTCGCACCGCCACGCACGCGCGGGCCTGCCAACACAACGGGGCGCTTCGGTGTCCGCCAAAGCGCCCCACTATACGCGTTCGGATGCCTTGGCCGCCCGGTGCGGCCGCGGCGCCGCGGCGGCTACTTCACCGCGTTGGCCACCTGCTCCTCGGCCTTCTCGTCGTACTCGGCGACCATCAAGTCCGTCGTCAGCACCAACCCCGCGACCGATGCGGCGTTCTGAAGCGCGATCCGCGATACCTTGGCCGGGTCGATGATGCCGGCGGCGACCATGTCAACGAACTTACCCGTCGCGGCGTCGAAGCCGATGTTATCGCCCTTCTGGAGGATTTCCGCCACGGCCACATCGCCGTCTTCCCCGCTGTTGGCGACGATCTGGCGGGTGGGCGCCGCCAGCGCGCGGGCGACGATCTCCACGCCGATCTTCTCATCGCCGCGGGCCTTGTCGCGAACCTTGTTGACCGCCTCGACGGCGTGCAGGTACACCACGCCCCCGCCGGGCACGATGCCCTCCTGGCTGGCCGCGCGGGTGGCGTGGACCGCGTCGTCGATAAGGTCCTTTCGCTCCTTCATCTCGCTCTCGGTGGCCGCCCCGGCGTGGATGACGGCCACCCCGCCGGTGAGCTTCCCCAGCCGCTCGGTGAACTTCTCGCGATCATAGTCGCTGGTGGTCTTCTCAATCTGGCTGCGTATGGTCTGGCAGCGGGCGTCGATGTCCTTCTTGGCGCCGGCGCCCTCGATAATGGTGGTGTTGTCCTTGTCCACCACGATCCGCTTGGCCTCGCCCAAGGCGTCCAGCTCCAGGTTCTCGAGCTTGACGCCAAGGTCCTCGCTGATGAACTGCCCGCCGGTGACGACCGCGATGTCCCCCAGGATTGCCTTGCGGCGGTCGCCGAAGGCCGGGGCCTTCACCGCGCAGACGTGCAGGAAGCCACGAAGCTTGTTGATCACCAGACCCGCCAGCGCCTCGCCTTCCACGTCCTCGGCGATGATCAGCAGAGGTTTGCCGGCTGCGGCGACCTTCTCCAGCACCCCAAGCAGGTCGCGCAGGGAGGATATCTTCTTCTCGTGAATCAGGACGTAGGCGTCCTCCAGCACCGCCTCCAGCGTGTTGGGGTTGGTCATGAAGTAGGCGGAGATGTATCCCTTGTCGAACTGCATTCCCTCCACCACCTTCAGCTCGTTGGCCAGGCCCTTGCCCTCCTCGACGGTAATGACCCCGTCGGCGCCGACCTTCTCGAAGGCCTCGGCGATCATGTTCCCGATGTCCTTGTCCCAGTTGGCCGAGACGGTCGCCACCTTGCGTAGGTCCTCGGGGCCTTTGACCTTCTTGGCCTGCTCCTTGATGGATTCAACCGCTGCTGCCGTGGCCATGTCGATGCCGCGCTTGACGGCCATCGGATTGGCGCCGGCGGCGACGTTGCGGTAGCCCTCGCGGAGGATCGCCTCTGCCAGCACGACGGCGGTGGTGGTCCCGTCGCCGGCGACGTCGGAGGTCTTTGAGGCCGCCTGGTTGGCCATCTTGGCGCCCATGTTCTCGAAGGGGTGGGGCAGCTCGATCTCCTTGGAGACCGTCACGCCGTCCTTGGTGACCTTGGGCGAGCCGAAGGACTTCTGTAGCAGCACGTTCCTTCCTGTAGGCCCAAGCGTCACGGCGACGGCGGCGGCCAGCTTGGACACGCCCTCCAGCATCGCCCCGCGGGCATCCATGTCGTACAGCATCTGTTTGGCAGGCATTCGCAAGCTCCTTGGCGGGCAGGACGATCGTCACGGCGATCGGCCTGTCCGTCGTTTCACGGCCTATCCCGGTGAGTCACTTCTCGATGACGGCCAGGACGTCGGACTCCTTCAGGATCACGTAGTTCTCCCCGTCGATCTTTACCTCGGTGCCGGAGTACTTGCCGTAGTAGACCTCGTCGCCCTTCTTGAGGCTCATCTTTGCCCGCTCGCCGCTGTCCAGCAGCTTGCCCGGGCCGACCGAGACGACCTTGCCCTTCTGCGGCTTTTCCTTGGCGGTGTCCGGCAGGACGATCCCGCCGGCGGTCTTCTCCTCCGCCTCGCCCTGTTTGACCAGCACCCTGTCATCCAAAGGTCTCACTGCCATGGTCACTCGCTCCTTACTGTGGAATCGCGAGTCGCGAGTCGCGCCCTTGGGGCCGTCGAAACGGAGTCGCGAATCAATCCGGAATTGTCAGTTGTCAATCGTCAATCACATCATTCCGCCCATGCCGCGGCCTTGGGCGGGGCCTTCTTCCTCTTCCTCTCTGGGCTTCTCGGTGACGGCCGCCCCGCAGGTCAGCAGGAGCATGGCCACCGAGGCGGCGTTCTGAAGCGCCACCCGCGTCACCTTTGCCGGGTCGATCACGCCGGAGGCTAGGAGGTCCTCGTACTGCATCGTCTCGGCGTTGAAGCCGAAGCCGAAGACCTTCCCCTCCTGCTCCACCTTCCGCAGGACGACCGCCGGAGACTCGCCCGCATTGGCGACGATCTGCCGCAGCGGCTCGGCCAGGGCCTTGCGGACGATGTTGACGCCGGTGGCCTCGTCGCCCTTGAGCTTGATCTTGTCCAGCGCCTTCCGCGCCCTGACAAGCGCCACGCCGCCTCCCGGCAGGACGCCTTCCTCCACCGCCGCGCGGGTGGCGTGCAGGGCATCCTCGATGCGGGCCTTCTTTTCCTTCATCTCGCTCTCGGTGGCCGCCCCGACGTTGATCTGCGCCACCCCGCCTGAAAGCTTCGCCAGGCGCTCCTGGAGCTTCTCGCGATCGTAGTCGCTGGTGGTGGTCTCGATCTCCGAACGAATCTGCTCGATGCGGCCGCGGATCTCGGAGGTCTTGCCCGCGCCTTCGATGATCGTGGTGTTGTCGTTGTCGACGGTGATCTTCTTGGCCGTGCCAAGCTCGGCGATCGAGATGCTCTCCAGGTCGATGCCCAGGTCCTTTGTGAAGACCTTGGCGCCGGCGAGTATGCCGATGTCCTCCATCATGGCCTTGCGGCGGTCGCCGTAGCCCGGCGCCTTGACCGCGCAGACCGACAGGATCCCGCGGAGCTTGTTGACCACCAGCGTCGCCAGCGCCTCGCCCTCGATGTCCTCGGCGATGATCAGCAGCGGCCGCTTGGCCTGCGAAACCTTCTCCAGCAGCGGGATGAGCTTGGTGACGCTGGATATCTTGTCCTCGTGAAGCAGGATCAGGGGTTTCTCCAGCTCGCACTCCATGCTCTCCGGATCGGTCACGAAGTGCGGGGAGAGGAAGCCCCTGTCGAACTGCATGCCCTCGACGACCTCGACTGCGGTCTCGATGCCCTTGCCCTCCTCCACGGTGATCACACCGTCGCGCCCCACCTTGGCCATCGCCTCGGCCAGCATCTTGCCGACCTCCGGGTCGTTGTTGGCGCTGACAGCGGCGACGTTGCGAATGTCCTCGTCGCCCTTGATGGGTATGGCTATCCTCTTGACCTCCTCGACGACCGCGTCGACGCCCGTGCGGATGCCCCGCGCCAGCGACATCGGATCGGCCCCGGCGGCGAGGTTCCGATAGCCTTCCTTGAATATCGCCTCGGCCAGGACCGTTGCGGTGGTCGTGCCGTCGCCCGCGGCGTCGGAGGTCTTGGAGGCCGCCTCCTTGACCATCTGGACGCCCAGGTTCTCGTTCTTGTCCGCCAGTTCGATCTCCTCCGCCACCGTCACGCCGTCCTTGGTGACGGTGGGAGCACCCCAGCTCTTGGAGAGGATGGCGTTCCGCCCGCGCGGGCCGAGCGTGCTCCTGACCGCGCGGGTGAGCTTCTCCACCCCCAGCAGGAGGGCTTTACGGGCCTGGGCCTCCATCGTTACCTGCTTGGCCGCCATATGGAACTTCTCCTTCCAGTGTCGTTAACCTTTGCTCAACAAAGGACTTAGCCGCACCTCTACGGCGTCTCGCCCCCGGCGGCCAACCCAGACCGCCGCCGGGCGGGCGCAATCCGCCGCAAAAGGTACTCAAGCAACCGTCGTGCCTCCATCTTTAACAGCTTTAACGAACGGGACTTACGCTTCCCCGGCGAGCCGGTCCGCCCCCTTGGGGACTGCCAACGTTGCACGCCAGCCGACCTTGTTGGCGCTTTTTGACAGCGTGAAGGCGCTGGATCATGCCCCAAGAGGGTCAACCTTTCTGGCTGAGGCAACTTCCTCCATCGGAACTTCCCTAATCTTGAGGTGTTCCCCCATGTCTTTGCCCTTTTCGACCCACTCTCCGTCCCATGCAACCTCAAATACCTGGCGTTCCGATGCAACCAGGTCGTCGGCGGCCAGTCGAAGGGTCAACCAGACTTTCTCCCCTCTCTCAACCGTCTCTCGGAAGGTGAACGCGCGGCCGCGTAATGTGGGCTTGAAGACAAGCTCCTTCTTTTGAACGCACCCGAAATCCACCCGTTTCCCGTCCTACCGGACGGTCACTGGCGTTGGGTTGAGAGCGGCCATCGCCCACACAACGGGGAGGGGAACCGGAATTGGCTCTCTTGTAAGCGACATGTCGGGCCCAACACGATGCATGGCGATGAGCATCACATCACAATTCCTGGCCGGTCGCCACTCCTTCAGACAGATTGACTACGTCTAGCCCAAAGTACCACGCCTCATCCGTTTTCACCCCGGTCCGCAGATCCCTTACGTCTGTGTGAACTGGAGGCGCAATCTTCAGCCGCAGTCTCGGGGGGATGACCCTCGCGCGCAGCCAATCACCAAATACTGCCGTGACCGCAACCGTCAACGTGCCTATAGCCACAAGTGGATTGGTGCCTTCCACAGGACCCAGCGCAGAACACCAAAGGACGTATAGCACGGCAACGCCTACTAACAAGACGAAAAGCCACCATCTTCGGAATTCGGGCCGGTGCCCCTTATACAGCCAAGTCAACAAGAGAAGCATCGCCAGAAGGAGGATGCCCCACCCCCACCAAGGAACAACCATGAGGAGATTCGAGAGATTTGAGTGCATGGTCAGCTTTCCTTTGGTTTGTCCGAGCGGCCCACCGCCGGGAGACCCGGTTTCGCGAGAACGCGCATTCGCCGATGCCCAACCGGGATTCTACCCCCACGGCGTGTCCTGGGCAAACTGGCCTTGGACGCGTGAGCAGCGACGGGAAACTACCTGTAAACGTCCTTTCTGTGCCCTATCCTGATGACACAGACGACGAGCTTGTCATCCTCGATCAAGTAGATGATTCGGAAATCCCCGACGCGAACTCTATGGTACTCACGGAGCTTACCTTGCAGTCTTTCCGCTTTGGGGGGCCTTGGATTGCCTTGCAGCAACCTCAGGGTGATGTCGATCCTGCGGCGCATAACCTTCGTAAGGGCCTCGAAGTCGCGCCTGGCCCCCGCAGTGAACTCGATCCTGTATCCCACTTACAGGCCCAACTCCTTGCGGATCTCATCGTAGGATATGCGCTCAGCGGATTCCGCCAAGGCCGCATCTGCCGCCGCTATGTCCGCAGCATCGTCCAAGGCCCTAAGCCTCTCCAGGTCCTCAAGAGGAACCATCGCCACCTTGTCTTTGCCCCTGCGGTCAATCACTATTCGCTCGTGCTTCCGTGCGACCTTGTCAAAAAGGTCGAAGAATCCGCTTCTTGCGGCAGTTATCTTAACGACGGTCATACCCGATCCTCCTGCTGTACGTTACTGACATCATGTACATCCTGTACGACATTATCGGATCGACCGCGCTGGATGTCAAGTGATTTCCCCATAAAACTCTCATTTTCCGGCTCAACAACCCCTCCGTGACCCCTGGCGTTCAAGATCGGTCCGTTCAATCAGTTGGTGCCCTGACCGGGAGTGGGTCAGGCTGTTATGGACCTCTCTCCTTTGCCCTTGTTCCCAAGGCCCGCGCACTCCCTTGGCGTCTGGGAGCACATTGCCCCCAAGGCACCCATTACCAGTAGATGTACCGTTGGAGGTCGGCCAGTTCGCCGGGGGAAAGCCTCCGGAGGTCGGGGATGAGGTAGCGGTTTTCGTCCACGCCGATGAGCACCTTGCCGTGCTGCCCGTAATCCACCGCCCGATCGTACTGCCAGCGCATCAGGAAGTTGACCGGCCCCTTGTCGGTGTCGGCCTCGACGGCGATGAAACCGTACTTCCAGCCGATGCGTTCCAGCCGCGTGATGGTGTGGACGAAGTACCGCCTGGCCAGCGCCTGGCGGACCAGGTCGGCGTCCTCCTTGGGAAACTCGTTAAGGTCGCGGATTATGCCGATCTCGATGTCCCGGCCCTTGCCGACGGAATGGATCAGCGCCACATACCCGTCGGGATAGGCCACGGGGAATGCATAGGCCGCGTACACCCCGCCGTAGATCCGCTCGTCCCTCACCGTCACGTGCAGGGCGCCGTGGCTGCCCAGGTGGATGCGGCACATGTCGGGGGTGAGGAACCGGACGCTGGTCGGATCGGGCATCACCGCTGGCGTGTCAGGGGTCTGCTCGGTCATTTCTTCCCCTGGGTGACGAGGGCATCGACCGTCGGCTCGCGGGTCAGCTCCGTCTGAATCTTGACCAAGCGGTGGTACAGCCCGCCCAGGGCCATGAGTTCCTCGTGCGTGCCCGTCTCCACGATTCGCCCGTCGTCCATGACGATGATGCGGTCGGAGTTCTTCAGCGTGCTGAGGCGGTGGGCGACGATGATGGTCGTCCGCCCGGCGGTCACGCGGACCAGGGCCTGTTGGATGAGCTGCTCGCTTTCGGTGTCGACGTTGCTGGTGGCCTCGTCCAGCACCAGCACGGGCGGATCGTAAAGCAGCGCGCGGGCAATGGACACCCTCTGGCGCTCCCCACCGCTCAATCCGGCGCCTAGCTCGCCGATGTAGGTGTCGTAGCCCAGCGGATGGTGCATGATGAAGTCGTGTGCGTTGGCGGCCTTGGCGGCCGAGAGCACCTCTTCGGGGGTGGCGTCCTTGCGGCCGTAGGTGATGTTGGCGTAGATCGTCCCGCGGAAAAGGAACGGCTCCTGCAAAACCACCCCGATGGACCGCCGCAGGTCGGCCAGGCGGATGTCCCGCACGTCGATGCCGTCCAGCAGCACCCTGCCCTCGTCCACCTCGTAGAAGCGCGCCAGGATGTTGGTCAGCGTGGTCTTGCCCGAGCCGCTCTTGCCCACGATCCCGATGTGCTCTCCGGGGCGCATCTCAAGGGAGACGCCCTTGATGATCGGCTCGTGACGGTGGTAGCCGAAGGCGACGTTGTCGAAGACGATCACCCCGCGGGCGGCGGGCAGCGGCTTGGCGTCCTTGGCCTCGACGATCTGGACGGGAGTGTCGAGGATTTCGAACGTCCGCTGCGTGGCCGTGAGGAACTGCGTCAACCAACTCGTCAATTGCGTCAGGCCGCTCAGCGGGGCGTAGAACATCCAGAGGTAGGTCAGCACGGCCATCAGGTCGCCCAGCTTCATGGACTTGCTGAGCACTTCGGTGCCGCCGACGTACCAGACGATAAGCCCCCCGAGCTGGAAGAGGATGCCGATGGAGGGATTGAACGCCGAAACCGTGTATTCCACCCCCCTGGCCGAATCGCGGATATAGGCGCTGGACATCCCGAAGCGGTCCTGCTCCTTCCGCTCCTGCCCGAAGGCCCTGACCACGCGGATGCCCGAAAGAATCGTGTTCAGCGTGCCGTGCAGCTTGCTGTTGGCGTCCCATACGCGGTAATAGCGGGGGTAAATCCTCTTCCAGAAGAACATCGCCGCAAGGAAGACAAGCGGGGCCGGCAGCAGGGTGAACAGCGCCAGCTTCCAGTTCAGCGTGAACAGCACCGCCCCCACCACCGAAATCTGGATCAATTGCGCCAGGAAGCCGTGGGTGAGCTGATGGATGAAACCGCGCATCTGGTCGGTGTCCCCGGCAACGCGGGCCATGAGCTGCCCGACGTTGTATCGGTCGTAGTAGGCCACCTCCAGGCGGGTCAGGTGGTTGAGCACGCGAGAACGCATGTCGTAGCTGATCTGCGTGCCGACGAAGCTGCCCAGCCGCCCGGTGAACATGCTCACTGCCGCGCCCACCAGGTACGTCCCGAAGAGCGCCGTCACCAGCCCCATCAGATACCACTCCGCCTGGCTGAGGGGCAGGGGAACGTCGGGAATCAGCACCTTGTTGATCAGCAGGCGGACCAACTGCGCCGGCACCAGCGAGATGCCTATGCTCACCAACACCAGGCCCATCATGATGGTGGCCTTGCCGGCGTACGGCCGCATAAGCTTCAGCACGCGGGCGAACACCGCCCCGCGGTTGACGCACCGGCGGCAGACGTCGCCGGGAAAGTCCAGCGTCATGCCGCAGGTGGGGCATTTGCGCGGGTCCTTGTCATCCTCCGCGGTGACGCTGACGCTCTGGCCGGCGATCCAGTCCTTGAGCTTCCCCGAGACCTTGTGGAACAGGTCCGCACGCGCGTTGGAGTACGCCACGACCTCGACGTACACCCCGTCAACCAACGCGTCCAGGAAACCCCCGCCCACCCCCTGGCGCGTGCGGAACTCCCTTATGTCGCTCCGCGGCAGATCGATCCGGATCGCCCGCTGCCCGTCGCCCGTGGGTCGGCCCGCGGTCACCAGCCGCTCCGGCAAGGCCAGGAGGTACACCGGCTCATAGTGACCGGACAGATTGATGTCGGTCTGGGTGCACAGCCAGGCTTGGTCCGGATCGACCCCCTCTTTCCTGAGCAGGCCCCCCAGGTCCTCCGGCAGAGGCTGATTCAATACTAAAGAACGTCCGCTGAGCATCATTTATATATCTTCACGGACCGCCCGCCGCACCGGCGCTGCCGCCTGCTCCGGCCAACAGCAGACGACAGTCTGCGCCTTCCTCCCATGCCGGTCTGGCGTGACGATCCTTCGGGAAGCCCTATTAGCAACTTCCGGCGGAATGTCAAACAAATTAGCGGGATTATTGTTCTAGCAGAAACTCTGCCAGCCGCTCCAGCACGCCGCCCACGACGGTCTCCGGGCTGGACGCCCCGGCCAGGACGCCTATCCGCAGCGGGCGGCGGGAGGGAAGCCAATCCGCCACCACGGCCGGGGCGCCCTTGGCGAAGTCCATGGTGAGCAATTCCTTTGCGGATCCGATGGCCTGGGCGTCTTCAATGAGGTACGTCGGGCAGAAACCCTGCGCAAGCTCATAGAGGTGGCGCGTGTTGGAGGAACCGAAGCCGCCGACGACGATGACCAGGTCGCATCCGCCGCGACACAGGTCCACTGCGGCTGTCTGTCGATCCTGCGTCGCGCGGCAGACGGTGGGATATAGCAGCAGCCGCTCGGCGAGGCGCTCGCGTCCGAACCGCCGCGCGAAGGACTCCTCCAGTATCGCCCGCAGCTTCATCGTCTCGTCGTACAGCATCGTGGTCTGGCTGACCTGGGCCAGACGCCGGAACGGTTCGACGGACCCCGCGTTGGTCGCCTCGGGGCCGAAAAGCCCGGCCAGTTCGCCGCCGGGGAGAGCGCCCTCGACGATGCGGCAGAAGCGCCCGGCCTCCTCGAGGTTGCCGACGATCAGGTAGCGCCCGCCCAGCTCTTCCAGGCGCGAGCGCGTTACGACGGTCTCGTCATGCCCGCTGCGCCCGAAGATCAGCACCCCGAAGCCGTGCCGGCAGGCCTGCTCCGCCCAGGACCAAAGCCGCCGGACGTCTGTGCAGGTGGTGTCAATTATCCGGCAGCCGGCGGTTCGCAGCCGCCGTTCCACAGGCAGCGGCACGCCGAAGGCCGGGATGATCGCACAGTCCTCCCTGCCGATGTGCCTCTCAAGCTCGGCGATCTGGTCGCGGGAAAGGATGCGCACACCGGCATGCTCAAAGTAACGGTTCACCCAGGGATTGTGGATGATCTGGCCGAGCAGGAACAACCGGCCGGCCCGCTTGCCTCGCCTCGCGACGGCCTTGTCGAGCATCACGAGCGCCCTGTTGACGCCCCGGCAGAAGCCAAAGACCCGCGGCAGGACGATCTGACCGCCGGGCAATTCCCAGACATTACCGGAGGATCGCATCCTGTCGACGGTGGCGCTACGAAACGGCGACGCGCCGCCCCGGGCATGCTGACCCGCGGTTTCGAGCGGGAGTTCCTTGGCCTCATCAGGCATGACGCTCATCATACCAACCGCGGCGGGGCATGTCGGCGTGGTACCAGGAGATGGTGGCGGGGCAGGAATGCAAGTCTCAATTCCGGGGCCGGGGTCTGGCTGGCGCGTCACAAGACCGTCTCGGCCTTGTCTTCACGGTCAAGCCTGCAAAGGCCTTCCGACGATGCCCCCGCCACGAAAACGTCCTGCGCCCCGGCCGGGACAATCAGGGCTGTCTGACGCTCGTGTCATGCCTTTCCTGGCCGGCCGGTTGCGTGGTGGGATTAAGGACCTGCTCGATCTGCTGTTTGATCAGTTCCTCGCGCCGGGCGGAGCGGTCCTTGAGCTTCTTTTCAAGGCGATCGATGTCCTGCCGCAGGTGCTCGACGCGGTATTGCAGGACCAGCGACTCTGCGTCAAAGAGGCGCTCCACGGTCTGGTGAACCTGCTCGGTGAGCCGGGACTTGGCTCTCTTGGAACGGCTCGTCCGCAGCAGTTCCGCCAGCCGCCACAGCTTCACCTTGGTCTCCTGAAAGACCATGTGAGCCTCGGCGACTTGGGGGGGCATGTCCTTTAACTCGTCCAGCCACCCGGAGGCCCGGCGGACATAACGGCGGTATTCAGCCGGATCGGTCTCTTTGAGCTTCAGCACGGCCTCGTAATTGGCCTGGTCGCGACACTTCAGCATGGCCAGCAGTTGCTCCTCCCGCTTCTGGGCCTCGCCGCCGGCAGGTTGTGTCGCGGGCTGGGTGGCGGCCGACTGCGTCGGCCTCGCGGCGGAACCCGTAGCACATGCCCCGCGTGCGGCATCCCGGGCAGTCAGGCCCGCTATCGGTGCGACCATCGCCGCTATCACCAGCAGAATCACGCGTTTCGACATGCACCACCTCATCATCCGGCTCAGCGGCCGGTAACGGTTCCCCAGGCTGCTGGCGCGGAGTCCCCGGAGGGATTGGAGGACCGCGGGCGAGACGCCCGGCCAAGCCTAACCTTCCAGCTCCACTTCCAGCTCGTCCGGCAAAAGCACGTCGTACCAGAGAGGCTCCAAGACGGCGTCTTCCGGCCCCGGCAGCGTCGAGGTTATCAACCGGGCCTCCAGGTCCTGGACCTCTTTGTCCAGCAGATCGATCTCCCCCTGGCTTGGCGCTTCGGGGACGTCGGCCAGCAGCAGGGGCGGAGGCTGGCTCACATCGCCGGGAGGCGGTCCGGGCCGCAGCGACAGGACGACGATGATCGCCGCCGCTGCCGCGGCAGCCGCTCCAAGCACGCCTGCCCACCTCAGAGTCCTGCGGCGACGGCCGGCGAGCTCTTGCAGCATCCGCCGCCGCGCGCGGACCATCGCCTCCGGGGGCAAGGCAACGTTCAGCAGTGCCCCGGTTTGGGCCTCCAGGCGACGGAGGTCCTCGGCGGCGGTGCGCTCCGGGGCAGTCAGGTCAAGCTCTTGCCCGTCCAACCACCTCGCAATCCGCTCAAAC
>Ga0315274_10011665_pt1 | contig 12585 bp, 18 predicted proteins | sample YL17G02_20_MG_FD_203700 | JGI IMG/M metagenome (GOLD analysis project Ga0315274, IMG submission 203700) | Sediment microbial communities from Yellowstone Lake, YNP, Wyoming, USA - YL17G02_20 | ecosystem: Environmental > Aquatic > Freshwater > Lake > Sediment | place: USA: Wyoming | collected... | reverse complement strand
TTCTTCATTATCTTTAACGTATTGTCGGATACCTGCAGTGGTAGGTTTACCGTATTTGTATGGGTATATATATTTATCTTGTGAAAAAGATAAAAAAAGAAAGGATAATAATATGAATAAAAAACGGGTCATATATCTATAAATATGACCCGTCAAGTAATCATTACCCTATCGTAAATTTACACCGTATTTTTTAGAGTCAAATTTAACATCAGGTGGGAATTGACTAAGTATTTCGATTAGTTCTTTGCGGGTATGATAATTATAGGTCATGATACAATCAATGTTAAATCCATGTATGTGATATTGAATTCCAATATAGGCATATGAAGGATATTCATCGGGTAAAGTATCACCATTCATAAATTTTTTTACGTTATAATCTAATTCTTCTTGCGTTGGCACGAAACCACGTGCTTCACGTACCATTTCTTCACGTAACATGAGTTCTAATTCCTCTTCGTTATTTACTATTTTTATCATAATTTTATATGTTTAAGCAATTAATATTGGTGGAACATATTCTTTACCACATTTTCTGCAGCGATATATCTTACTTGTTGTGGTCATATATTGATTCGCCAATATATTAAAATATTCATAAGGTTCAGTTACACCAATGGGATTGTCCCAATCAATATCTGGATCAAAATCAATACCTGCGGGTTCACCACAAAGTTCTCCCATTTCTCTGCAGAAACATTTATTGGGGTATTTAAGCATTTCCTGCACTATCTCAGCATTTCTGCGAATTATTTTATTTAGTTTCTTCTTGTGAGACATGATAATTTAATTTTTAAGTTATAATTTTTCCATAATTTTTCTAATTTTTATGCGATTATTCTATATGAGAACTCCCATTAAATGAACCACTACAAGAATCTTTCAGAAAAGGAACGTCACAAATCGCTTGTCTTTCTGCTATCTTACAATATGCTGTATAATAATTCACACCTTCGAAATTTAATTTATGATAAAACCCATCAACATTCAACATGAGAAAATTATTTTCATCGCTTTCAAACTTAAAATGATGTGTCCTAATAGTTTTATTGGTTTCACAATCTATAATTTCTAATGTTAATTTTCTTGTTGTCATAATTTGGGTAATAATTCATTCTTTCGTGTTCCATAATAACCCTTGAGGTCTTCTGCGGTAACTAAGGGTATTTCGCTGATTTCTTTATCGGGGAACAACGTTGCTCTGGCACAGATATTATTGTAGTTCATTTCGTCAGCAATGCGCTGCAATCTCTTGTTATCATTTTCATCATTTCTACCATACCATTGTTCACGTCCTTGAACTGCTTTATCGAATGCTTCCAAACACGTACCCAAAAAATCTGCCAATATGAAATCTGGCGTATCGCTACCATTTTCCATTGAATGGCTATTAATAAGCCTTTCCAGTTCTAATTTAAATTTTAAATTTTCCATATATGTGTTATATTACTCTCATTACTTGAATCTCGAATGTTGGTGATGGTATTGTCCCATCGAAACTAAGTGGCACAACTTTATTAATTCCCCCGATCTGTAAATCGGTTTCTTCCATAAATTCTTTACAAAGGGCATTGATTTTTTGTTCATATTCATTACGCATGCTTTGCAATGCTCCAACGGTCATACTTCTAAATTTTGCTTCCATATATTTATTTTTTAAATTCAATACTATCCAAATATTTTTCCGTGCCAATAACCAATCCCTCAACATTATCTTCATCGTCCATTGGCAATATCAGACCCCATTCTAATTCCATTGCAGCCATTGTTATAAGATGTATGGGATGGATAGATTCGCCATCATCGAATTTGAGCTTATCGTAGGTTCTCACTTGACCCTCAAGCAACTTCATAAGTGCTTGTTCTGCAGTCATGTGTTTGGTAATGTGATCATAGAGTTCTTTTACGTTCATACTAATTTTTTTAATTCCTCAAATAATTCTTCTTTACTGAAACATAGATTTCCACCATTTTCAAAAGCAAATTGGTACATTACGTCCCAACGTTCAGGTTCTTCTTCAAAGTACACAAAGCATGGTATGCCTTTACCAATCAGATATCCAAGTTCCATATGACCACTCTTACCTGCTGGCATAACCAAGACACCAATGGTTGCACGATCAATATGATGTTTATCGAATTCATAAATGTGTTTACCTGCGAAGTTACTGAGTGCTTGTTTATAGGTTGAACCTCTAACTTTCTCGAAATTACGCCAAAAATCATCGGCTTCAGGACCGGGCGAAAACCAATCATCAAATACTTCAAACTTTTCATTCAATTCTCTAATTTCTTTTGCAAGGTGGGGAATCTTATCATTCTTAAGACTTCCAATCATGTAAATAATTTCACTCATTTTCTATTTGTTTTAATTAATAAAATTTATCATTTATGTTTATATGCTCTAATATAATCTACAAAAAATTCCGAATAATAATCTGATTCATCTGGTTTAACATATTCCTTGTTAATGGAATGATTGATCATGATCCACATCTTTACACCTGCATCGTTAAACCATTTATTGAGAACATCTTTTCTTGAATAACGGAATATTTTTACACTATCAGTAAAAAATTCTATTTTATCAGGACACCATTCCACAGCAAATTCATGTAATTTAGAATCCCAATGACGATCAGGTTCATTATTTTTTTCAACTTTAACACCCCATGCTCTCATTTGAGTAATGGTTTTTTTAACCATATCTCCATAGAGTAAATTAAGTTTCTGAACGCCAGCACCCTCACCCTTATCACGACCATACATTTCAAAAACATCCAATTCGGTGTAAGCACTACCCTCTGCACCCCACAACCAAAAAGCAGACCATATACCACGATCATGAGGAATGGTGCATCTGCATTCAAACCTACCATATTGTTGTTTAAATGAAAGACAGGAAGATAATAAACTAACTTCAAAAGGAATAGTTATTGGGTTACCAGTTATTTGATCATCAGGAAATGTTTTGGGATTGTGTTTAGCTGTAAATTTAGCTATACCACAGGGTATGTTGGTTAATTCTGGCGCACCATAATATACAAGTGGGTTATTGGGGTGGAACAATCCCCATCCTTCGCCAACTATCCATTTTTCATGATCATCGGAATTGCCCCAAGATTTTTTCATAAAATTATCCTTAAAAGTAATATCCCATGCATCTTTGTTTTCGAAAGAAAAATTGAAAAGTTTATCTTTCCAGAAATTTCTGTAGAACCAAAATCTTAATCCCAAGAGAAGGTTAAGAATAAGATCAGATAATGTCATTTTTCTAATTACGATTTGTTTCATATATTTATTTATTTATTTTCTTCTACGCCCCATTTTCCGTAGCTTGTTTTTCTATATAATTCAATTCCACAAAGTTTACACACCGTTATAACATCATAACTTGCTTTTTCAAATTTAGTACCTGCATGATATGTTGTCATTCTTGTGGTTTCATTATGAATACAAATTCGTTTTAGTTCATTTTCTTTTTCACAAATTTCACGATGCAAACGACTCTGCTTTAATTTTAGGCGAGATATTTCTTCTCCCAAAACTAATGCTTCTCCGTTTACTTGTTTGAGTAATTTCTCAATCTTCATATAATTATAATCGTGACAAATATATAACAAAAAAATTTAATAAACAAGAAAATCATGATAAAGATTCTATTTGATTCCGAACACGGGTGTTCACTATCGAACAGTAATTAATAAAAAAATTTCATCTACATAGCTTCGTAATTTGTTCATTAATAATCATTTATAGAGTTTGGCACGATTATGGTTATATTGTTTATTATAAAAATTTAAACTATGAAAACAATAAAAATTTTAATGATCGGTAGCTTAATGCTTTTAACCGCAACTGTTTTTTCACAAGACAGTATAAATAATCAACAACGCAAACCAGAATATGTGGCTTATCATCAGGATAATGATAAACCAATGTACAACGAAAATTTCTTTGAAGTAAGAGAAGCATTTCACAGATTAAGAGAAATGATAATGAAACAGGAAGAAGAAATAAGATATAATCCTAATGAATTTGTTGAAAAAGAATTAGATAAAGAATTTAATAATTAAAACTATGTACAGATTAAGAAAAGTTTCAAAGAACGAACGCATATTACTTGGCGTTTGTGGTGGTATCAGTAAGTATATTGATCCCGAATTAGACCCTGTTGTTATAAGAATCCTTTGGGTGGTATTAACATTATTCTCTCCTATTATGTTGTTACTTTATTTTGTATTGGGAATTGCTTTAAAGAGTGAAAGTTATGTCTTTGAAAATAAATTCAAAGACGATAAAGAAAAAAAGACAGAATAATCTGTCTTTTTTTTATTACCATTTGGTAAGTTACCATTTGGTTGCATCAAACACACCACTGTTTATTAACCACAGGAATGTTACTAACGCAACTTCTAATAGTCCTGCTGCAACACCTATGATTGTAAGTAGGGTTTCGGCAACATCTTTTTCTTTTGTTTTCATAAAATAAATATATTTAATTAATAATTAGTTTTCTTTTTTTAATATTAACAATGCGTGATATAACATTGTTTCTAATGCTTCTTCTGGTGTGGAATAGCTATCAACAGTATCATCTTCTTCCTCCAATTTCTCATAATAAAGTTGTGCCACCCAAACACGTGTATCATCATCAGGTGCTTTACACGTCACTGTCACTTCCACATACATTTCATGGTTGAGACGTAACCATCTGCGTAATTCTTCCAACCATAAACAATATCTTAATGATTCTTTATCAGCGGAATATTTATATGGATAATTCCAGAGCATTGAACTCGTGAACCCAAATTTCATAGCTTTTTCTATAAGTTGTTCTTTCATAAATATATAAGATTAAGTGCTTCTAATATCCCCACCTCAACAGCTTCTTCGTATGTATCACAATCTCCAAAGCTATTATAAGAATCATCAGACAAATTGACAATCCAAGAATAATATTTTTCTTTTTTCAAACGAATTGTTTTGGCATCATCTTCGTGTAAGTGTAGATGGACACCGATTACAATCCCGTATTCTTCACGTAACCAGTGTTGAACTAATGATTGGGAAGGTGCTGCACACATTATATAGTTTTTACAAGTGAAATCATGTCCACCATTATTATAAAAATAATCACTATTATATTCTATTTCACCTTTCTTATATGCAAATGAAGGATTTTCGTGTTTGCGAGTTTTTAAATAGTGAGTGTATGATCCATACACCCCAACGTTAAAGTTTTTTTCTTTAAGTATTTTAGCTGTCACTAAACTAATTCTTTCCTCTCTCATTATTCGTTATAATTGATTTGCAATATTAATGAATATAAATTAAATATCCAAACAATTATACGAATTTTATTTAGAAAGGTTGCTAATATCACTAATTTTATTGTTGTGATATAAGAAGTTTCTCGATTAGATATTGGGTATATGCGTGATTAGTTTCTTCAGCTAATATTTCAATTAATGTTTTTTGATATTTTTCATCGACTTTATTACCAATAATTTCACCCTTTTTATTTATAATAACACTTTTACTGCCGTTTAGTGGGGATGATAAATATGCTTTTGACGTATCATCACTTCCAAAACTATCAACAGCTTCAAAAATATTTTTACCCACTAATTGATTAAAGTATGCTGCACGAACTGTATCATTATTTATTTTATCCAAATCAACTCCATTAATATCGGGTATGCCCTCATCATTTATTATTCTAAAATTATTCACCTCATTATCTTTTTTATCGGGTATAAATAAAATAGCTAACGAATGATTGGGTGACCCAACATGTGAACCTTTTTGATGTACTTTACTATAAACATTTTTACCAAGTTTGTGATTTATAAAAACATGGTTATAATCACCATATACATCTTCTGGTGTTATTCCAGTGATATCACTTACTCCTTCTTTATTAATAATATCACGATAACCATCTTTACGAATCGCTGTTGCTAAATTAGGGTTTTTTGATATTTCTCCGAATTGTCTTATTTCTTTAAATGTGTCTTTACCCAATAATTGGTTAAAATATAAGGCTCTCATTCCACTTCCAGAATTAAAAAAATAATTAACATCAATATCACTCAAATCGGGTTCACCCTTTTTATTAATAATAACCGTTTTACCATTTTTTGTAATTGCGATTGCACGGTCAGGATTTTTCGTGTATTCTCCAAATTCCATAATATCACTAAATCCACCCATTGGATTAGAATCACCCAAAAGAGTATTGTAATATGTTGCCAGTAAAGTTCCAGATTCGATGTTCTTGGGGTCGAGTCCAGTAATATCAGGTTCGCCCTTTTTATTTATGAATACTGGAACTTCATCTTGGGTTAGGGCAATGGCGATATTTTCATTGCCAGTTTTATGTCCATAAGTTCCAACTGACTTATATTCATCTTTACCGATAATTTGGTTAATATATGTTGCCCTATCTTTAATACCATTAATATAATCAGGATCAAGACCTCCCGTTGCTTTTTCACCCTTTTTATTAATAATAATTACATCATCGTCTTTGGTTAAACCCGTTGTATATTCTTCACTATCAATTTTTTCACCAAAAGGAAATACAATTTTAAATAAATCTTCCCCCAATAATGAATTATAATAGATCGCTAATTCTTTACCATCATACGCATCAATATTTTTTGAATATTCTGAAATGTTGATTCTCTCTCCTTCTTTGTTAATGAATATTGGCATATCATATGGTTTTAAGGCTGCAACCGTTGCTGTGCTACCATAAAATGGTTTCACATATTGGAATTTTTTCTCACCTATTTTTTGATTGAAATATGCTGTTAACATGCCAACATTTTCAATTTTATCTGGATTGACATTACTTATGTCTGGTTGTCCTTCTTTATTTATAATAACCACCTCATCATTTTTATCTACAGCACGTGCCCTTTCTTCATTCGAATAATCTGTACTAAATAATCCGATATCTTTATACACATCATCGCCAAGAATATTATTGATCATTTTTGTTCTGACACTACTTGGTATGAGATTAATGTTAATATCGGTAAAATTTTCATTTCCATTAATATCGATTATAGTTATATTATCCGAATCGTTGCGATAAACAGCCAACGCTCTATCTTTATTACCCGTTTTTGATCCAAATTCATATACGGTTCTAAATGTACGTTCTCCTAATTTTTGATTAAAGTACGCAGTTAATATATCCAATTCCGTTATTTGTCTTGGGTTGATATCACTTGTGTCAAGTTTACCTTCTTTATTAATAAAAGCATACGCACCGCCAGTATTTTTAAGTATAGCAACTGCTCGTTCTGGATTATGCACGTATTCACCAAAACCATAGATTTCGGAGAATATATTTTCTTTTAATTTACCATTCAAAATTTCTGCTCTTATTTCATTAACATCACCACCCGAAATTTTAGTAATATCAACACCTTCGTAATTTTCATTACCATCAATATCTATCACAACAGTTTTACCATTAATTGTTCTTGCAAGTGCTCGATTTGGATTATCAACACCCTCTCCAAATTTTCCAACTTGTTCGAATTTATTTTCACCAGTTTTGTTAATAAAATAAATTCTTCTTTGTGTTTCAGTTACTATATCATTAGGATTTAAATTTGTTATATCTGGTTCTCCATTTCTATTTATTATTCTTGGGTATGTGTGGTTGAATTCAGCTATTGTATAATCCGTATTTTTTATGCGTTCACCATTAAAAGGATAGACCGTTTTAAAATCTTTAGTTTTTAATTTCATATTAAAATAAGCAGCCAACGCATTGGTATCGTAAATATCATCAACATTGATGCCTGTGATATTTTCTGCACCAGTTTCATCTATTATAGTTCCATGCCCATTTCTTTTTTCAGCATAAAAATGTTTATTATCCAAAATATAATCATATGTACGGGGCGTAACACTTTCAAATTCATTTTTTCCAAGTTTTTGATTAAAATATGTAGCCAATGGATTAGATTTTATTATTTTAAATGGATCAAGACCATCGATGTCTTTTTGTCCCTTTTTATTAATAATAACAGCTTCACCATTTAATAATATTGCATGTGCGAAATTGGGGTTTTCCAGAGACTTACCGAATGGTGATACTGATGAAAACATTTTTTCATATGGAAGTTTTAATCTTTGGTTATAAAAAATAGCTAAAATTTGATTTGGGGAATCAACATTCTTTAAATCAATACCACTTATTGTTGGTTTTCCTTCTTTATCAATTATTCTTTGAACATGCTTGCCATTTTTTAATCTAACAGTCGCAATTGCACGATTAGCATTTCCCAATTCATATCCAAATTCCATTACGCTAACAAAATCATTTCTCTTGGTTAACGCATTAAAATATGCTGCTCTTATTTGTTCTGCTTGAAACTCAGTGTCGTAGTTGCTATAATCCTTAATATTATCAACATCAATACCACTTATAGAGGGATTACCTTTACTATCAATAAATGCTATTATATCATTATCATTCTTATCTTTTTCCCCAACCCAAAAAGCAGAGTTCTGTTTTATCTTTTTTTTATAATCTGGATCAAGTGCAACAATATGTGTCTTTCTTATTTTACTTAAATATTTTCTATAATTAGAAGAATCTTTTTCAATTATTTCTTCATCACCATATTTTTTACCCAAATCTTTGTCTTTATGTGGAACGGCACTATTTGTTTCAGTATCCCATCTATAATCAGTAACGTGTCTTGGTGTTGTTTGTATTTTAATTGGAACGTCATTTCTATCTGCCCATGCATCTATCACTTCATAATTTAAAACTATCCCTTTTAATCTAAAAAAAACTGCTTGGCATGGTTCACCTTCGTGTATGGATTTGGAACATAGATCATCAATGAAACCATCAATGCGTATTTTAAGACATAAATTTGTAACATCATTACCTAAATGCTCATTTCGTCCAGTATCTATTTCTTCAACTTTATAAAGAAATAACCAAAAATTGTGTGTTGGATTAAATGCATTGTTACCTTCGAATTTTCCATGAAATTCTCCTTTTATGTATTGATCGCATAATTTTATGATATTTTCGTTACCACTATATACTCTTTTAACTGTTTCAGCATAACGATTCATTTTTTCTGTTTCATTCTTAGATGTAAATAACACATTACTATAATCTCTTATTGAAAATGTGTGCATGTATTGTTTATCATTTTGATAAGGGAATTGTTTTGTAAACTCTCTGATGGTTTTTTTATCTTCAATACGATCTTTATATGATATGAGAGGATAACAATATATTCCAGTTGGAGTATTATAGGAATTATTTAGATTTTTTTCGGTAGAATTAACAGTTCCTCTAAATGAAATATAAGTATTTTCATACCCATATTTTTCTATGAATCTATCAACCGCTTGAAGGGCGGTTTCGTGTGTTTCTTTAACGGCTCTTGCTTCATCAATATCTTCATCCTCTTCATTAACTTTCTTTTTAAATGGTGACAAAAATTTATCTTTTGCCATTTTTAACAATAAAATTCTTACTTTGGTATAGTATAACTTATTAGCCACAAAGAATTTAGTCGCTTCTCCAACATCGGTGTAAGAGAATGTAACACTACCATCACTATTCATATTATAATCAACATTTCCAAATGCTGATTTGGGTATGGATTTCATTATGATTTTAGCTTCTAACCTGAATGGTTTTCTATATCCATATCTCTTTACAAGTATGTTAGCGAGTTCAGGAGTCATCATCCCCCACACTGGAACATTCATACTTTGCAGTTCAGTAAGTCCCTTTAGGATTGATTTAATGCCACCAGCAATACCCGTTAATTTATAGAACCCACCACTCTGTGGTCTAACGGTAACGAAACCATTTTCGTCACCAAAAAATAACCAATTATCTGCTCTGTTTCTGAATTTATGTTCATCCCATGATGCACCCGTAGCTTTTTCGTATGATTGTTTGAAAATATCAAATACTTTACGTTGTTTATCACGATCTAAATTATCGAATTTAAATTTCTCCAATAAAAGGTTATTCATACTAATAGAAATATTTACTATAAATACCTATCGTTGACATAAAGTTTGCTGTTTTTGAACTATTTATAGACATAAGAAGAGAAAATGGATAAATCACAAAAACAGTTAGTTGATACATATTTTCGTAAACGTGCTATCGCTTCGAAACAAAACAATACATATCGTTTATTATCACATGAAAAACGTTTTTTATTTGATAACAAAAATATGTCTCTCCCCTATGTTGATATTGATCTTGATTTTGATGATCTTCTCTATTTTATATCTAAAGACCCAAAATATTATGATGAATTTAAGAACCATAATGTTTATAACAAACAATTAGATCAAAAAAAAGATATTGTTGTGATACGCCAGCCAGTATTATTAGATAAGTTCGATACAAATACTTTTACTGATGATCAAGTTTGGCATATTCTGCAACACCATCCCGAATTAATTGATCGGTTTGAAGAAAGAATCGATACATTATCAGGTAATTTTATTAGTGCCATTCTCAGCAATCAACCAAAATTATACCCACATTTAAAAAAATATATATATAAAATAGACAATCAATCACAAAGAGATTTATTATTATTTCAACCACAATTTTTTCCACTATTTGCGGATGATATACCAAAATGGAATCGTGACCAAACGGGATTATTATTTAATTATCCAGAAAAAATTAATGATTATGATTGGAATATTGATTTGTTTAGTGATTATGATATATATAGATTTATTGAAAAATATCCCGATACTGTAAACGAACCTAAATTAAAAATAGAGTTGAAAATGCATTGAAATATGGATAAGGCACAGAAACAACTTTTTGATACATATTTTCGTAAGCGTAACATTGCAAATAATCAACCAGAAGCATGGGAAGGTCAATACAATGAAAATGCTTTCACTTATTATGAAACAGAATATCTATTAACCCACGACACGGGTATTAGAGTGGATTCTTCATCAGTAGATATTTATATTTCCAATGAACCTAAAAGTAAATTAGAAAAAATAAATATGGATACTTTAAGTCCCAAAGCACTCACAACTGCGTTAGAAATTTCATGTAAGTTTTTTTATGATAGAGTAAAACCAGAAAGAATTGCAGAATTAAATGGTAATCAAATTTTTTGGATAGTATATAATCATCCAGATTGCGCAGATAAATTTGATTTAAGTAAAATAGACGATAGTAATGATATTTATAGATTAGCAAAAATGGCTTATGATGATTTAGAATATCCAGATATTATTAACAAACTTAATTTAAAAAAAATGAATAGTCGTGATATCTCATTATTACTTCATCAATTTCCTAATTTAAGTAATCATTTTAAATAAAAATAATGGATAAATCACAAAAACAATTACTTGATACGTATTTCCGTAAACGTAAAATAGCTGCTGAATTGGCAGAGGGGGAAGTATATAAAGTCTATGAATTATTATATGGTGTTAAAAATGGTTATGCAGATTTAAATGATACTGAATCTTATGTTCGTGCGGATTATTTTAATAAATTAGCTGGTAGACATATTTATGATCACGTATCTAAATTTGGATTATTTGGTGGCTATATTGCGTTGGCGAGTAGAGAAAGTTATAATTCATCAGAATTTTTCATAAATAGATCAGGGGAATTAGATACTACTGGTGCTGATCCTAAATTGTTAAATCCCTATGGTTCGTGGGTGCGTACTTCATTCTTTAATCAAAAATATGGTACTATGTATAATGGTATGAGTAGTTTCGATAATGATGGAAAATCTATGGTGTATGATTCTAATAATGATAAATATTTTTATGTTAATGTAAATAATGAACCTTTTTTAGGAAAAGCTAAACCAAGTCATAATCGTAGTAATAAAACGGAAGATATTGCATATTATACAACATTAGAAATGCTAAAAAACAATGGATAAAGCACAGAAACAATTAGTTGATACTTATTTCCGTAAGCGTGAAATCGCTGCTGGCGAAAGTGGTTATGGTTATCCCGATAGTGGGGAAGGAATAAAATCACACGAATTATTTTATATGATAAAAAATAACAAATTAAATCCCCAAAAGATAAATAGTGGTAGTTTCGGTAACCAGATAGCAGCACTAATAAATAAAGACCCAAGACTATATCAGGATAAAGACGTACAGCCATATTTAAATCATCTGAATATTTATAATAAAGCCAATATTTTATCTAATCATCCTGAATTCATTAACAAACCAGAATTCGGGGATATTATTAATGATTTAAAGGGTGATAGTATTGAAGTCATATTAGAGAAACAACCAGAATTACTTAATAGGTTTGATTTAAATAAATTAAATGTTAGTAACATAATTAATATCTTAGCGGAGCAACCTCATTTAGTCGAAATGCCAATCTTCGAAAAAGCATTACGTACTTATGTAAAGAATGGTGATAGATTTGATTTTTGGCGTAAGATTGATGGTTCATCATATCTTAGTTGGCGTAATAAAGAACGGGGAGAAGTTCTATATGCAAATCAACAACGTAAATTCGTTAATGCCATTGTTAAATATCCTATA
>Ga0315274_10011664_pt1 | contig 12586 bp, 10 predicted proteins | sample YL17G02_20_MG_FD_203700 | JGI IMG/M metagenome (GOLD analysis project Ga0315274, IMG submission 203700) | Sediment microbial communities from Yellowstone Lake, YNP, Wyoming, USA - YL17G02_20 | ecosystem: Environmental > Aquatic > Freshwater > Lake > Sediment | place: USA: Wyoming | collected... | reverse complement strand
CAGACCGCAAGTTTGACGATATTCTTACCAAAAACCTCTATTCCCGCAAGGAAGAGTTGGGACGGCAGTCTCGAAGAGAGTTGAGTAATGAGAGAGTAGCTGATATCTTAAGAAGTGATTGGTCTAACCAATCGTCACTGAGGAATACTTCTCAAAAGGAAGTGGATAAGAAGGGAAACAATAATCCTTCGAAAGATACCTCACTTAAACGTATAATCTCAGCGTTTTATTTTTTAGGTAAACTTACTAAGTTAAAAAAATTGAATAGGGCCGATGTGAATCGTCCCTTTTTTTGTGCTTTACAAAATTTTGTTAATATTGTTTAATCCATTTGATTTATCTAATTTATACCACTATATATTACTTATAATAAACAATTTAAAACAATTTAAAAGTATGAAAAATTTAGTATTGGGATGTCTTACAATTTTGGCAACAATCACTTTAATGTCTTCTTGTGGTGAAAACACGGCAACAGGTAACGCTACGTCGAACGCAACTGAAAATGTTGTTGTGGATTCAACTGAAAACGCAACAGGTTTAGTTGGGGATACATTACAAAAGTAATATTTAGATCTGATCTGAAATCCAAACCTACCTTATGGTGGGTTTTTTTATGCGATATAAACACGAATTAATAAGATTCGTGCAGCAATATATAATAAGAATACAACACTAAACTATAATTATGGTGCATAAAAAAACCCCATCCTGAGATGAGGTTTTAATTGGTGGAGGTGCGGAGGCTCGAACTCCGGTCCATAACATCCTGGCAAACAAGGACTACACGTTTAGGATGACATTTTCTAATGTCCCAAAATATTTGATTTCTCACACCGATCAATAAACGGTGACAGTCCTTTCGGGGAACCATACCCGTTTTGTTCCTTTTAGGATAGAAACCACACCTTTGTAAAGACTTCTGTTGCTAGGTTATATGTCCATCGACCCCCGTTTCCGTTTACTTATTAAGCTACAGTAACTTCAGATTCTCTTACTAAACCAAGAGTTTCCATTTTCGATAATACGTCGCCGATTGTTTTTGTGAATCAGTTTTTAAAGAGATTAATTCAGTCTCTACGTGCCCTTTATTCTCAGACGACATCTGTCAAATCCATAAACACCCCCATAATTCAAAGAACTTTCGTTTCTATAAATACAAATATAAACACAAAACTACAATAATCAAAATTTTTTGATATTTATTTCATATGGAAAAGGGAAAATATAACCCATACGATGAGGATGTTGATCTAATACAGGATGATGAGAATGTTAAGATTGTTAAAGTTAATACTTTAAATTCTGCCCAATATTTTGGAACTGATTTTTATGGTAATGATAATTGGGAACGTCATTATAGAGATGGTGATCTGTATTTTATTATTAGTAAAAAAGATGATAGTCTATATTCAATCTTCAATGATAGTGACGGTAGTGTTATTAGGGATGTCAATAAAAGTAATGTAATTGTTACCGTAAACGATCTTAAACGTGCGTTTTTATCTTCATTAAAAGTACTGTCTCCGATTATTAAAGGGGGTAAAACATATGAGTTTTTAAAGGAGGTTTCCAAAGGTTATGATCCACATTGGAGAAGTAATGGGGACGATCCTCTCATTGATGAAGTAAAATTTAATACCAAAAACCCAAGTAATTCTAAGGTTGTTATTAAATTTGAGGATGATGAGGTTTTTTTAGATACAATTAACATTGAGTCTAGTGATGATGTCTATGTGTATAGGTCATTTACAAGTCATTACTCAGGTCGTGATTATGACACATATGGTGAGGAGGATAGATGGAAAGATGGTGAATTTATTGAATACCATTTTAACACTGAAAACCAACGTAAAGCTATCCAAGTTGCCAAATTTTATGAAAATAGATCTGAACTTAGTAGTAAAAGAGGTATTGCAGCTATTTTAAGTGAACACTTTGGAAGAATTGTTGATGATATGATCTCTGAATATGTAACCAGATGGCAAGATTGTATTTATGATGTTGTTAAAGATATTATCTTAGGCGAGATTGCAAAACCATTTGATAAATTTGGTATTAAAGAAATACACAGAGGATATAGGTTTGAAACAACTGTTGGTGTGTTATTACATTGGTACAGTGATGTTGAAAATTACAAATTTACGTTAAGTGAACTATTAAATAAACTAATAAAACTTTACGATAAGAAAGATAGGGGTTATTGGAATGAGTTAGAATATGAGGTGGATTGTGTTGATTGGGATGATGAATCCATGCAAGATTATTATTCAAAATGTTTGGATAATATGTTAGAAAAAATTAAAGAAGATGACCGTTTTATTAATGTTGATGAATATAATGAAGTTAAAAATTTAATTGATGACAAATATGGGTATGATTGGGTTAGAACAAAAAAGGATCCTGACATACAATTTCTAATTATTAAGGTCCAACCCGAAACTAATAAAGTTTTAGTTAACGTTCACAATGATAAAACCAAAAAAACCCACCAAAGACTTCTAGATCTTGATGGTCTATATCAATTGGATAACCAACCTGAATTATTTAACGAAATAAGGATAGTAAGAAAAAAATTTTTATAATTCAAATTAATTGTCTATATTTGTGTTATGGAACGAAATTATGAATTATTGAAGGAGGTATTATCTGTACCCACTAAAACTTATCAGGAAGAAAGAATGGTCCAATTTATTACAAATTGGTTAACCGAAAATAATATCCCATTTTATGTTGATGAAATGTTTAACATTTATGCAACAAAACAAACTGACGAAAATATAACGTATTTCCCATGTGTGATTGCTCATACCGATACGGTACATAACATTGATACTATTAACGTTTTTGAGGAGATGTTACCTGACGCTCAGGGAAATATAAAATTATCATTAAAAGCGTATAACGACAATGATGAACCAACAGGTATTGGTGGTGATGATAAATGTGGTGTGTACGGTTGTTTGGAATTGTTGAATGAACTGCCTAATTTAAAAGCGGCATTTTTCGTATCTGAAGAAACAGGTTGTAAAGGTTCATTTAAAGCCGATCCTGAGTTCTTTATGAATGTTGGTTATGGGATCCAATTTGATGCTCCTGAGAATAACATGATTTCTGAGTACTTGATGGGAAGAAGTATGTTTGATCGTGATAGTAAATTCTTTGAAGTTGGTGGACGATTAATTACGGAACATTTCCCATCCGATACTAAATATCACAAACATCCTTACACAGACATTTATCCTATTAGAACGATGTTTAACATCCCGTGTTTCAATATTTCTATCGGATACTACAACTACCACACAAGAAACGAATACGTGGTCGTAGAGGACACTTACAACGGTATTAAAGTTGGTAAGATGATGATTGAGGAATTAGGTTACGAAAAACACTAAATAAAAAAAGGGAGATTATTCTCCCTTTTTCTTTCTTACCTTTTTCTTAGGTTCTTCTTTTGTTCTTCCTTCAATGTTAATAACCTGTTCGTCATTTACCATTTTAATAAATAACATATATTCATTACCTTCACTAACTTCTCCTGATAGAATTTTTTCAGAAATCAGATCTTCAATTTTATTTTGAATCGCTCTTTTGATTGGTCTTGCTCCAAATACCTCATCAAACCCAACTTTTGAGATTAAATCAATTACTGAAGTTTCATATGTGAAATTATACTTCATAGATTTTAGTCTTTTTACTAAAATATTAATTTCTAATTTTACAATTTTATCAATGTTTTCTTTATTTAAAGAATTAAAGATAACCACATCGTCAATTCTATTTAAGAATTCAGGTGCGAAAAATTTACTAAGTTCTTTTTTTAGAATATCTCTTTTTTGTTCTTCTTGAACAATATCACTTGAGTTACTTGACTTGAATCCAACTCCTGTACCAAAGTCTTGTAATTTTCTAACTCCAATATTAGATGTCATGATAATCAAACAATTCTTGAAATTGATCTTTCTACCTAATCCATCGGTTAAGTGTCCGTCATCTAACATTTGTAACAATGTTGAGAATATGTCTTTATTTGCCTTTTCAATCTCATCAAATAATATAACACAATAAGGTTTGTTTTTAACTTGTTCTGTAAGTTGACCACCTTCTTCGTGACCTACATATCCTGGAGGAGATCCTATTAATCTTGAGATTGTGTGTTTTTCTTGGTATTCGGACATATCTACACGGATAAGATTATCCTCACTTCCAAATATTTCTTTTGCCAATTGTTTCGCCAAAAATGTTTTACCAACACCTGTAGATCCTAAAAAGATAAACGAACCAATAGGTCTGTTTGGGTCTTTAATTCCAACACGATTTCTTCTAATTGATTTAGATATCTTACCAACCGCATCTTCTTGACCAATAACGTTAGAGTTTAAGGTCGTTTCTAAATTAACTAATGAATTTTTTTCATCAATATTTATTTTACTTACAGGTATTTTAGTCATGTTTGAAACTACCTCATAAATTATTTCTTCGGGAATACCACGTTTGCTTGTTTTAAGTTCCTCGTCAAATTTTTTATTTTCACTTTCTAATTCAGATAAAATTCTACGTTCTTTATCACGTAATTCTGCCGCTTGTTCGTAGTTTTGTTTTTTAATAACGTTTACCTTTTCTTTTTTGATATCTTGAGCTGCCTTTTTTAATTTCTCAATTATCTCAGGAAGTTTAATGTCAATTTGCATTCTTGACCCAACCTCATCTAAAATGTCAAATGCTTTATCGGGAAATTCACGGTCTGTTATATAACGATCCGCCAATTCCACACATAATAACAACGCCTCGTCAGTATAGTTTACTTTATGATGTTCTTCATATTTACCCTTACTCTGTTTTAAGATTTGAAACGTCTCTTCTTTTGTGGATGGGTCAACAACTATCTTTTGGAATCTTCTTTCAAGAGCTCCATCCTTTTCAAAATGTCTACGATATTCATCTAACGTTGTTGCTCCAATACATTGGATTTCTCCACGAGATAACGCTGGTTTGAGTATGTTAGATGCATCTAAAGAACCTGAACTATTACCCGCACCAACCATTGTATGGATCTCATCAATAAATATGATTATATTTGGAGCCGCTTGAAGTTCCTCAATGATAATTTTCATTCTCTCCTCAAATTGTCCCCTATATTTTGTACCCGCAACAATAGAATTAATATCTAACGATACGATTCTTTTTTCTGATAAATTTTTAGGACACTCCCCATTATGTATCATCATCGCAAGACCCTCAACAATTGCAGTTTTACCCGCACCTGGCTCACCAATGATTATTGGGTTATTTTTCTTTCTACGAGATAATACTTGAGCTATTCTAAAAATTTCTTTTTCACGACCAATTACAGGGTCTAATTTCCCTTCACTTGCTAATTTATTTAAATCCTTACTAAAGTTATCTAATACTGGTGTTCCCCCATCAGTTTTTTTATTACCCTTAGAACCTTCGTCCATAAATTCAATCATATTTATTTGTTTTATTAAAAAATAGTAAACCAATTTTAAAAAGTATACCTTTTGACAAATTGTCGTATCAAATAATTAATAACTGACATTTTGTCAGATATGTTTAATATTGACAACTAACCACACCATAGTTATATTTACATAAATAAAAATATTATGGCAATCTTAAAAGAAGAATATATTGGAACAAAAATATTGAACGAGGTTCAATCGTCTAATGTTGTAAGAACTGAATATGATACTGCAACAAAAAAACTAATTGTGGAATTTAAAAATGGTATTAAGTACGAGTATGATAATGTACCACATCAATCATATACGGAATTTAGAACCGCACCATCTCAGGGTAATTACTTTAATTTACAAATCGCAAAAAAATACAAGTACAATAAGATAGGTTAATTTATAATAACGTTGTATTTATATATGATGGATAATGAATTAATTAAAAGTTTTAAAATACAGGATAATCTTAACCCAAAGGTTTGGGAAAAAGATGGTAATGAGTTTAAAATGAAATCTCAGGTGAGAGAAAGATTACTTGAGATCTCATACCAATTTATTGATTTTTTAGGTGTTGATATTGTTGTAACGGATATTATCCTTACAGGATCACTATCTAATTACAATTGGTCAAAATATTCTGACTTCGATTTACATATTGTTGCGGACTTTAATCAGTATCCTGAGAATCAAATAGAACTTTATGAAAAACTTTTTAATTTAAAGAAAATGTTATTCAATCAAAAACACGACATTACAATTTTTAATTATGAAGTTGAACTATATGTTCAGAATGAATCCGAAACACACTTTAGTAGTGGTGTTTATTCTGTATTGTTTGACGAGTGGTCAAATGAACCAAAAAAAGAAGACGTTTCAATAGATAAAGAGTTATTAAATCAAAAATCAAAACAATGGATGAATGTTATTGATGAATTAATAGATTCAATCCAAGATGATGACATTGAGACCGCTAAAGAAATGATTCAAAAATATAAGGACAAATTAAAAAAATATAGAACTTGTGGATTAGAAAAAAATGGAGAATTTTCTACTGAGAACTTAGTCTTTAAAATTTTAAGAAGAAATGGTTATATAGAAAAACTCCATGATTTATCATCTAAAATAATAGATGACAAATTATCCATGAAACAATAATTTAACAAATCAACAAAATAAACTTATTTATCGCTATATTTATATAGAAAAAATAATATTTTAAAAAACAAATATACTATGGGAGGATTAAAACCTATTGGAAGTGAAAAATTAGAAGGTATGGACAAAATCCGTAGAATTATGGAAATTGCTAGATACAATGAAAATATACCAACGCCAGTAAATGAAGACAAATCATCTGAATATAAATTGTCTTTGGCTGACGGTAAAACATATGAAATAATTAAAGAAAGACAAGGTTATATTATTAAACAAAATATCTCTGAATCAGTTTCTGATTATATCGCACCTATGAAAAATAGGAAATATTATTCTTCTTATTCTCAAGCATTGAAAAAAATGAACTTGATGGCAAGAGAGTTTAATCAAATACACGGTAACGACGGTGGTACTTCTCTCTTCGAACAAGAGGACGAAAAAAAAAAAGACACTAAATACGTAATTTCCACATCTAAACAACCTGTAACAACTACCACAACAACACTTGCGGTACCTCCTGTTGCTGCACCTCCTGTTGCTGCACCTCCTGTTGCCGCACCTCCTGTTGCTGCACCTCCTGTTGCCGCACCTCCTGTTGCCGCACCTACAACACCACAACCAATGGAAGAACAAGGTGACCCAACATTAGATCCTTTATTGGCACCACAACCTGTTCCGGCACCTGCACCTGACCCAAATGCGGCACCTGCACCTGCACCTGACCCAAATGCGGCACCTGCACCTGAAGAATTACCGGTACCTGAAGAGGGTATGGAACCTGAAGAAGAAATGGGTGGAGGTAAAGAAGAAGAGATTACATTTAAAGTAATTCAAAAACTTACAGGTAAATTAGCCCAAAAAATTAGAACTTATTCTGGTGAAGAAGAAATGAATTCTAATGATACAAAATACATAATCAACTCAATTTTATCGGCACTTGATTTAACAACATTGGAAGAAGATGATGTTGAAGATATAATCTCAAGATTGGAGGGTGAAGAAGAAGAAATTGATGTCGAGGAAGAAGGAATGGAAGGTGAAGAAATGGACACAGAAGGAGAGGGAATGGAAGGTGAAGTAACTGAACCACAACCTGAAGCTGAAGTGGGAGAAGGTTATGACAACTTTGGAGGAGCATTTAATGATTATCTTGGAGCCGCATACACATCAAAAATGTCCGATAATTTAATGAACGAATTTGATGATGAAGAATATGATGAGTATGAAAATGAATACCCAAAACACGGATCAAGAGGGAAAATTAGAAGATATGATGATGAAGAAACTTTTGAGGATCTTTTTAACGAGTCTAAAGTAGATAAAATTATTTCAAACTATTTCGCAGTTGACAAAAACGAAAAACTAATAAAAGAAGAAAAACAACAAAAAAACTTAAAAAAATTAAACGAAAAAGAAGTTTATAGATTATCAGAAACGATAAAACAAGAAAGATCTTCTTTGAAGTTTATGGAAGAAAACCCAAAAGCAATTTTAGTTGGTGCTACCGTTAAGAAAAATTTGGTTTTTAAAGAAGGAATTAAAGAATTTAGAATAACACCAAACGGACAAGTTATATGAATAAATTAATTTACATAAATGGTATGGGACCCAATTATAAGGGAGACAACCTTTATGAATTTATATTCTCAGACACGTTAGACGTTTGGGGTGAAAATTGGGAATCAAAACCAGCAAATGGTTACCCACTTCCCCCTGATGTTGAATATATTAAACGAGTTGGGATTTTAACTAACGGAGAAATAACTTTGGAGTTGGTACAAGACTCTGATGTTTTTTCAGTTATAGACTCAATGGATGGAGTATTGGCATTAGGATGGGAAAAGGAAAATAACAATGTTGATTTCTCAATCGTCAAAAGATTAGTTTTTAAATTTGGTGATTCAGAACAAGACGTAAAAGATAAACTATATGAACGAGATATCGTTCTTGAATTCGAAAAAAAAGTGGTATATGAAAGCTAAAGATCACGTTTTAAATTTATTATCTCACGGGTTTAAATTTGACACCGTTGCAAGATTAAATGAATCACAGGTAAGAGTATTATCTGAGAAAATTTCCAAAGAGGAAAGTAAGGAACAAGTTACAAAAAAAGTAGAAACAACTTATGAGATTTCTCCTCAAACCGCAAAAACAACAGGTGCCGATATTGGTAATGTTAATATAAAAGTTGACCCAACTGGAATGGTTAAAGCAACTGAAATTGGGGAAGATGCAACATTAAATGTTGTTAACGATCCTGATGCCACAGAAGATGGTATGGGTATTTTTGAAAAATTTGAATCGAAGTCACAACAAAGATTGTTCTACGCAAGATGTGGTAATGGTAAAACAAAAACAGAAAAAAAATGGTGTAAATGGGCAAAAGGATCTTCTAAAGAAACTGACTATGAAACAACACCTGAGAAAAAAGAAAAAAATGAATCTGATGAGAAATTTATAGAAGAAAGTATTATAAGATTAATTGAAAAAAATATTAGTCCTAGAATGAGTAAAGGTGATTTAATTCGTACTATTAACGAAAAATCACAAGAGTCATCTATGATATTGAGAAACCCATTAAAAAATACTATGTTTTCAAAAGAATCGGGAATTGAAATGAAACGTATGAAAAGACCAACAATGGGAATGCCAATTATGGGAACAATGGAAGAAAATACTAAAGAAAAAGAAAGAACAAAAGAGAGAACAAAAGAAAAAGGTAAAGAAAAGGATAATCCGTTTAAGAATCCTAACCCTGACACAAAAGAAAAACTAAGAGGTTATAGAAAAAATATGGAAGAAAACACTAAAGAAAAAGAGGCGCCAGTAAAAGAACCGGGAATTAAAAACCCACCAAAAAGAGACAATCCATTTAAAAATCCAAACCCTGGTACAAAAGAGAAACCAAGAGGTCAAAGAAAAACTAAGGAGGAAATGAAAAAAGATTTTATTGGATTAATTAAACAGGCTTTAACTAAATAAAAATGAAAGAAAAATATATACAACGTATAATTAATAAGGTTATTAAAGAGGCACCTGTTGATTATGGGGATTATCCTGAAAGAATGAATCCAAGAACTCAAAGTAATATTGAGAATCCTGAAACAAATTTATATGGTAAAAATAAAGCCTTTAGAGGTGGTACATCTGATGTAGAAAAAATAACATCAAAACGATTTAAAGATATCGTTGATTATGTTAAACGTTATTATGGTATTGTTGATGATCAAGGTAGACCAAACAAAAGTATTAACATTACCGATCCAAGAATTAAATACGGGATTCAAGTAGAACAATCAAAGTCGGTGGGTGAGGCAATGAGAATTGAAGTTAATAAAAAAGATAAACTAAAAGATTTAGCTTTAGAGATTTCTGCCAAAGAAGAAGGTTGGTTACCATATAGTAAAAGTTTATCTGATGCGATAAACGAAGGTTTAATCGAAAAAACCGCAATCAACGGTGCTGGAACAAAATATAAATTTGAGTTTATTAACGTTGAGGTATATTTGAATGAGAAAAAAATTAATCCTGAAGAATTCCAAATGGAAAAGGAGGAGGAACCTGAGTTTGAATTACCACAAAATTTTTCTTTTGATGTTGATGAGTTAACCCCACAAGAAGAATTCCAACTTGAAGTAGAAAAAAGAAATATTATTAACGCAATTATTCAAGGTAAAGGAAAAAAAGGTCAATTTGCATTTCAAGCATATAAAGATAGATTAGATGAAATTGATCCCCGCTTATACCCACTTTATAATAAAATTATGTCCGCAAATGACTTAATGTATTTCACAGAGGAAGAATTAATTGATCAAATGGGAGGAAATGCTGCCGGTTCATCAGGTGTTGATGAAGATGAGGAAGATGAGGATAAAGATTTAGTTACCGCAAATGGGGTTATTTTCCCAATTTTGTTACATGAGTTAGTAAAAGGTTTTGCTGCTATCCCAACAAGAGAACAATGGAGAGGTATGGATCCAGGAACGGCTCAAGATGTTATGGGACAAACAGATGTATTCTCTAATGAAAAGATGCAATTTAGAGTTGGTGGTGAATTTATTACAAAATTAAGATACCTTTTACCTGATGATTTAACAGTAAACGTTGAGAATAGAGATTTATTACCATTCTTTGAAAGATTGCTTTATGCAGTTCCTGCTGAAGAATTCCTAAAAGAAATTATGGCTAATGTTGTTTCTGAAGACCCAAGAGATAATGAAAAGGCAAAAAGAAAATTCAACGAACTATTAGTTAAGGCGAAAGAAGATTATAAAAAATACAAAAGTGATGATGACGACGATGATGATGAAGACTACGATGATGATGACGATGATGATCTATTATCTAAATTAGGTTTCTAACATAACCACAAATACTTTAAAACCCCCTTTTATGAAAATAACTGGGGGTTTTGATATTTATATAAAAAGAATTTTATGGGATTAACTAAAGAACAAGTGATGTTGGAATATGTTAAGTGTATGAGGGACACCCCATACGCATTAAAAACATATCTACAAACATACGATAATACAGTTTCAAAATATGTCCCATTGGAGTTGTTTCCTGATCAGATATCACTATTAAACGATTATGAGGAATACGAAGAAAATATCGCATTAAAGTATCGTCAGGCAGGTGTGACTACAGTAACGGGAGCATGGATATCAAAAAGGTTAGTATTTGCCAAAAAAACACAACCTGAGAAAATTCTTATTATCGCCAACAAATTGGATACGTCTATGGAGATGGCTAATAAAATACGTGCCTTTGTGGATCAATGGCCAAGTTGGGTCGGTGCGGGGTTTTCTAATGATAAAAACTCACAAAAACATTATAAATTAACAAATGGATCTGAGGTAAAGGCGGTTGCAACATCAAAAGATGCCTTACGTGGTTTTACCCCTACAATTCTTGTATTTGATGAGGCGGCGTTTATTGAAGCGGACAGTGATTTTTGGGCGGCTTGTATGGCGTCCTTATCCACAGGGGGTAAGGTAATTGTGGTATCAACACCAAATGGTTATGACCCAATTTATTATGAAATATATGATCAGGCATTAAAGGGAATGAATAACTTCAAAATCTCTGAGATGTTTTGGTATAGAGATCCAAGATACTCAAAAGATTTATATTTAGTACCGACTGAAGATTTAGTCAAATATCTTCTAAATAAAGAAGAACAAGATGAGAGTAAACACATATCATTTGCACATATTGATCCATATAAAAGAGACTATGATGAACTAAGTTTACATTTAAAAAATGGATACAAACCTTGTTCAACTTGGTATGAAAAAATGGTTAAGAAACTTAAATACGATAAGAGGAAGATTAACCAAGAGTTAAATTGTGAGTTTTTAGGGTCAGGTGATAACGTATTTGAGAATACACAATTAGAATACATTAAAAATAACACACTTACAGACCCTATTGGTAAATTGATGGGTAATTCTTTATGGATGTGGAAAGAACCTGTACCCGAACATAAGTACATTATGGGTGTCGACGTTTCTCGTGGGGATAGTGAAGACTTTTCTTCCATACAAATTATTGATTTTGATGATAGAGAACAAGTATTTGAATATGTTGGAAAAATTCCACCTGATGCTCTTGCTGAAATTGCATATAAATGGGGAATGATGTATAATGCATTTATTGTGGTGGATATCACCGGTGGTATGGGTATTACAACAGTTAGAAAACTACAAGAACTTGGATATAAAAATCTATACATTGAGGGAGTTGATACAACAAGTATATGGTCGTACAATGCAAAAATCGCAGATAAAATACCAGGGTTAAACTTTAATAATAAACGTGTACAGATTATTGCTGCATTTGAAGAATATGTGAGACATAAGTTTAAGATACGTAGTGTAAGGTTATATAACGAAATGAATACCTTTATTTACCTTAATGGTAGACCTGACCACCAAAGAGGTCAACAC
>Ga0315274_10011660_pt1 | contig 12589 bp, 15 predicted proteins | sample YL17G02_20_MG_FD_203700 | JGI IMG/M metagenome (GOLD analysis project Ga0315274, IMG submission 203700) | Sediment microbial communities from Yellowstone Lake, YNP, Wyoming, USA - YL17G02_20 | ecosystem: Environmental > Aquatic > Freshwater > Lake > Sediment | place: USA: Wyoming | collected... | reverse complement strand
AGGTTAAGAATCTTTTCTCTGGAATTATTTGTGGTATGATTTTAACTGGTGGGTTGTGGTATGGTTTTAGTTGGTAATTATTGGCCTGGAATTATACCCTTGACGACAAGCAATACGGCTCTAGAAATATGAGTGCATGGATAGGCCAAATAATAGAGCAGTGGTATCTAAATAACATCAGTGAAGCAGATAGATTAGAAAACAAGATGAAATGGCTTGCACTTAAAAAGAAGCAAGTTGAGGATGAAATAATGCAACTACAAGAGAAAATTTATAAGCTTGAGGATGAGAGGTTAGATCGGGGGAAATAAAAGCCAATAGCTTTTCATATATGTCTAACGTTACCCATCAGGCACGCGGGTTCTGTGTTAACTGCATAGTTTTTTCACGTTCTACTTGAATCGTTTGTCAGACTTCCGTTCTGAAACAGTCTTTCTTGCTTGCTCAAGCCAACCTGTCCTGACAGATGTTTTTTTATCGAATTCAGGAACATAAGGCTTGATGTCAAGTAAAGGTGTGCCATCAAGGATATCGACGTTCTCTACATGAAGTGTCCGACCCTCAACTTTCCTAAGCTTCACAACCGACAGACCGATAGGATTCGGGCGCTTTGGTGCTCGCGTGGCGAAGACTCCCCTGATCTGAGAATCCATGAAAGGGACCACATGGAGATTGAACCCTTTGCTCTGGTGAAAATGGTACAAAAGAATGATGTGAGAGAATCCCTCTAGGTCTTTCAGCCCGTTTTCATATTCAGGGAATATCTCAACAGTTCCTTTAATACCCTCAGCTCCCGCAGGTTGTATGGGCATCCCTTCAGGATCGTTGAATGGCGTGTGTATGATCCCGATAGGCTTGTATTCGATCGTCATCATAGGTACCCAAGCAATTAATAAACTCGATTCTTACTTACCTTATTTTTACCAATTCTAAATTATTTTTATTAAATAACAAGTAATTATTTCAGAGTAAACCATTAGGACTGAACAGTGCCCTAAAAAGAAAAGGTAATGGTTCCCGTACCCTCCTTACCAAAAGAAAAAGCTCTCTTCTTCTGACGCATTTTTCTTACCACTCTTATAACCAATGACATGAACGCAATTGACCTCCTCTTTTTCAAACAAAGAGGAGATCAAGATGATAGACATAGAGCAAGCAAGGGACTTATACCTGAATAAAGGCATGACTCTAGGTGAAGTCGCTCAGTCTCTGGGAACACATTATGAAGCAGTAAGACAAAAGCTCCATTCTATTGGCATAGTGAGGAAAAAGAAAGTCAATGTCGACTTAACCCAGCTCAAATTACTCTGGGAGAGCGATAATTACACGCTTGCAGAGCTGGCAGAACATTTTAATGTAAGTGTTCCGACAATCAAAAGAAGGCTCAGAACAATAAAAGCAAGGCACAGGTATGCATGGAATTACAGCCATGAGAACCCAATCAACCAGAGGATTATAAAGCTCTACACCAATGAGCATCTGAGTACAATGGAAATAGGCAAGCTAATACACCTGAGTGAAGAAACCGTGAGAAAGAGATTACACAGGCTAGGAGTTAATCTGAGGGACAGAGCTTTTAAAAACCTTGCCCAAGTTCACCCCAAATCCTTCAATAGAAGGCATAAGGACTATCAGATAGCAGATGTCCAAGAACTCAATGATAGGATTAAACAGCTCTTTCTCTCAGGCAACAAAAAGCTTAAAACCATTGCTCAGATTGTAAACCTTGACACCAGGACAGTTACCCGAAGGCTTGATTTTATGGGCTTTAGAAACAGAAAGAAGGTATATGAGAAGGATACGCAGCTCATCAAAAGATGTGCTGACCTCTACAAGAATCAGAAGCTAAGCTCAAACCAGATTGGCAGAATAGAAAGCATAAGCGGGCGTAAAGTCATAAAGCTCTTACGCTTTGCAGGGGTTAGGCTCAGGCATAGAACAGGAATAAGCAATCTTGTTAAAAAGAGAGCCTTACGGATTTATAAGACAAAGAATCATCTTTATGAATATCTAAGGCAGTGCAGACGATGTGAGAGGTTATACAGGACAAAGTCTCAAGGCAGCAGAATCTGTCCTAAGTGCAGCAGGGGTAATCATAGGGCTTTTATACATAATAAATACACGCCTTCTATAGCAAACAACAACCATCACCCCGCAAACGAGGTGATGGTTTAGATGAGGTGGTATAAATGGACATCATAGATGACATCATTAGTTTGTTTTATGAATATGGACGTGCGCATTTCATTGGAAACGGAGAGTGCGAAGTATATATTGATGACGAAATAGAGCTGAGAAAAGGGCTTGAGAAGCTTTTAAGGGAGAGATGAAATCAGGTGACTAAAATGACTCAAAAATCCCTATGCAGCTTTGACCCTGCATTGAAAAAGAAGATGTTTAAGGTGAAGTATCAAAATGGCAGTAAAAAGATAATCCACTATGTTAATGCCTATGACATCTCTGAGGTTAAATTCCAGTATAGAGATTTTAAGATTATTGAATTGAGAGAGGTGGTATAAATGCAAGACGAGTCTCCTATAAAGGACAAGATATGCAAGCTCTGCGGTGCTCCGAACTGGTATTTTCTGGAGTATTGCCATGAGTGCCATAAGAGGATTGCGGAGGATTTAATATGATAAAGGTTTCAGATGAGGAAATCGAGGAAGTGATGAAGGAATTTAGCATTAAAGACAAGGTGGAATTTGAAGAGTGGGTGAAGAGCGATATCATAGAGTGGCTTGAATTAAATGCTAAGTGCTTTGTTGAGGATAGAGGTGGGGAAGATGCCTAAGATATTGGTAGAGAAGGATACTGATGATAAAAATGCTGTCTGGCTCAGAATTCCTAAAAGAAGTGCATTTTATAACTTTCTCATGGAAGGGGAGTTTGAGAATGCGGATAGGGAGCTGTATAGGGAGGTTGTGGGGGTGAGGAGAAGAATGGAGATGTGATGTTCTGGCTACGATTTGATTTTTTTGAGTGTTGGTGATTTTAGATTGGAATAATTTCACGTTTTTATTTTGGTGGGTATAAAGGTTCCTTCAAGGAATATTTTACTTGCCTTTTCCTTCCAATAGATATCGTGCCGGAGGTGCTCATAAAAACTATTTTGGGGTTTATGACTTCACCGTCAGGTGTTAGCCATCGGGTTTCAATTGTGTCGAACCTCACATCTGATGGTGAATTTTTATTAATGTCATATGAACATTCGCCGGTTGCAGTTATTGTAGGTTCAAGTCGTTCTGATTCTGTGGATTCGGCTTGCTCTTTCAAATGAAAAGTAATTGCAAAATTCAATGCAAGAGTATCAATTTTTTCTGTCACGAAGGGGGTTATTTGATGTTTCATCATTGAGGAGAGAGAAAAATTTTTTTCATCAGCTGCTTTTTCAACTTGATCTTTAATAAGGAGTTCTATAGATTTCGCTATTTTCTCCAAATCAATTGGTGGAGGAACTTCTTGGAGTGTTTTGAGACAATCTTTGAGACTATTGTAGACAGAGATTGAAAAATTTTCCCTTTGGCATTCATCAATGAGAGAGGGCGCTAAACCTTCAGATGGATTTCGGTCTTTAAAAAAGCCTTTATCATCAGTCACAAAAAAAACTGAATATGATTCAGCGAGTTCTAGTACAGCTTCCCAAATTGCTGAATCCTTGAATTGCTGATTCTTCTGATTGTTTGGTGGAGCATCTAAATTCACACGATCAAGGGCTCTTTTCGCATGTTCAAGCTTGAACGGAATATTTATAATCAATTCTGATAGTTCTTGAATTCTTTCTTCAACAACATTTTTCAAGTCTTCTTCAGATGGCAATGTGTATGAGGATCGCCTGCCAACTAATATTTCTATTGTTCTAAAATTATCAGCAATTTTTGATGATGCTTCCAATCCTAGTTTCACAATATTTTTTGATAATTCGTTTTCGACAACCTCCGGTAATCCCAAATATCCTTTTGACATCTTGAGAATGTATAGAAGAGCAGCTCCCATAGATGTTTTCAAAAGTAATTTAGATACCAAAGTACATGTGTCCAAGACAACACATATAGGTTTATTGTTTGTTTCTTTATGAGAATTTTGCATACTCAGAATTTATTTATTTTAGACTAGTTAACATCATATTTTATGTCGCTATTATGTTTGTTTCCAAAGACGATAGCTTAAAATAATAGTTTGTCCTGACACCCTGGATTTCAACCTCTTACCGGAATTTGGACACGTGGTTAACCGCTTCTTCTTATCTAATCTATTAACTGTCAACATCAGCTGATCACTGCTTTTTCAAGTTGTTTTCAGAACCAACGTTATAATTCTGAGAAAAATAAATTGATGCTATTTTATGCAACTAGCTCCCCTCTAAATGCCCTCTGCATGAGGCTGTTGAAGAGTTCATCGAGTTTCTTTTTGCTTTCTACTTGGCGTTCCTTTTCAGCTTCTATTTCTTCAACACGGGTAGCAAATTCCTGCTGGAGAGGGAGAGGGGGAACAATAATAGTTAACTTCAAAATCTCTCTTTGGCCTATAGTTGTCATTGTGGCCGTTTGTGACCTATTAACCATAAAGGCCCTTACTTTTGCAAGGTTAAGATAGATGCTTGAAAAAAGTTGGTTAACAATCTTCTCGTCTAATCTAACCATAATAGTATGACATTCAAACACAGTTGGCTCCGATATATTTATTACAATAGCACACTTTGCTACACCTTCTTTTTTAAGAGATGATCTGCAAAAGAACAAGTCACCATCTTGAACTAAATACTTTTCTAATTCATCTTGTGTCACAGATACTCTTTCAAGCATTGAGTTGTTAACTTTATGCCCTGAATATAAATCTACTACATTTATCAATGGTACTCCAGACCCAAACTCACTCGGGCGTTTAAAGATTCCATTTTTAATACACACTACTATGTCTTTAAGCTTTTTTACTTCCCATCCCTTTTGATTCATGACAGGGTCGCCAAACATCTCTGTAAAGAGCGATGGGATAAGTTTTTTCATTTTCTCATCTGCCTTCTGACGGAGCTTTCTCAGGTTATCTGCTTCCTCAAGTATCTCAACAATCTTGTACTGGGTGGAAAGAGGAGGAAGAGGAATTGATATTTTTGACAGACCACTAAATTTTAGATTGTCCCTAACAGAACCTTCACAATAATGCTTTATTAAACTAAGACCTCTTTTGCTTTTAAGAAAAGAAAGCAGATATTTCCCAATGACATCTTCATTAGGTTTGAATACTTCATAAATTGGACTGACAGCGGTAATCTCAAATTTAGATAGTAAAGCTATTGATCCAACATTTATACGTGACGGATTATATGCTAAATCCCCTTTCCTTACAATCTTGTAACCTGTAATGTCTTTACTGAAGACTTGTTTCTTGAAGAACTCCTCAGATTTTACAAATCCTTCTTCATTTGTAATACTCAATACTGCAATATTGGGAATATCGCTACGATATCTTTCGTTTTTTTGAGATATTAGTTTACCTAAAGGTATTTCCTTCCAATTTCTAGGCAATCTTTTTTTCATACTACTCTTCAATCTTCTTAAACAAACTTTTTAATCCCATGCTTATTTTATCTTCTATTTCTAATACTTCTGTTATAACATCCTTTGGCTCTGCATATTCCATTTCTTCATGCTCATAAGGTTTATAACGTCCTGCTGTAAGATTATCATCATTCTCTTTTATCTCTTCCCTCGTGGCATACCAACTTCGTTCACTTTCTGGTTTTGCATCCCACTTCTCAAGGAGATCAGGAATATCGTTTTTATCAGGCTGAGGAGTCCTTTTATCATCAAGGCTGAATCCATCTGCTGTAATTTCATAGAACCATACTTTATCAGTTTTACCACCTCGTTCAAAAACTACTATAGCTGTCTTCACACCAGCATATGGCTTAAAAACACCAGAAGGTAGACTGATTATTCCTTGAATCTTACATTCATCCAGCAACCAGCTTCTCAATTTCTTGTGTGCTCTTGTTGAACCGAACAAAACACCCTCAGGAACAACCACTGCCGCATTACCGCTAGGGGCAAGATGCTTGTAAAAATACTCACCGAATAAAAGTTCTGTCTTTGTTGTTTTAAGATCATAATCCTCAAGGATTGCCTCTTGATTCACAGTTCCAGCAAAGGGAGGATTAGCAAGGATAATATCGTATTTTCTGTCATTGTCAGTCGGGAGAGTCAGGGGATCGTGATGTCTTACATTAGCATTTTCTAATCCATGTAAATATAAATTCATAATAGAAATCTTTATCATATCTATATCATTGTCGTAGCCAGTCAGTGCGTGAGTTTTTAGAAATTCGTGCTGGTCTGGTCTGAGCATATCTCCTATAATATGTCCTTCCTTTTTCAACTCCTCGCTTGTATTTTGTTCCATGATATAGAGATAAGCCTGAATAAGGAATCCTGCTGTTCCACATGCGGGGTCAAGGATATACTGCCCTGCCTTTGGTTTTATTAGATTCACCATCATCTTGATGATATGCCGAGGGGTTCTGAACTGACCGTTAGTTCCCGAAATTGCAATCTTGCCTAAAAGATATTCATAGAGGTCACCTTTCACATCAGTGTCATACTTCTGGGTATTGTTGTAATCCATCTCATCGATAACTGATACGACAGAATGTAGAGTGGGTCGGTTAAAAATCTTAAGATGTGCTTGCCTAAAAAGAATCTTACCAATTGGGGAGAGATTGGGAAGTTCATTGAATTTCTCAAATGCTTCTGAAAGCGTTACATAAAGGGGGTCTCCTGAAAGGCGTGCAACAGTTCTCCAACTGTATTTAGCCCATGAATTGGAGAAAATCGATTTATACTCATTCCCCACGATTCTCTGAAGTTGTTCCTGCTTCTCATCCATCTCTGTAAGGCTCTTCAAGAACATCAAATAACCAATCTGCTCAATGGCTGCCATGGGATTATTAACCCCACCAGCCCAAAGTTCATCCATCAATCGATCAACTTTCTGCTTCAAGTCAGAATTTGTAAAATTCAGTGTCATGGATTTATACCCTTTAAATCTGAGGTGCTAAATAATAGCTGATTTAATTAACTATAGAATTTTAAGAAAATTCCCGATAATCTGCCTCATTTAATTCCTTCAAAATATTTAATAAACTTTCCGTTGAATTATTATCAATATATTTAAGAAAACCAATTATGGCATTATCGATAAGTTTTGGTACAGAGGTGTTCCACTTTTCTCCGTCTACATCATGTTGAGTCAAACATAACTTTTTTGTTATATCATGTGCTTTTGAAAAAATATCTGCGAAAGTTTTAAACTCTGCCGTGGCATCATCAGAGTATTTATTGTATCCGTAAAAGAAGAACATTGTATATTTGCCGTCAATAGGCATTACTAAATCAGGTAGTAGGAAATGTAATGCTTTAGACACACCAACTATCCTTCTTTTGGACTCCATGACTTTTAATTTAACGAAAACATTTTTAAGCAATTTCATCATGCTATTATTGATCTGCACCTTATTAACTGAACATAATTTATATATATACAGATCAATTAAATCAGATTTTAGAGATAAAACCGATTCCTTAAAATTATCAACGGATGTTAACTCTGCACCCTGTTGATTCATATTCCATGCTTCTAATGTCTGCATAATTTTGGTGTAAAAACTTTCATCGTTTAATAAAGAATCTAAATCACTTGTTAACCTGTGCATATTAATTATTTCTCTGTATAGCCTCAGATCATGTCCAGAACGGTATTTTTCATTACAATATTTTACAAAGTAGAAAAATATTCTCTTACTTTTAAAAAGGACTCCTGGTGCTTTCATCTCATCATTGCTAATTTAAGTGGTGGACTCAGCCTTATATTATTAAAGATTGGTTTTATGCTTTCTCCAAAAGCCGATACAAATGCTCCTGTTCCACCAAAGGACGCAAAAGGTTGATTATTAAGGAACTGGAATTGTCCATTCCCGAACTGCTCTGCATACTTAGGACTTTGTATGATCTGTTCTATAAGTATCCTGAGAAGGCGAATCTGCTGGAGGTTAAGATTATATTCTACTTTTAGAAACTCAATCAGTTCATCGAGTTGTTCTTTTTGAGTGGGTAGTTTCCCAACCCCTAATGCGTCTCGGATGAAATCAGTGATGCTTGCAAAAATTCTATAGACTTTAGCAAGACTTGTTTCATTGAAATAATCAAGAGGACGGTTCAAGACCTCTGTTTCGAGGTATTCCATTAACTCTTCTGTAAAGTTGTTTGTCATCGCCGCTTCAATAATTTGAGGCCTCTTCTTGGCAACCTCTTTTATCATATCTTTCCACTTATTCATATATAACATCCGATCCACTTTCTCACCTTCAGGGCCAACTTCTATAAACTCGGTCATGACCATAGCGTCAGGTTCTTGAGAAATAAGCCTGCCCTCAGGTGGAATAGGAGGTGGTTGAGGAGGAGGTGGTGGTTCTGGAGGTTTGGGTTCAATAATTTCTTCTGTGGGTTTTGGGATAGGTAATGGTGCAGTCCAATCATATTTTTCCTCAAAATACTCAACAACCTCACAGAAGTCATGAATGACAAAATGAGTCTTTTGCGTACCGTCGGGAAAAGTATGAAGACGTGTGCCACGCCCTTTTATTTGGATATATGTAGTTGGTGAAGCAACAGGACGGGCAAGCACGATATTCAGTAACTCAGGGCAGTTATAGCCCGTTGAAAGCATATCAACGGTAACTGCAATTCTTGGCCAGTAGTTTTCATCCTTGCGAAACGCCTTAGCATGGTCTGAAGCCCCTTTCACCCTTGAGGTTATGACCTGGGCGAAACGGCCATTTGCCTCTGGTACAAGAGCGTTAAGGCTTCTAGCGAGTGCGGCGGCATGATCCTGAGAAACGGCAAAGAAAATTGTCTTTCCTACTGATCCATCGGGGGTTCTTAAGGCATATTTCAAAAACTCCTCGCATATAAGCCGATTTCTCGCAGGCACATTTACCTTCTTCTCTAATTGAGATATGACAAAAGTATAGTCTTCCCCATCAATCTCAACACTCCAACCTTCCTCAGACGCAGATTCTCTTGTGATCAATGAGTAGAGTTTATATATTTTCGGTGGGACAAGATAAGGGCCAGGAGGACTAGCATTCACAGCATCCTGTATGGAATATCTATAAGTAGGTTCTCCAGGTTCACATCCGAAGTGCTTATATGTGTCCCGCATCATCCTGTATTCAAGGGCTTTGGGGTTGTTTTCGCTTAGTTTTTCAATATCAATGTTTCTTAGGAAATCTTTTGGAGTAGCAGTCAACCCGATTCTTGTTGCTTGGAAATACTCAACTACCTGCCTGGGTAATTCGCCATAAATAGAACGGTGGCACTCGTCATTGAAGACCAAGTCAAAATATCCAGGCGTAAAGTCTTCTTTGTAATGAATATTTAAACTCTGTATGGTAGCTACAACTATAGACGCACCTCCCCATTCACCATGACGACCTGGCTTGTATCGGACACTTTTGTATTCGTCTCGAAATGCTATTTGAAAGGCTTCGAGTGCCTGTTTAGCCAGTTCGATTCTGTCAACAATGAAAAGAACCCTCTCAGCCTGGTGAGACTTTAGAAACCTGTCAATTATTGCGGCAGCAAGTCTGGTCTTCCCTGTTCCTGTTGCCATTTCTAGTAAAAACGCCCTCTTGCCTTCATCGTATAGCCTTGCAATAGTCTCGCTTGCTTCTTTTTGATAGGGTCTATCAGCTATATTTGAAGGATGCTCAACTTGTGATAGAGGCTTTTTTAATGCCTTTAGGTCTGCTCGTCTCTGGAGGTCTTCTGGAGATATGAATCTTTCAATAGGTCTCGCATCTCCCTCATCAAGATCCCAGAAGTATATCTGCTCGGAATTTGCAAGGAAGATATAACGGCAGCCCATTGCAAGGGCATACCCACGAGCCTGCTCTTTAGCGAGGTAAACGTCCCCCTGGGCATTATCCTTTGCTTCTAATACAGCAAGGTTCTGCCCCTTTCGACCCAGCAAAAGATAATCTGAAAAACCCGCTCCACAATGCTGCTCTGTGAGCACATTTTTCTCTGGGCCTTCGAGTATCCAGCCTGACTCGTGAAGTTTTCTATTAATTACTATCCTTGAATCTTGTTCGGTCATTTGAGAATTGTAAATGAAATAACAGTTTAAAACTTAAAGTTAAGGAAATTATAGGAAAAATTAATATATGGGTCAATAATTTATATTTATATCACAAAATCGTAATTACATTAACACGTTTACCCCAATATCCCCCTCTATCTGCCTCAGACAAACCTTCCCCTCATTCGCCAGAAATAAGACCTCATTAAACACAGCAACCAAAGACAGTTTATCATTCTCAAAAACAGGAAAATCACCTGCAAGCTTTCTTACAGTACAGTCCTTCCTTTTCTCGATGACTTTAGGAAGTTCATTATAAATTTTCTTCAGGTCAATACTTTGCATTTCCCTAATAATATCTTTAGGGATTTCTAAATCAACTTTTCCATCATCTCCTTCCAGCATATCAAGAATTATATTATAAAGCTCAGGATTGTCTGAGGATATTTTTTCCAATTTACCCATAGCTACAAGAGGAGGTATCAATTTTTTAATTTCTTGAGCTTCTGTTAATGCAGAGAAATGAGTTATCTGAGGATTTATGTGCCTTTGGTAAGCATGGAGAACATTAATAATTTCTTGTAAGTCCTTTTTAAAGCTTAGCATGCTAAATGGAGTAAGAGTTTTGTACATATTCAATCTAAACTTCAATGCGTAGAGATGGAGTAAAAATCCCAAATCCATAATATCTTCTCTTGAAGGATCTTTAGAAAGTACCTCCTTAATTTTTGCCAGAAGACTAGCTTCTTTAAATCTGGCATAACCTTCATTCTTCTCTAGGAGGAGGCTTATCTTTCGTTCAAAGAGAGCAACCAGCTTATCTGTATTGTTTTCCATTCTTTAGTTCCTCGTTTAATCTTTTGACAACGTACTGAGTCACCATCTTCTTATACTCATTCCCAAACACAGAACCAAGCACATTTACTACTCCATATCCATGTAGGATATGCTCTGCGGCTTCAGCTACGATTAAGCTAAGGCAGGTGGTCAAATGCTTTAGCACAATATCAAGAATGTTATGACAGCTCCTGCCACGAAAACGCTTTGGCGAGATCCTGATAGTCGGCTTCCCGTAAATGTTTACAGTGGGGACAAGCTCAAGCTCTTTAATAAACTCATGAAGTAGTTGTTTCCCTCCTTTAAGGTTTTTAAAATCTTCTTTCTGAATCCTTCTCTTAATCCATTCTCTCCTGAACTTACCATCACTTTTTAGACGTGAGATAAAGACATAGGTTTGTAGGCACTGCTGCTTCCACTTCTGCCTGATATATCGACTGAACTCATCATTGTTTAAAGTTTTGCTCATTTCCCATAAATACTGTGGGAAACTATAAAAACTTTTCGGTGCTCGTCGAGAAAATTACAAAATAGAAAGCTTTATATATAAGAAGCACTTCATAAATTCCGTTTTTGGGCAAAAGCGGAAGGAATCAGTATCAAAATGGTTAATGCCAACAAAGTGCCAAAGGTAGAGAAAGTAAGCCGATTGGTGAGGGCTTGCAGGACAGATAAAGAGGTTATTATTGTAGAATCGCTGTTCTATTGTGCGCTGAGGAACAAGGAATTGGTGCTGTTAAAGGTTGGTGACTTTGATTTTGAGCTGAACAAAGTTTACGTCAGGAAAGAAACTGCGAAGTATGAGAGCAAGGGCTTTGTTCCGCTTAACCCTATCTACGCTGGTCATGTGAGAGAATTTATTTTTGAGCATGGGCTAGATGAAGAGGATTACCTGTTGAATTATGGAAAGGAGAGAAAACCATACTCTACTCGAAGGATACGGGCAATCGTTAATGAGATAGCAGAAAAGGCAGGTCTTAGTAATATCTATCCTCACATGCTACGCCATGCTCGTGCCAGATGGCTTTTGTATAATGGGTACAGTATAGATTATGTGAAAAGGTTTCTGAGGCATAAAAAGATTTCTACCACCATTGATGTGTATGGAGAATACGATGATGAGGAGTTTATGAGGAAGTCGAAGGAGGGGGTGCAGCCAGTATTATGAAGTAGGCTGAACAAGTTCCATTCAAAGGAACTCTTTTTTGTGGCAGTTTTGTGGCAGTTCTAGGAGAAAATAATGGATGATAGCGGATTAGGTGAATGATAATGAATAATTGTAAATAATTGTGATAACGGAGGAATTTGGGAAAACAATGGGTTTTTAAATAGTTAGATTTTTTACTTAAAATATCTTCGAATCCGCAGGTCGGGCGTTCGAGTCGCCCCGGGCGCGCCAGAAAAACCAATGAAAAGAGGTAGTTAGATATCATTGCTGATTACCTCTTTTCTTTTGTTGAGCAATTTGTGGCAGTTTTGAGGCAGTTTTAAATCTTTGACTGATCTTAGACAGTTACGAAAAAATAGTTCAGTGATATTAAGCACATAAGTTAGTTAAAAAGGTTCTTGGCACTACCTCTTTGCTCTTTGACATAACATAGCTTATAGTTGTCGAATAGTA